>Ga0123355_10014253_pt1 | contig 12421 bp, 8 predicted proteins | sample TergutEmb28metaG_3_FD_89872 | JGI IMG/M metagenome (GOLD analysis project Ga0123355, IMG submission 89872) | Embiratermes neotenicus P1 segment gut microbial communities from Petit-Saut dam, French Guiana - Emb289 P1 | ecosystem: Host-associated > Arthropoda: Insects > Digestive system > Gut ...
AAGACGAAGACCTTGTGAATAACATTTGGGTGAGTGATGAAGCACATTTTCATGTAAGTGGATTTGTAAACAAGCAAAACTTCCGCTATTGGTCACAGGCTAACCCTCGAGCACTTCATGAAAAGCCTCTCCATTCCCAAAAAGTGACAGTATGGTGCGCTATGTCAGCATCGGGAATCATCAGGCCCTACTTTTTTGAGAATGAGGCTGGCAATGCAGTTACTGTTAATGCGGACCGCTATGTGGAAATGCTGCAAAATTTCTTCACCCCACAACTCGCCTGTTTTCCTGTGAATGAAAACATGTTATTCCAGCAGGATGGAGCAAAAAGCCACTCAGCAAGAATGTCAATGAACGCAGTTAATGCTTTGTTCCCGAACAGAGTCGTTTCCAGGAATGGGGATATCCCATGCCCCCCCCCCTCCCCCCGCTCCCCCGACTTAACCCCTTGCAATTATTTTCTTTGGGGGTACCTGAAAATAAAAGTGTCTGAAACAAGGTCAAGAACTATCGCGGATTTAAAACAGTGAATTCAAGATGAAGTGGCTGCAGTTCCTGTGCAGATGCTGCGAGAGGTCATGAACAGTTTCAGGTCCCGACTTGAGGAATGCGTACGTCGAAACGGAAGCCATCCTGAGGGCGTTATTTTCAAAATATAAATTTTCAAACTGGCATAAAACAAAATGGCTATTCATATGCTTTAAATGTATGACCAATATACAGATAAAAAATTCATGTGTCGATTTTTTTTAATGTTTTGAAATTTTCCCATTTCATTGCCCAACCCTTTATAACTTAACACTGTTGGCAACTGCATCCATATACACACAAACATAACTACATGTTCCATCACTCATGCACTTAATATAAATTACAAGGCCCAATCTTCTTGTTTTCTTCTTTTAAATTCATCTAAGACAGCCTAAGTTTTTTATTTTGTTTTTAAAAATTGTAATGTACTACAACTCATCAGCTGATTTTGGCTGAAGGGCAAATCATGTAATGTTTGCTACAGCGAAGTCTACAAAACCTATGTTATTTAAATTAAATTGCCAGGATGCAACCCCTCCTCACCCCTTGGGTGTACAACTTTGTGGGAATGTTGCATGTGTGGGAGAAATGAGATACACATACCAATTTTCAGGTGGAAGACAGAAGGAAAGAGACCACTTCAATGTGTGGGTAGGAGGAAATTTTTGTAATTGAGCTGAAGCCGGGTGTGATGGTATAGACTAGATATATGAAGCAGCCCTGGAGACTGGCAATCCTGGCAATAGGATCCTATCGTTTTCATGATGTCCCTCAGTCCTAGCAGGCATATTCCAGTGGTTAAGTTGCCTCAATTCACAAAGTTTGGGGGTTGAAGGTATAGACCAGTTTTACCCCTGGCATCCAGGCAGCCATTGTGTTAGAGGCTGGGCAGAGCCTCAGAGCTAGTCTGTGTGCTTTGGAAAGGAGAAAGACCTCTTTTTGCTGGGAATCGTGTCATGAACTTCATGTACATTTACATAAATACATTTATTTGATACAATATCAGTCTAATGACTGATGGATATGCAACACATCACAACATAAATAAAGCTAATACAAATGTAATTATGAAGATAAATTATACAACATTTAAAATCACTTGATCAGTGTGATAAATCTTCGTATGAATAAAAAGTATGTAAAAGTAGACAATGTTTCAGTGTGTTCATAAACTGCACCTTGTCATGTTGCTGTTTCTTAATGTATAATGGAATTATGTTAACAACCTATTTAGCAGAATAAGTTGTGCCTTCTGAATTTAAAATTCCTACTAAATTAGTAAATACGTGTAAAACGTGTACAAAAGACAAGAAGTGTGGTTAGAATAGAAGGAACATTGTCATCTTTTTTTGGAAATAAAACAGGTCTGAAACAGGGTGACCCTTTATCACCAATATTATTTAATTTGGCATTACAAAAAGTGATACAAAGTATAAAAATGGTTCCTATTGGTATAAAGATTGGTAAAGAACAGTTGAATATATTAGCATGTGCAGATGACATTGCATTAATTGGGAAAAATGAAATAGAAATAAGAAAACTTTTTGTAGAAATTGAAAACATTACCAGGAAGTTCGGACTACAGATAAACCAAGAAAAGACAAAATATATGACAGTGGAAAGGAAAAACAGTTTAAAGAAAAATAAAATAGGTCATTTGAAAATAAAAAACTACAAATTTGAAAGAGTGGAAAATTATAAATATTTAGGAGTTATAGTTAATAAAGATAACAATAACCATATAGACTTGCAAGAAAGAATAAAAAATGCTAACAAAACATATTCTATGCTACAAAAAGTTTTTAAAAATAAAAACATATAAAAGAAACTAAAACTGAAGCTAAAGAACACAATAATAGACAAAATGTTAACATATGCATCAGAAACTTGGACACTAACAAAGAGAGAGAGAAAGCAATTGAACATTTTTGAAAGGAAAGTGTATAGAAGAGTTTTAGGCCCAGTGTATGTCAATGAAAAAGAAAATTGGAGGATATTAATCAATAAAGAAATTTATGCAAGAGTTAGAAACCTACTATAACAGAGACAATAAGGTTAAATAGATTACGTTGGTTTGGACATGTACAGAGAATGGAAGAAAACAGAATTCCCAAAACAGTATTATATATGAATTTGGGAACAAGAATGAGAGGTAGACCAAAAAATAGATGGCAAGATGAGTTGAGAGAGGATGGAAGAATAGTTGGTGGAGAAGGGTGGCAGGAAAAAGTACATACCAGAGAGGAATGGAAGAAGGTCCTGAGAACAGTAAGGAATCATCGCATTCTGCACATGCCAATGGAATAAATGAATGAATGTAGTGCCTTTTTGAACAGATGAAAGATTAATTGGTGGTTCATGCAGAAAATGTTTTGTCTCGTGTTTATACAATGCACTAATAAATTGGTTTTAAAACAGGAGAATTTATTAATAACAAATTTTGCCAATACAAGAATATAGAGAGATGGAACTTTTATTTATATGTCATTTTTTAAACCAAATTATGCAAGAACTCCAAACATCCTAATCCCAGCAGTACCCTAAGTATCTTTTTTGAAGAAGAAACACCTTATTTAAAATGGGTGAGGTACCCAATAAAATTAAACCATAGTTACTTTTGGATTTACAGTGAGCAAAATACATAAACTTCAGAGAATCAATAGCCAATGCATGATTTCTTCATGTCGTTATAAAACAAGCAGACCTATGAGTAAATAAGAAACATTATACTTCCAAGAAATTTGACTGTCAAGTTGCAAGCCCAAGAACTTCATAGTTTCTACTTCAGGTTTAAATTGGCCTGCATATATTAATTTTAATGCAGTGGATAATTTACTTGTGCAAATTTTAGGACTTTAGTTTTCATTGGGTTTAGGGTGAGGTGATTAGCTTGAAATCACTTAGAAATACGAATTAAAATAAAATTAAGCCTTCCAATAAGCACATCTTTGGTAAAGGCTGTAACTATACTTGTCGTCTGCTAACATTATCACATTCGTAATGTCATTTATTGGCACAAGAAAATCTGTAACGTATAGACTAAAGAGCAAGGGGCCGAAAACTGATCCCTGGGGAACCTCATGTTTAACAACACTCCTGTTTGAAGAAGTTTTAAATACTGGAAATTTTAAGTCAACTCTCTGCTTCCTTTTTTTAAGATTTGGGCTCTTCAGGCCGTGGCCACGTCGCTATACCGAGTTTAAATTACGACAGGTTGATAATAATTTACCGAGTTTAAATTACGACAGGTTGATAATAATTCATCACAATGAAAACATTAAATGAAGTCACCAGTACTTCATTACTACCAATCTAAGCCATATCATTACAGTTACTGAATGCCTCAGTAAACAGACCAAAAATAAATATCAACTTTCTCCCACTTATCTTCACCAACTCATCCTCAATGCAATGGCAGAACAGAATACAGCGCCACAAGGCGTGTGTGAAACCTCCGCAACCAGCCATATTTGTGCAATTTCATATTATATCAATAGGTGGCAGAAAAGTAGAGAACGGTGATTAATACAAGAGTACCTGCTTGTCAGGCAAGTTTTTATGTTTACGTGAAGCATATCATAATTATTTCACATTTAAAATATGTATGTGTTATTAAGACTAATATTATATTTATAGTATCAATTGTACATTGAAGCCCTTTGTTGTATACGCGTATAAAATGATATAAATGGTGATCGTACTCCCTCGCCATTTTATCAATGACATCATGCGATGGACTTCTAGAATATTTGTGTAGTTAATACTTGTAATGGTTTTGTGTGCAGAAAGCTGACATGTTGCAAACAATTCCAGTAAATCGAGTTCTTACTGCAGGTGTTCGAATGACCAACTGATAAATGGACCGACGTCCGTATGGTGTCTGCTGAAATAGTTATGGAAGAGCGTATAGAGCAGTGAGTACACAGAATTATAACCCTTTAATTTCAATTGCGTATAATCAAGGGCATATTACTCACTGTTGAATCTGTTTGTATACAGTACGTAGCAGTAGTTGCAAATTTTGAAGGTGTGACCTTTTGGCTGTCACGAGGTGATCACTCCTCCTCATTGTCAGTGTAATGTTTTTGTATCACATTGTGGACTACCTTTAAGGTGAAAGTAACTATACACTAACTATACAGTATTTGAACATGCATATGGATGACAGTGTCAGTGTTGCTGACATGTTGTCAGCAGACTGGGGAATTAGTTCTTCGAAAATTAATTTGAGAAGACATTTTCTTGTCATATTTTGTGCCAACTGTATTGTATGTAATGAAACTGAAGGTGTTTAATTGTGTAGATTTGGTTTTACAAGGTGTTTTAAGGTGTTCTGCTTATGACATCCCGCCATTCAGTGCTTACGAATTGTGATTAAACCAGACGATTTCTTACATATGGCAAGTAATGATACGTGAAAGGTTAACTGCCCATGTTACCAACTGAAACACTTTACAGTACTGCTGAAAGCTCTGGCTACATTAATACAGCATGAATTCATGAAGGACAATCCTCCACCCCTCAGACTGAATTGAGATTTTAATTCTCTTGTGGCTGCGTAATTACTAATGTTTACCTCAAACTGACTGTGGTTACAGTGTGTCAAGCAAGCTGATTGAAACAGTAGCTTCTGACATGTATTCAGGAGGTACCTGTACCTAATATTGACCATCCACCCCAAGTGATGACTTTTGTGGTGGTTGCTGGTATCGCAGTACAGATTCTAGGACAGAGTCTTGAGATTCAACTGTGACCACTTCATATTCATTCCTGTTTATTGTTTCCTCTTGTACTGTTCTGCATTTTATATTGTGAGCTGACCGTGTCATGGAATAATATTTGAAGTAAATTACTTGAACACAAGACAGCAGTCCAAGAGAGAACTAGGTTGGGGGGGGGGAGTGGTAGATTATTTTTTATTCTTTCTTTATTTTCCTTGGAGGAGGCAACCCATGTATAAGGGAGGGTAGATGTGACTATAGAGAATAAACAGTCACCTACAGCCAACAAGAGGTGGTCCTGCAACACTTGATGTTAATGCATGGGCTAACAGCTCCTTACCAAAGAAGATGGCAAGTTGCTAAGTATTACACATGGCCTCATACTTTGATGGATTCTTTACACAACAGACAGTGGGCTTACAAGGTTGTGATTGAGAAATGGAAGGGAATGTGATGACTATTTTTCTACTCTACATGTAGATGGGAAGATAATATTGAAGTAGATTCAGAATAGGATTGGAGGGTCTGTGTTGGATTTATCTGGGTCCCATAAAATGTAGGTAAATTGTTGGCTAGCAGAGTACCTTTCAGCTTCTCAAGAAGGTCTCTGCTTTATAGGTGTACTTAGTCACTTTGGTTTAATCTTTATTTGCCAAAAATAATTTATTTATGTTTAATTGTGTTTGGTTACATTTTGATAATCAGTAAAACATTGCTCACATCGAACACATTCACTTCGTTAGCAGTGACAAACAATAATGTTTCATTATAATGGGCTGTATGTTTTGGTGGGTAGGAATATCAGATACCATACGTGAACTTCTGGACAAATCTTTTAACCACATTGTAATTTATTTTATTCTTCAACCCCCCCTCCAGCTACCGATTTTCTTAAAAACAAAATTATTAGTTTCTGAAAATCCTAAAATATAAAATTTATTCACTTATTTCCTTAGTTCTTCTTAGATTTATTACGTCTTTTGTCAGCTTTCAAATAACTGAATATGGTTGCTGGTTTTATTTTGAAATTAATGTTAATGGCATAGGATATTATTTCCATAGTATTTCAGACTCTTCGCATTTGTTTACTGACGGACATCCAAAAGCACATGTGTAAGGAAACCAGTGTTAAAGAGTACACATGAGAATACGGTCAATACAAATAGTGCAATTTGTGTGCCCTGATATTTGCTTCTGCTGTAACAGAATCCATCTTATAAGTACATTGCTATCATAGATAGCCACATTAACTGATATGGTAGTTCCCATTAATCACAGACTTAAGCCTGACCTTGGTTTATACACACAGATCTATATTACGACACATCATGCACAGACGAACCTAAACTGTTAACGTCTGCTGCTACACAAGATACACCTCATTGGATCATGCTTTCTGTTCTCAATCAGTACATCCAGCCAACAAATGCACTTATTAAAATACAATTTTTAAAAATTATTAAACATCTTACATGGTCGGGCACCGGGGTGCCATCCTGAAGGAGATCAAGAACAAAGGAATATGTTCCGTTTATACATGCTGGCAACATTGAATTGACTTTTATGGCTGTTGTGTAGTGTGGTGAGAATTGCATAAGATGTGGTGTGCAAGCAGCAGAGATATAAAGACATCCATTCAGAAAAACTGCCATCATTAAAGACATAGTAATTGGAACAGTTCATGAATGAAGAATTGTAAAATTGTTAGATGTTAACTGCACTGCACTGTTGTACCCCCTGTTCAACAAAAATCAAGCGGCCTGAAATTCTCTAAGTCCCGAACTGTAAGTCATGTGACATACAGTTGCCATCATAATTCGAGTCATTTTACTTCCCCCATATTTGTGCATTCATGGCATTTCTCTGTCTTCCATTCATTACAATCAATCATGCTGTGTATATATTAACCAAAGACACCAACACATTCGCTTAATTTGAAGTCAAAACACGAATTAAATGTCATTAATTTTCCGAAGCATGTGGCTTGCTAGCTCTGCTTCCACGGATGGATGTTGTGAAAGGGTGGTTGTTTGCCACACCCGGAGGTAGCCGAGCGCCTTAACATGTGATGGCAATACTCCTCAGAAACAAACTACATTGGTTCAATTCCCAGTGTCAGCATAATTTTTTTCTTTTTTAATATGTTTTATACTCACAAACACTCAATTAACCCTTTAAACACCGAATTCAATCCCACCTGCCATTTGCTGGCATTACTAGGATCTTACCATATTCTCCACATTAGCAGTATAAGGGTTAAATTATGCAGTAACACATCCATTATTTAATCATATGTTTCAAAAGTTATCTATGCTCCATTGGCAGGGTTAGAAATGTGAGTGACGCAGATATTTCTTATTTTTCTGTAATTCTTTTTTTTCTTTGTTTACCGACATTCTGATTTGGAAGGTTCGTGTTTGAATGGGACTAAAACTAGGCATATGAATCTCGTTGTTGCATGAGGACCGTAGCGGGTAACGAGATCTGACAATGGGCTGCATGATTTAAACATTTACAGAAAGGAATTGTTGAGCGTATGATGTGTGTGCTGGAGAGGTCTGGACTTAGGGTGGTTTCACTCTGGTCTTGTTTCAGGGATGGGGTGTGGGGAGTGCAGTACTGTTGGAACAGGTGCAACTCAATTTTAGCTTTCAAAACAAGTTCATAATTCTTTTTCCATGTGGCCTTCTAGTAGACAATAACACATTTTCAAAAATGTGTGTTTTTAAAAGTCTTACTGGCTACACTGATTATGGTGGTTATTTCATGAAGAGGGATTTGGCCTACACTCATATAAAGGTTAATGACCATATTGTCTCCGACAGGTCAGTTTACATCCATGGATAATCCCCTACCCTCTGTTTTCATCCATGACCAGCAACAAGTATAATATCCTTTTTGGTCCACGGCACAAAAATTGTGAATTATCATATTGTAATTGTGGAAGACATTTAATTCGGGTGGCAGGAAATTAAAAGAAACTTGACTTAATTTAATGAGAAATCCTTTAGTAAAAGTTTTCAAAAATCATATAACAAGTTTTATCAAGCAATGTAGGTTTCTTTAAATAACACTTTTAAATAAATATTCTTACAACAAACCATTAAATAGGGGTAAGGCACAGTCCATTTTTCATTTTGATCATACATCAAAGTACAGTTTAAAATAACCAACATTAGCTCTTCATTACCTTTGATTTTATTATTATTAAAAAATGTGCATTTTGGTTTTCATAACCACCATAATCGGTGTAATCAGTTTAAAAACGCACGTTTTTGAAAATGTGCTACACGGAAGAAGAATTTTGAACTTGTTTCGAAAGCTAAAATTGAGCTGCACCTGCTCCAACAGTACTGCACTCCCCACACCCCACCCCTGAAACAAGGCGAGAGTGAAACCACCCTCAGTCCAGACCTCTCCAGCACACGCATCATACGCTCAACAATCTTTTCCATAAATGTTTCAAATCGTGCAGCCCAATGTCAGATCTCGTGACCCGCTACAGTCCGCAAGCAACAACGAGATTCACATGCCTAGTTTTAGTCCCATTCGAACACAAACCCTCTAAATCAGAATGTTGGTAAACAAAGAAAAAAGAATTACAGAAAAATAACAGAAATATCTGCGTCACTCGCATTTCTAACCCTGCCAATGGAGCAAAGATTACTTTTGAAACATATAATTAAATAATGGATGTGTTACTGCATAATTTGAGTGTTTGTGAGTATAAAAGATATTCAAAAAGGAAAAAATTTATGGACACTGGGAATCGAACCAATGTAGTTTGTTACCAAAGAGTATTGCCATCACACGTTAACGCACTCGGCTACCTCCGGGAGTGGCAAACAACCACCCTTTCGCAACATCGATCCATGGAAGCAGAGCTAGCAAGCCACATGCCTTGGAAAATTAATGACATTTAATTCGTGTTTTAACTTCAAATTAAGTGAATGTGTTGGTGTCTTTGGTTAATATATACATGGCATGATTGATTGTAATGAATGGAAGACAGAGAAATGCCATGAATGCACAAATATGGGGGAAGTAAAAGATTCGAATTATGATGGCAACTGTACATCACGTCACTGCCTGAGTGGGACGTACAAAATATCAGGTTGCTTGATTTTTGTTGAACAGTGTGTACATACTGCATTATTTGTTATAGGTTATGTTGGTGTAAATTATATAGTTACTAAAATTGCATTGTTTTTGTCGATACAGTTATTTAGTACTCAAACAACTTTGACAGAGGTGTAATGGGTACAGCCACATGACCAAAAACCATAGCAAGAGGTCATATAAATTCTGATGTAATCACCAGATACACTTGACTTGAAAATAATTGATTGGAACACAGTATATAGAGGCATGCATGAGCTCCTTTTTAACAACAACAGTAGGACATTCGGAAGGGGCAACAAGACAACAAGAAGTGACAAATGATAGAATAACGCATCAAAAATTCACATTGAGTGAATGTGTCCAACTGGGACAAAAGGAAAACAAAGATAAATATCACACTAATATTAGAAACAGCAGATGGTCAGCTGATAAGTAATTCTACACTATTAATAGAAGCAATATGACCTTGGAAGAAGAATGTGAACCTGTTCAAATACAATTTCTGCAGGAGTTCTTATCTGTTGGTGTATGCTTGTGTGGCCCAATGATGACCAAAATACCTATCTTGCAATAATGAAACGTTGTTTTGTCATTGTTAATGAGTACATGTGTGACTGTGAGGAATATTTATTGCTAGTAATATTTGTTCTATTTTTGTGAATGTTATGGTTCAGAGGTAGTCAAAAAGTCTGTAATTTTATATCATCAGTACCAAATTCTATCAGCATTTGAACTGCTGCTGAACCAGTGGCTCACTATCATAGTATGTCAGAAAGAAATCAGGCCATGGCTTGTTTCAAGCCATATATTTTCTTCGAGAGTTACTTAACAGAATTTCGGACAATTTTGTAATAACTGATTATGCCTGTACTGAAGCTTGCCAGATGTTAACAGGTACATTCCAAATAGAAGCTGAAAGTGAGGTGTGGTTTTCATACCGTTTTCTGTTACACAAAATATGATGATGCTATTTCCTTGGTCCTACCATGTGCTGATTAGGTGTATTGATGTGTTACGTGCTTCTTCACTTTGTTACAACTTTTCACTGTGCCATGAAGGTTAAAAGATTATACACACAATGTGTTGGAAGCTGCTGCCATCTGTAGTTCTTGTAACTCAAATCTTGGCATACACACATTGTTAATGGCAGAAACGGTTTATATCCTGAGAGTTCTCCATTGATGTAATTATGCTGTTGAAATTTGGCACTGAACAATTGTTGAACTGATGATGTAGACAAAGATTATGTGTATAATTAGTGGGAACAAAATTAACCTACTGTAGAAGAGCTTATGCCTTGATTTCATCCAATATATATTGCTGTAAATACTTATGGTCAGTAATGTTTCCCTTTTGAAAACTCTAGCATCACTACATGCAGAAAAGAATTTCATGCGCTGGCAAGTGGCCTGACACTAGTCCAGTAGACACACTTATTACATCAGATTTCTTATTTTTTTGTGGCCCACAATTTCTAACAGCATTCTAAGAAGGAAAATTTATAAAAGATACCATACTGTGCCGCGCATAATACACAAACCATAGGAGAATTATAGTACGAACACTCACTACAACAAACGAGGGCCTGAAGTTAATAATAATCCTTACACACACACACACACACTAAGAATTATTTGTTTTATACTTTATGTATTATTGGGTTCAATTTCCGATGGTGTCACTGGAATTTTTCATTGACGTAATCCTTCCAGCCGCACTGTGGCCCTGGGGTCAACTCATCCTCTAACAGAAATGAGTACCAGGAATATTTCCTGGGAGGTAAAGGCGGCCAGTGCATAGGGCTGACAACCTTACCACCTTCATGTGCCGACTGTCTTGAAATCTGGGAGCCTCAACCTCTTGGAACCCTCAGGGTCTGTCCAGACCTGTAATGGGATTGCTTTACCTTTTTTACTTTATGTATTATATTCTGTATTTTAATGTCATAAGAAAACAGTGACTGTAAACAAGGTGCCCCTTAGATTTTATTTTATTTCATTTCATCTTCCTTTATAAGATTTTTGTATTGACATGCCTGATGATTGCCTGGGAAAAAAGCCGAAAGATATAGCATGCATGCAAAGGCACAACTTGATTTTAAATAAAACCTGTCTTGTGTTCAACATAATGAACATGTTTATTTTGTAATTAACACATGGAGATGGCCTCAATACAGACAACACTTGTCCAGTTTGCAGTCACAAACATAAAGGAATATGCTATCTGTCACATCTAAGGGTTGTTTATTATGTTTATGGGAGATTTATTTACAACGTGTTTCAGTCCAAAGGGACCATCTGTGGGTTGTACATATATATCAAAATTACTAAGAACAGTTACTGGGTTATGAGTGGTTTGTATATGAATGAGATCTCATTTGTACAGTTAATCAGTTTATATTTAAGGGTAATTGAGCTGTATATAAATGTCGTTTGTTTTGTAGATTTTGTGGAATGAGAGAATATTTTTTTCTCTGGGCAATTTGTTGATTTTAGCTGTTGTGGTTGAGGTCATTGTTGGTAGGAGAAGGGTGTGGGGGATGAGGCTTATGTTTTGTCTTTGTTTGGGGCTAAGTTCAGGATACTTTATTATAAGCAGTTTTTAGATAAGAGGTGTGGTATAGGGAAGAATTGCCGGTTGATTGACGATTATATTTGGGAGGAAGTTTGTGTTGTGTGCATTGTTGGATTCATACATTACAGTTTTTGAAGTAAAGAAACTGATTAGTTGAGAAATCTGAGGTCTCTGGGTGAAATGTATAATTTAGTGCTGGAGAAAAGTTGTCAATCAGGACTCATGCATTCTAATTTGATGCGTTGCTGTTACTATGATGTTTTAACTCACCACGCTTAAGGAATGTACTGGAAACGGTTTCCTTTATCTCACAACAGGGGGGTGCATCCCGTGGGGGGGGGGATACTTTTGGCTGCAGCCCCCCCCCCCCCCCCCCCCAAAAATTAAAAAAAAAAACAAATTTTTTTTTCCTTAAACAAAAAAAACATTTTTTTTTTTTTTTTTTTCCCCCCAACACAATCTTTTAATATCCT
>Ga0123355_10014254_pt1 | contig 12421 bp, 10 predicted proteins | sample TergutEmb28metaG_3_FD_89872 | JGI IMG/M metagenome (GOLD analysis project Ga0123355, IMG submission 89872) | Embiratermes neotenicus P1 segment gut microbial communities from Petit-Saut dam, French Guiana - Emb289 P1 | ecosystem: Host-associated > Arthropoda: Insects > Digestive system > Gut ...
ACGACGAAACTCCCTGATGATGATCTGAAAAGATCGAAATATTTCGGAGTGGTTTTAAGTGTTTTAAAGTGTTTTAAGTGAAAGTTATATAGGTGCATTTGTTGGTTAATAGTTAAAGTGATTTTACGAAATGCACGGTGCAACGATGAGATTCAATACGTCTTGTTGTAGCTATATGTACGTTACGACAGTAAAATCGTCCGTAATATTATTACCAAAATATTGCGTTCGATTCCCAGTAGCGTCAATGTTTATCCTGACAGGCTTTTCTTGGTAGCCATCACTCCCTCCAAGCAAAAGAATAATGCTTCGAGCAAGCGAAGACCACTCCCTTCCGACTGCTTTTCATTTATCAGTCATCCCACTACCCGACGCCGTTAGCCTGAGGTAACGTCGCAGATCAGCATAGGATACCATCATCCACCACCAGAGTTCACAAACGCACTACTTTCATTGTGTTCTACCTGCACAGAAACCATTTCTTTAAGATACCAAACCTACACAAAGTGCTAGGCAGCATTGCATGTTCCTGAAGAACTAAAGAGCTTATACCTTAAACTGCACATCGTTATTTGTACCCTTGCGGCCTTTCTATGCTGGCCTTCTAGCAAGATAGAAGTCCGCATCAAACCCTTGCCCTCCTATCCCTATCCTTCGGGCTATTTCTAACTTCATACACCACGAACCCCGTCGTAGAATGATGAAGGGGTTAACTGTCCGCTAAAGTTTATATATTTGTTGTTTTTTGTTCTTGTGTTTAATCTTCTCACGAGGAAAATATTAGACTTGATGTCTCCATGCAATCTTTCTCTTTTGTTATGTGTTATGTCGCCTTATTGACATATCTAGGTTTGACCTTACAAAATAACCGGCGTATATTGGTTTCTAAAGGTCTTTGTTAAAATGATTATGCATTCTGAGAAGAGATCAAAATACCAGAAATAACTCTTTTGAACGGATTCATCAGAAGGGACCCTATTATAGGCGCTTCTATTCTAAACAAAAATAACTTTCACAGTATATTTGATTATTAGAAGTTCGAATTTTAAGAATGGTCGATACATACTAAAAACCAAGAAATTTTGGAGGGCTAGGCACGTATGAGAGGATAAAAATAACAAAGTATTTTTAAATAAATGAGGTATGAGTATGCGGACTTGGTTCAGTGTCCAATGATAAGTTCCTTTCGTGGAGTCTTTCTAAACAGAAAGAAATGTTTATAAGGATCAAACAAAAGACAATTTCTTGAACAACTGAACAAATGCCAGAATTAAAAATCACTATATGGAGTTAAAAAGAGAAGTTTGTATTCAGAATCTTAAAATCCCAACGACAAATGTATAAAACTTAAAGGTGGTCCTCTCCAATTCAAGCGAAGTATACTGACGTTTGCAAGATAAGTTTTTTGTACTTATTAATATGAGAGGGAATACTTCAGATTTGTTTAACTTAAATGATATCCTGATTTAGTGATTGTTAGCTTGTCAAGAACAACTTTGCTACGTGTTTTTAGTGCAGTGATTTCCTCCATTATAAATGTCCAATATGCATTTTAGTTTTATTGTAAATATTAATCTAGAAAAACTTGGCACGTTAACGAAACGTAGACAGTAATAATTACTGTCATTTGCGGCAGTACCATTTTCAATACACAGTGCATGCCCCAGTTAGCAGCGTCTTTTATTTTCGAATATGTCGGAAGTTATTACATCTGCAGTTCATAATACTTTCATCTATTATTCCGACTCCACACATCTCAAGTTCTCACGGTATTTAATCGTATACGTGAGTTCTTGCATTTATATATATATATATATATATATATATATAGTAGAATTTTTGTGTTTTGCACTTCAGTGTGGTCTCTATTATTATAGAATCATGGATATTATATAAAAATAAATTCAGCACTGTCAACTAAGGTAATCGGGAAATTGCATGCATTAAATCCAGATAAAACTGGGTTATAGTACAGATACAAAAGCTTTGTCACGGTAGTTGAATAAGCGAATTTTCCATTGCGTATAAACTTAGTTCGAAAAAAAAAAAATATTGACTACTCAATTTTCATAAACAATTTCTTGTAACCCTGCAACCTTTCAGGTTAAGAGACATAAGAATGTAAAATTACATGTTATGGATACAAGAGTGTCCATGTGAATGGCACAGCAGGCATCATCGAAGTTAAGCTACTCGAGTCGCACAATTTTCCTCATCTCTGACGCCTAGCCTGTTGCTCTGCTTCTAACAGCCGACCACCAGCAACCAAGGCATTACACACCATATACGGCAATAACATAAGTATAGTCTCGAGCTCCTGATGATGGGCATATAAGTGCCCGAAACATGTTGAGCAGATTATAAGTGCAATAAAGCACTGAGTAGCATCTAGTTGGTTTTCTTCTCTACGCTTATACTACGATTTACGGACAAACATACATCAAATTCAAACGTACGTCAAAATAATCGAAGTTTATTTTGGATGGTGACACAATGCCATTTATTACATGGATACCAAAGTTTAGGAGCAGCCTCCTCAATTTATCTCCCATTTATGCATTAAAGGCCACAAGGAACCCAGATCTCACGGTCAACACCATTGCACATTGTATGATATTTATATTATCTTTATAACCTTCACAACTTCACAAAGCTTGCTTGGAAATGAAGTGTTTGAGGTAAATGTATTACCTTGATGACGCTCTATTGTATTATTTAATAAATAACAGCAAAGAACTAAATACCCTCATGTTAGAAAAACATACGTACTAAAACATTTTAAAATTTTAACTTTGATATTCAGATCATTGTACGTTCGCATGGTTCTTACAGTAGTAGCAATATTTACCGGAATTACAGTTCACAACTGTCAACCAGACGTATGATCAACCCCGTCGGTCTGCCTCTACAGACTGCCACTTTTAGTCACCATTTCCTAGCCTTAGTGTAGCTTATTTCATGAGGCTGGGTAATTCTGTATTTTGTTGATATCAGTTCAGCTGATAGAAATTCCCTTTCGATATGAAAACCGAGATTTACTGCTGTCATCACAAGTGAAAAACTATCCTAAAACAATTTTACTGAAGCATAAGGTGACAGCTTATTGTATTATACGTACGTATACGTACATTACATACAAAGCAAAATAAAATTAGCACATAATTCCAATAATAATACGTTAAATGAGGTGTAAAATGTCTACAAATTATTTCCAGTTCAATTAATAAGGTAATAAATAATGCGCCAATTAGTTAGATCAGGACAACAAAACAAAATAATTATCATGTTAATAATGTCATTAGCGATGTGTGTAAACTGAAATTCGTAAATGTTATAAGGTACAAAAGTTCGTTACTTTGAAGTGTATACACTTTTGTTCAAAGTAATTTCTTAATTTCTAAATCCTAAAAAGGAGTACCTTTCCCATTGTAACAAAAGTCTTTAAAATTCTGATATTTAGTGCTGTACCACTGAAAAACTTGCCAGAATAATGCACTACAGTTAAATTCCTTTTTTTTTCATAAATATTTAAGAGTACTCATGTTTCGATGATTTATTTTCAGTAATCGTGCGCCGAGATTATATTTCGACCAAAAAGACTGGAATTAACAAAAAGAATAGAAACATTCCGAAGGAAGAAATCAAATAATTTCCGCTCTTCACAAAATATTAAGGTGGTAAAATCAAGAAGTATAAAATGAATAAAATATGCAGCACTTATGCATATGATAGAAAATACTTTTTTTTTCAGAAACCAGGAAGAGAATACCGTAATATGTTCACTACCTACCAAACAAGAGATGAAAGTCAACTGTAATTTGAAGGCATTCGCTACACCGAATCCCTAAAATGTGCTTTCAACATCATCAAACAGTACAGTCCCATGTAGGCCCAGAGCAGAAAAAATAATTTTGAAACCTGAGATTGAAATCCGTCTGTGTAATAGACTGTCGTGTTGAACTGGTTGCAGGGCGATGTGATTGGATAGAATATTTTGTGGCTACCAATAGCCTGCAGTTGCTTCTCTTTTTTACTTTATGCAGATTGCAAAAGCCGTCCCATTATCCGGGCACATTTGAGCTTTAGGTCTACCTTCCAGGTCTCTTTCATGTACTAGAAATTTTAGAAGGTAATGGGTCCAAAGGCAATTTGTCAAACATTTCAACAGATGATATATTATGTTGAATTCCCAACAGCAAGCAACTTACAGCCACTATTGTACACATTATTTAGATCTCCATGACAAGAGCGCTGCTACTCAACTTATAATAGCGTATTCTACTTACAAGGCCTTAGCTTCACAACGGTATTAACTCTGTGTGTTCCACCGCCAATCTCCGTCCGTCTGACTCTCTGATAAAAAGCGAAACTTTTCAATGCAGGCTGTAATTAGGTATGCTTCCTTTAATCTGGCTTGTTGGAGAAGGGATAATCCTGAAATAATGGAGATATATCATAAGCCGGTCTACGTATCGACAAAAAGTATGGATCAAAGTTCCGAATAGAAAATTTTAAAATGCATGCGAACTCCTTCCCATTTTAAGTTTGATACTCTACTATTACCAGGTTCCTGGCGCCAGAGAAATGCAGGCGTGTTATTTTTTTCTGCTCGCAGTAAAGTACCAGTATATTGCTATTAGCACAGAAAAGAATCCTGCAGACTTTACACTCCATATTAAGTAACTAACTCCATGTTTGGGGAGATCCTGTTAGTTTCTCAGTCAGTAAATTATTCGCCTTTCTCTGAGTGAACGTTCACTGTACCCTGTCCTGCCCCAGATGAAACCAGTCCATGTCATCAAAACACTTTGCCTTGAGAACCATTTTTCAGTGCCTTCGAAACACAACGGCAAAAAGTAACCATTAGTTTTGTCATATCTCTGTCTGCATATCCGCAACAAACATCGCGGCTTCCAATCTATAAATTTTAGCCAAATTTTATTTTGAAAATATTTTCTAAAATCTTTCGATCAAATTCAAGTATTGTTCAAATAGCACAATAATATTAAGTTCTTCTCATGAAGACGATGTGCAAGAGGAAATTTTACCGTTTACGAAAGACACAAAAAATACAGCGGACAGTCTAAATATAATTTGAGGACACGAGGATCGATTCGCATGCCGGAAATTACAGCAAATTAACAAGCACAGCATAATATCTGACATTTGTTTCTTTACGATTTATTATAATCACATAATGTGACGCACATAAAATTGACGAAATTTGTTCTGTTATTTTGTAACAGTCCAGTGCAGTATCCTTTGTGCTGTGACGTCACATTTCTACAATTAAAAGTCAGCAATTACGAAATATTTATAAAGATTGATATTTTACAAGTACATACGAAAAATAAATTTGGCACAGACAAAATAAAGGCAGGCAAATAAGTAATACGTCCTTTAAATAAATAAAATACGAGACCCTGATAATAATATTTTGTATCCGGAAATTCAGAGGCCGAACAAAATAGGCCAGGATATTCATTTTGCTCATGACAAAAAAATCTTTTGTATAGACACATTGTAATGTACTCTACATAAGCCACCTTCACTTATTCACTCGATACTTCGGTACTGATTAAAGATAAAGAAAAAATATGGGAATGTCAGCATAATAATAGGTAGGATGGAAACCAAAATCTTCTACATAATTAATCTGTCTTTAAAAAAACTTGGCAGTCCAATTCGCAAAAGAATGTTAATTAAAAAATGGCCTTTCCGGGCTTGTTACGCTCAAACGAGGGATGGTAGAATTTCATTAAAATACTTATGCAAATGTAGAGCAAGACAACAATTCAATTGTGAAGATATACCAGAGGATGAATGAAAAATTAACACTGTTCTTAAAATATATCGCTTCGTAATAGCAATTTTTCCTTTCCGTGTGTTATTTATGCCACTAACTCTAAAGCGAAACCTGTGCAGATGTTGTGTGGCAGTTTCAATGAACTCTTCCTCACACTGCCTTAAAGTTATTATAAAAACAAAGAAAAGGCTTTTGTTGAAATTTTAGAAGGATGTGTTAGTACATGCCTGACTTGAGGATGAAAGTATCACTTATACTGCTCTTGTATTATTATAAGTATGTCTAATGGAATTTTCATATCAACGTATTGTGTCTGTTATGCACTTCTCAACAAACTTTGTTGTTAATTTAAATATAAGTGGTAATGGAATAAATCGCGTGTAATTAGGGACCAAATTATTTACTACAACTGGCCGTTACTAGATCTATGGGACTGTGGCTGTTAAGAACGCCTAAGCTTAGGGCAATTTTTATATTTTACACATTTATGTACCATAAATAGGATATGTCTCATATTTAATGAGCTACACTCCTTTCTTTGCCGATATAATAGACCATTAAGAATGAGCCCTTGTTCTCCCTTCTAGGTTATTAGGAATCGGACAGTGATTAATGAGAATATTCTGCAACTTTAGGCATGAAAAGAACAAACCTATCCATTACACACATCTTAGGCCCAGTGCTATTGATTTACCTTACATACTTACTTACTTCCTTACTTGCTTACTAACTTACGTACTTACTTACTTTTTCCATGGAACAGAGTCCTTCTGAGAAGCTAACCGGTTTAAAGCTTGACAAGAAATTCCTCGCATTTAATGGAACCCGAAAGTTCATTACGGCATTCACAAATGCTCGCCATCTGTCCCAGTCCATAACCACACATCCTACTTCCTGAAGATCCATCTTAATATTATCCTCGCAAGCGGTCTCTACCCCTCAGGTTTCCCCACCAAAACTCTGTATACGTCACTCCTCTCACACATATGCGCTACATGCCCCGCACATCTAATTCTACTCCATTTTATCACCCGAACAATATTGGGTGAGGAGCACAGATCATTGAGCTCCTCGTTATGTAGTTTCCTCCACTCCCTTGCCCCTCGTCCCTCTTAGGATCAAATATTCTCCTCAACATCGTATTCTCTGACACCTTCAGCCTGCATTCCTCCATCAATGTGAGCGACCAAGTTTCACACCCATACAAAACAACAGACAACATTATAGTTCTGTAAATCTTAATTTCAAATTTTGTGATAGTAAACTGGAAGAGAGAAGATTCCGCACCGAATGATAGCAATCATTCCCTGACTTAAATCTGTACTTAATTTCTTCCTGAATATAGTTTTTGTTTGTTAAGATTTTTCTCCAATACTTTAATTCTACCATCCTTTCAAAGGAACTATTATCAATCTTCATATGGCGACTTCTTCCTGCGTTCTGGACTCGACTTATGACCATGTACGTAGTTTTATCAGCAATTATTTCCAGTCCCACCTCCTTACTAGCCACTACCGAAGCTTCTGCGTTTTCCTTCATAGTTCATTCGCTTCTTCCCAACATATTAACATCATCGGCATAAAACAGAAGCTGATGTGTACCATTTAATTTCAAGCCGTCCTGGATTACCTGATACCTGGTAATGGTGTACTCTAAAACAAAGTTGAAAACAATGGCGATAGAGCATCTCCCTGTTTGAAACCATTCCTAATAGGAAATATGTCAGACAAATTCTTGCCTACTCGGACTCTGCTATACGTTTCAGTCAGACACATTTTTATTATCCTTACCAGTTTCATGGGAAAACCAAACTCAATCAGAATATTATAAAAGACGCCCCCTTCCTAACTGAATCATAATCTTGAAGTCTATAAAGAGCTGCTTCATTGTATTCCCATTTTTTCTCAAGTATTTTGCGAATGCAGAATATATGATCAGTAGTTGACCTGTTGCGTCGGAATCCACATTGATAATCTCCAATAATTTGCTCTGCATATGGAATTAACCTTGACAGCAGGCTGTTGGATAAAATTTTGTACGTAGATGCAAAAGTGATATGCCCCTATAATTACTACAATATGCTTTATCACCCTTCTTATAGATACGTACAATGATCGACACATTCCACTTTTCAGGCAATACCTCCTTATTCCAAATAGAAATATTAAGTTAATGGTTCTCATAGCGAAATGTTTTACCCGCTTCCCTTAATCACTTATGCTGGGATTTGGTCAATAGCTGGTGATTTGTGACTTTTTAGCTTTTCAATAGCCAACTCAACCTAAAAGGTACTAGTGGTTCTGCTGTGTGTAATTCTGCCTGCTTAACAACATTAACCTCACGTATATTCAAAAACTTGGAGATATGATTCCTCCACCTAACCAACGTACTATGGGAGTCTGCAACCAAATCACCCTTCTCATCCTTTACTATACTAGTTCAAGGCATGTAACCCTTCTTTACGTTACTGATGCCCCCATACAAGTCCCTAATATTTTTGATCTTACTGTTTGTTTAAAGTTTTCAATTTTAGCTTCCAGATATTCCTTGTGGTTTTTCCTGAAATGTCTGCTAGCTTCACGTCTTACATCGTTTAGATTACCTACATTGTTTTGGTTTGGACCATGTACTTGCTACATTTTAGTCTGCTTCCTCGGATCTAAAAAACCGAAATATTCTTCGTCAAACCATGGTTTACGAACCTTCAATTCACATATACGTAGACTCTTGTCACTGAGGTTTTGATATTCTCTTTAATTTTCTCCCAAGTCCAATTTGTGTCCTCGCTATCAATACAAGTCTCCAAAGCTGCAAACCTATTTCTAATCTCAATCTGATATTGTTTCTTAACCTCCAGTTCATTTAGATTCCTGAGATTAAATCTTTCACCATAAAACTTCTGCGCTGCTTGTTTATTTACTGCCAATCTTTCCCTGACTTTTGCAACCACCAGATAGTGATCAGTACCACAGCCAGCTCCCCTGAAACTTTGTAATCTAATATACTCGAATGCCATTCTCTATCTATCAATAGGTGATCAATCTGGTTTTGAGTCTTCCCATCAGGAGAGGTCCAGGTGTACTTTTGAATGTTTCGGTACGGGAACATCGTGCTCTTGAAAACTAGAATTTTGATGTGGCATAGTGCGCTATTCGAACACCAATTTCGTTTCTACCCTGATGTAGACTCTCATTGCCAATTGTCGGTCTGAAAATATTCTCTCTCCCCACTTTTTCATTAAAATATCCTAATGGAATTTTCATATGATACTTAGGAAAATTATAAAAAAACCTGATATTGCTAATTTTCTGGCTGCTGCAGTGAGTGAACCTACCCTATACAGGCTCCTAACATTCCAAGTACCAAATCTCATGTCTCTTTTCCGTTGCCTAGTTCTTACCATGGTATCAGTTCAGGTCCGAATTTCTGGTAAACAGTTCGTAACAGAATACGTTTTTATGGTGAGGAGTTGTTAGCACCTCACCAAGCTCCCAAGCTAGAGGACCACCCCTCGTCAGTTGTCCGAGACTGCTTATTCAATATATTCTCAGCTACCCTCCAAAGTGGAGGCCGTTCCTTCATCCGCAACCTGAGGACGCGCCGTGCCATGGTGACAGGGATATACTTATGTATCATGGATTAATCTGGTACCACCAAATATTAACTAAGAACTAATCTTACTTCTGTCATTGCTGTGTGATAGATTTTGGGGTGATGTTTGGTAGACGAATTGGTACTGAGTCAAGATTTCTTACGAATCCTTCTGTCTCCCCTGTCAATAAACCGTACACATTCACTCTTCTATCACAGGCGCTGTACTCACTTATCAACTAATGGTGCCATAAATAACAAATTTTTCCCGCCTTGAATTGAACTCGAGATTTCACAAGAATTCGCAAAAACCCAAGAACAGACACTGTTAAATGCCACATTAATTCCGTACGCACCCTCTCACAAGATAACTTTAAAACTCTCATATTTACTTTTACGCCTAACCGAAAGTGATTGATAGTTTGCCATTAATGTCACTAAAGACGATGTATAGACTCTACAAACAAGAACGAGGTGGCTGAGTACATGAAGAAAGAAAAATGGTAAAGTCTAAATTAAAAAATTGACATGCCTTTCTTCAATACAAAATTATGAAATATGTGACAGAAATCTGCCAAAAAAAAAGTTCATAATTGCCGCTTTAAAAAATACGTTTTGAATTATGGTTTAAAAAATAATTAATAGAAAATTTATTTAAAGTTTTATGTACACAACCTTACAGCTGTAATATACATTATTTGCGTATCTAGCTGTGTTCCTTAGTATTATCCCACTTGCAACAGAATATTTATTCCCTACAGAAATACACTGAAATGAGAACTTAATTTTCTACGTAAATATTAAATGAGTCGCTTGAAGAGAAGGGCTTATTTTACATCTTTCTTTCTGAAGTAATGTTAACTGAAAAATTATGCTTTGTACCCACCTTATCCTCATTTCTGCAGTGATACAATTATAAGCGCACCTCTTAAATACTTTTCTTCCTCTTTTCCTTTCTGTTTGCAATTTTCTAGATTGTATGTAAGGTAACGGTCGTTCTGTGCTTAATTAAGTACCAGGACATAAAGGCAGGCCAATAGGAAGAATGAATATATAATTTCAGATATTCTTTAACCCCGTCAAAAGAGAGAGGTAAATAGTAAACTTCAAGCCCTGATAGGTTTATCTCCGGAGAAAGCTCCGACGATGTCCACCGATTAAGACGCTGGGTGTGCCACTGATTCGATCTGGACGCTTTGGAGATGACAAATACAATATGCAAGTTGTTAGGTTCTCGCAGCGGTATAAGAAATGTATAGGTTCTTCTGCGATGTGACGCCGCGTCACTCGGTAATTGTTCGCCGACGTTTCGAGAAAGCGTAAGTTCTAAGTGCCAAAGCAGACTTATGGGAGCCAAGTACCTAGTGACGCAGCTTCACATTCAAGAAGTAGGGTTTCCAAAGATTTCTTTGTGGAACATCCCTTAGCACTGTTATAGTCACTACACTGATTACGTTACCCGGGCTCCCCCATTTCCACTCGTTCCATATTATTACTCCCAATACCATTAATCATCAGAGCCCTCTCATTCATTTAGGACCTTCGTCTTTCTTTTTATAAATCCTCGGAAGATACCGCCCTGCTAGCCCCACCGCACCACCCCCTTTGCGTTACCCGTGTGATAGCCGGCTTGGTGTATTTGGCCCATTTTATCAAGATTACCGGTTTCAAATTCCCGAGAGGTCAGGCTATTTTCCACATTCCTAAAACCTAAGAGGCCGAAGCGTGAACCTGATATATCAGATCATCTAATGTAGAATTTAACAAAGCCTGAAGTTTTGTTTTATCTCTCTCTTCATTATCTGTAGGTTTGCAAAAGCCTGTACCGGTGAAATTTTATCCCATTCCCTTTTTTCCTTTGATAAGTAGGTACATAACATTTTATTTTTTTCCCTAACAAAGAACTTCCTGTGTTTCAATTGTTTCTTTGCTCCATTGCCCATTCCACAGAACCTCCCATGTTGGCTTTAATACAGGAAATTTTCCTTAGAATAATATTCTTACAATAATGCATAATTTATATTTTTTAAAACCACAAATTGTTTCTACACTTTAACAAATGAAGAGAGAACCTGTTTCCAACGACATTTGCTAAAGTCTGCGAGACCTATATTTCTTGTGCGTAGCACAAAACGCGTAAAATCATGTTTGCCACTACTGTTTGGGAATGTCTCACATTATACCTTTATTATTGTGTCTAAATGAAAAAAAAACATCCAATTTGTATTCTGGCCAAATACAGCATTTAAAACAGCCTCAATCATTAATGTGACTTCTGCACTTATTTCCTCTGTCCACGGATGTCCAAACTATATTTGTCTCATACAACACTTTTTCATGCACAATATCGTTAATGTGTATGTTCAATTCCGACGAAAAATCGAGTGCATTCGACAGCGTATCTTTTGGTATTACCACGGCACCACGCGCTCGCTACACTCTGCTGCTGTGCGGGCTGCATCTGTAATTAAGCAGGGGCCGAGAGTCGGGGGAGAGGAATCGATCGTACCGTCTCCTCCGACCTTCTATTGAAAGTAGAGGGCTGCATTGCATCGCCTATGCGACAGGGGTCACGAAAAAGGAGACAGTCAAGTGCTGGACACCATCACAAGTCCCAGATAACACCTCGGTACAAGCTGTCCTTCTGAACCACCGCACCGCGTGTTTCCGCTTGATCTCCATGTGATTCATTGACGGTTCACTTTCAGAGAACTTTGTGAACAGGGATACGAACATAGCATATATACAAGGGACCCTCATTTGTGTTATTTTGTCCCTTTTTTGTACAATTTCCTTTCCTTTTATAAATACCACTATGGCATTCTCGCGAATCTGAGTAGGGAGACAAATATTAGAGCGTAAAAGTGCTAAAAGAATTCTGAACTGCTGTAAGTTACAGGATGAGAACAATTCTGAACTGCTGTATATTATAGGGTGAGAACAATTCTGAACTGCTGTACATTATAGGGTGAGAACAATTCTGAACTGCTGTATATTATAGGGTGAGAACAATTCTGAACTGCT
>Ga0123355_10014255_pt1 | contig 12421 bp, 6 predicted proteins | sample TergutEmb28metaG_3_FD_89872 | JGI IMG/M metagenome (GOLD analysis project Ga0123355, IMG submission 89872) | Embiratermes neotenicus P1 segment gut microbial communities from Petit-Saut dam, French Guiana - Emb289 P1 | ecosystem: Host-associated > Arthropoda: Insects > Digestive system > Gut ...
ATTTCCAAATCCTCCGCCGTAAGTTCGCTTGATATGTCCACGACCAACAACACCAAATCCGCCGTTTCAATATTCGCGACCGAGCGTTCAATGCCTAATTTTTCAACCGCGTCAAGGCTTGTCCGAATTCCCGCCGTGTCAATCAAACGAAGTGATACACCTCGTAAACTTACAAACTCTTCAATAGTGTCGCGGGTGGTTCCCGCGAGGTTAGTCACAATCGCGCGGTCTTCACGAAGCAAAGCGTTAAGCAACGACGATTTCCCCACGTTTGGCTTGCCGGCGATAACCGTTCCGATTCCTTCTCTTAACATTTTACCTGTTTTGAAGCCGCTTAGCAAGTCTTTTACCGAAGTTTGTATATTTTTTGCCGAGGAAATAAATTCCATGTCGGAAAATTCGTCAACCTCTTCGGGAAAATCCGCCTCGGCGGCAATAACGCTCGCAAGTTGCAAAGCCTTGCCACGTATGGCGTTAATCTTTTCAGAAAGTTTGCCCGCTGCGGAGTTTGCCGCATTTTTTAAACCAAGTTCTGAGTTTGCGTGAATGATGTCGGCAATGGCTTCGGCGCGGGTTAAATCAATTTTGCCATTAATCAACGCGCGGCGAGTGAATTCGCCGGGTTCGGCAAGTCTCGCGCCGCTTGTCAACAGCGCGGATAAGATTCCGTTTGCCGCCATATATCCTCCATGGCAATTGATTTCCACCGTCAATTCGCCTGTGTATGACGAGGCGGACATAACCGCGACAAGCCCCTCGTCAATTATGTCAGACTGATTGGTTGGTTGATGAAAGGTTGCAAACGTCAGCTTGTGGCTTTCGAGATTATTTAGGTTTATATTAGTAATTTTTTGCGTGATTTCGACGGCTTGTTCTCCGCTTACACGCAAAACGGCAATTCCGCCAACGCCGATGGGTGTTGCGATTGCCGTGATTGTGCCGGTATTCAATTTATTTTCCTCCGTTTCGGCGGGATTGGGTGGTTAAAAGCTCAAAACACCCGCCCCTATGGGGCACCCTCTTTTCTAAAGAGGGCTTGAAAATCAACCTATGACCCAAAAGCCCTCTTTGGCAAAGAGGGTGGCACGCGTAAGCGTGACGGGTGTTTCGAAAACGAGTGTGCCCCGACTTGCGTAATCGGCGGCGGCAAACCAAGTGCGAACATTCCGCTATTTCGAAAATCACATTCTAATTCTTCGTAACATTCTCTGTCAAGTCCGAAACAATTTTCTTAACATCGGGGGAGTTTTGCATATCTTCGCTGATTTTATCAACGGCATGAATAACTGTGGTATGATTGCGGCCGCCGAAATCCCGTCCGATATCGGGCAAAGACATGTCCGCAACGTTTCTGCACAAATACATTGCGATATGCCGCGGAAATGTAATTGATTTCGAGCGGTTTTTCGAAACCAGCGCGCCTTTCGGAATGTTCGCGAAATATTTTTCAACCTCGGCAATGATTGACGCGGTGGTCAATTTTTTCTTTTGAACGGTAAAAATATCTTTTAACGCTTTCTCGGCAAGTTCGGTTGTAATGCGGTTTGTGCGTTGCCCTTGAATTGATGCGTAAGCAAGCATTCGCTTAACCGCGCCTTCCAAGTCACGCACGTTTGAACGAATATTTTCCGCAACGTATTCCAAAACATCATCTTCAACGGTGAAGTATTCGTTTTGGATTTTACTTTTGAGAATTGCAACACGCATTTCAAAGTCGGGCGGTTGAACATCAACCCGCAAGCCCATATCAAATCGGGTTCGCAAACGTTCTTCAAGTTCGGGAATTTCGGCGGGCAAGCGGTCGGAAGTTAACACGATTTGCTTGTTATTTTCGTAAAGCGCGTTGAACGTATGGAAAAATTCATCCTGTGATGAATCTTTTCCGCCCACGAATTGAATATCGTCAACCAAAAATAAATCGATGGTTCGATATTTATCCTTAAAATCTTGAACCGCTTTTTTGTTCGTATGCCTTGACAACATTGAGTTTACATAGTCGTTTACAAATTCTTCGGTGGTAACGTACATAATCTTCAAGTCGGGGTTTAAACTTTGCGTGTGATTCGCGATTGCGTGAAGCAAATGCGTTTTGCCCAAACCGCTTCCGCCGTAAAGGAACAGCGGATTATTAAAACTCCCCAAATTTTCAGACACCGCAACGCTTGCCGCGTGGGCGATATTGTTATTTGTTCCGATAACGAAATTTTCAAAAGTATATTTAGGATTAAACGTTTTGCCCGAAACAGAAGTGACGGGAACCGTTCCCGTTACACTTTCCTCGTCGGCGCAAATAACTTCAATTTTATAGCTTCGCCCCGTAACGTTGGTCAAAGAATCTTCCACCAACGAATAATATTTCGTCATAATCATATTTTTATATATACCGTCTTGAACGCTGAGTTTAAGCGTATCCTCGGTTAACGTCACCGGTTCGACAGGTTCGAACCATGTACGAAACGACGTGTCTGTAATCTCACTTTTAAGCAAGCTTAAAACGCTGTCCCAAACTTGGGCGGCGGAGTTTGACGGTTGCGTATTCTGTGTATGTTGTGTAGCGTCGGTTTGCATAATATATCACCCTTGGAAAAATAGTTGAAATAAAATTGTAACATATTTGTAACGAAAATGCAACCAAAAAATTGTACGAAAAATAATAAATTTTTTGTTGAAAAAAATATGAAAGTGTGTTACAATATAATTGGGGTAATTTAGAGTGATTCGAGCGAAAGGAAGTGAATATACATATGATAAGAAAACAAAAAGGTAATGCTTTACTATATATAACCATTATTGTTTGTGTTTTAATAATGGCGTTTTCGGCAGCGGTCGGAACTTTTATCGGAACAGGTTGGTATATAGCGGACATGGGGAGCAACGTTGATTTCGAAGAAACCGAGGAGGTTTCGGATATCGCTCTTGTAAATATATTGTTTATAGGGCTTGACGACGAAGGAGCGAACGGACTTGCCGACACTATAATGCTGGTCAGCATTAACGGAGTTGAGGGAACGATAAACGTTTTATCAATTCCGCGCGACACAAGAACGCAGTTCGGGAATCGCTTCGGCAAAATTAACGAAGGATATGACATTGGACACATCGAGGTGCGGCGAGGAAACCTTTCTGAGCCGGAAGATTTGCTTATAAGAAAGGTAAGAGAGCTTACAGGTTTGCCTGTTCACTATTTTGTAAGCTTGAAAATGGAAGGATTCTCTAATGTAATTGATATATTGGGCGGGGTTGAAATTGATGTTCCGCATGTGCCGAATGCTCATGGTTTCAGAGGCATGCTTTACGAAGACCCGACAAGAAACAGCCGCGGAGAGTTTGTGGGCGCGCGCATTAGAATTCCCGAAGGCCCACGGATTCTTACCGGAAATGAAACGTTAGGGTTCATTCGTTTTCGTTCGTATCCCGACGGTGATTTAGGCAGAATTCGGGCGCAGCAAATGTTTATTTCCGCGCTTGTAGAACAGCATTTGAACGCAAGAACATTAGGAAGAATAAATCAATTGTTCGGTCAAATGTATGAAAACGTGAGAACAAATTTTGCGGCGGCGGATTTAATAAGGTACGCGTTGTTGCTTCGCGATTTGGACCCGGAAAGTATTCAAACATTCCAACTGCCGGGCAGTCTTGGATACGTTGGCTCAATTAGTTATTTCATTCCTAATCTTAGCCAGTTGGAAACACTAATCAACGAAGAATTTTTGTTGCGTCCCGCGCAAATTGATTATGAATATTATGAAAATTCGGATGAATAATTTAGCTTTTTTGGCAAAAAATTAAAAAAAGACTTGATTTTTTATAAAAAATAGTGTATAATGCAAAACGTATGTAATATTTTTGTAACAAAACTGTAATGTTTTTGAAGAAATTCATGTTTTTATGAATTTCAACCATAGTTATCAATTATAAATTGATTTTAAGGCGGGTGGTTTTATGAGCGAAGAGCGGCAGTTTTTTATGCTTTTCCGCAAAATTAAAGAATACATTGCTTATGGGCTTTTAACTGTTGGGATTACTGTTATCATTGCGGGCGGAGTTAACGCCAGCGGATATCAACTAGGCTCTGAAGTTATGATAGACGGACAAAGCATAGGTTTAGTTACCAATCGCGAATACGTTCACGCGGCAATTGAGCAAGTGAATGATAAATTGTTAAATTATAGCCGCGGACTTCTTTCTTTTGAGAGAGAACCGACATTTATCGGCCGTGTGGTTGCTCCGCAAGACGCGATGACTCAACTTGAAATTAGAGACGCGATTATGGCAACCATTGATTCGTTTATTGAGGCATACGCGATTTTGGTTGACGGTGAACCGCTTTTAGCGCTTATAACCGAAGAGGCGGCAGAAATTGCTCTTGACAGTCATAAAAATAGATACATCAATGGTGAAGGATTAAGCGAGTCGTTGATTGAATTCGACCGTGAAGTTGAAGTCAGTCGTCAATTTATTCCGGTAGGAACACTTAGAACCGTTGAGGGCGCGTTATCGTCACTTGAATCAATCGTTAACGTTAGGCATACTTTTGTTACACAACTTATTGAAGAAATTCCATATGAAATTGAGCAAGTTAATGACTATACATTATATCGCGGACGTGTTTCAATCAGCCAACAAGGGCAGCCGGGCGAGAACGCGCTTATCGCAAGAGTTGTCGAACTTAACGGAGTGGAAGTTTACAGCGACATTTTAGACCGTTCGACTTTGCGTAATCCGATTCCGCGAATTGAAAGAGTTGGACAGAGAGAACCTCCTCCGACAATTGCTCACGGAAGATTCGTTAGACCGTCAGCAGGAACTTTGACATCACGTTTCGGCCCTCGTTGGGGTAGAATGCATAACGGTGTTGACCTTGCGGCTCCGGTAGGAACTCCAATTAGAGCCGCGGACGGCGGACGTGTTATTTTTTCAGGCTGGGACGGCGGATTTGGAAATGTTATCAGAATTGACCACGAAAACGGATATGTTACCGTTTACGCGCACAATAGCGCGAATTTAGTTCGAGTTGGCGAGCGCGTTGCGCAAGGGCAACATATTGCGAACATGGGAAGTACAGGGAACAGTACAGGGTCGCATTTGCACTTTGAAATTAGACGAAATGGTTCTCCTGTTGACCCGTGGCCATTTATTAGATAAGTTTTAAGGATAACTATAATGGGCAGGCGGAAATGCCTGCCCTTATTACATTGAGCGGCTTGTTTGAAAGTTTTTGGCTTTCAAATCTTTGCAAGACCGCGTGTTGCGATAAGAAATGAGGGAAAACTATGTCAGATAAAAAGATATTGGTTGTTGACGACGAAAAACCAATAGTAGACATATTAAAATTTAATTTACAAAAAGAAGGTTACGCTGTTATTGAAGCCTACGACGGTGAAGAAGCTGTTAAAAAAGCTTTATCGTTGGCTCCGGATTTAGTATTGCTTGACGTTATGCTGCCTAAAATGGACGGATTTAACGCTTGCAAAAAAATTCGTGAAAAGTCGTCTGTTCCTATTCTAATGTTAACGGCGCGAGAAGAGGAAGTGGACAAGGTTTTAGGGCTTGAGTTGGGCGCTGACGATTATGTTACCAAACCTTTCAGCGTTCGTGAGCTTATGGCGCGGATTCGCGCAAATATGCGAAGAGCGAGCGGCGAAGAGTTCGGCGGCGGCAAAGACGAAGACGACCTGGAGAGAATCGCAATCGGTGAATTTATCTTGGATTGCAATAAATACGAGTTGTTCCGCGGTGAAGAGCCTATTTATTTAACTGTTCGCGAGTTTGAATTGCTTAAATTTTTCGCAATGAAGAAAGATAAGATTTTTTCCCGCGAAAGTTTACTTGAACAAGTTTGGGGTTACGAGTATTACGGCGATGTTCGAACAGTTGACGTTACGGTTCGGCGGCTTAGAGAGAAGATGGAAGTTGACCCGTCTAATCCTGTATATATTAAAACCAAACGTGGTGTTGGATATTATTTAACTAAATAGAAATGGTAATTAACAATTATTCGCAAAAAAGCCTCGATTAAAAATCGAGGCTTTTTGATGTTTAATTATTTAATTTGTTGCTTAATCTGAAACGATTGTAATGGTATCTGCACGGAAGGTTCCGGTAACATTTGTGCCGTGCGCAAAAATTCTTTGTCCCACTCGAAGATGGCTAATTTGTCTAAGCGCCGGAACACCAACTTGCGTAATGTTCGCATTATTCAAAACCAAAATATATTGCGATGTCACAGCTTGAGTAACAGGATTAGTAATCGCAACTCTTATAATTCTGAATTGCTCGTCAACCACTTCAATAACTCCTTCAACAAAATCAAGAGACGGAACTGTTGTTGATTCAATCAAAGTAATTGTTCGGCTTTCCGCGCTGAACCGAATTTGCGAACCGATGTTAAGGTCGGCTAATGTTCCGCCGGCAGTTCCGTCTAAGGTTATTTCAACATTATCAGCTATATAAAAAGTGTACAGTTCGTTATTAACCCTAATGCTGATTGTCGGGTTTGCCGCGATACGAATTTCTTCAATTGTTCCTGCTTGTTGGAAGTGAATACTTCGCGCGGTAACACGGATAATTCGATTATGTTCAAGCTCCAACTCAATGGTGTCACCAATCATAAGGTCGCCTAAATTTGACGTAAAACCATTTCGAATAACGGCAATAGTTCGGTTTTGCATAAACGGATAAATTACCAAATCATCATTCGCTAACCTTATTTCAAGACTGTTTAAATTAACAATTCGATTCAAAGTTCCGTTTACCGTACGACTTCTTGTATGTGTGTGAAGTTCGGTAACCGTGTCGTTTACAATGGTCAAATAAGCTAAATCATTATTACGAACGTCTTGTAAAATTGTCGGAACACCGTCTATTGTAATAACCGCATTTGGCGCGATAGTGTAACGCGTTCTTCCGTGCACTCCCGGAACATCAATGTTCTGCAACACAACTTGAATTAGTCCGCCCGAGTGTTCTACGTTGAAAAGAATTCCGTAAATTTGAGTTGCGTTAGCGTTGTTATTGTTATTATTATTGTTGTTTTGGTTATTGTTATTCCCTGTTCCGGCACCGACCCACCAATCCGGAGCGGTTGTGTAAATATCAACAATCCGCGGATTTTCATTGATATAAGTAATACGCACCAAATCACCGTTGCGTATACCTTGTGCCGAACGACTGCGAACTCCGTCTACGTACATAACGGTATTATCTAAAAATTCAATCAAATAATTTTCGCTATTGTTGCCTACATCTAAGCGGAATTGCGTTATTCCTACATTCGGACTTGTTACAAAAGAAGAAATTGTGCCGGTTACATGTTCGCGGCCAAGTGGTGTCGGCAAAAGATTCACAAGCATTGTTGCCATTTGCGCGCGTGTCACTAAACCTAACGGAGCGAAAAACGGAGCGTTTGTTTCTTCATCAACACCCGTTCCTTGCATAAGTCCGTTTGTTAACACAAATTCAGCAAATCCTCTTGTTCCCGGCGGAAAGAGTCCGGCGTCCCTGAAACTTGACATAACCATAGGCGCGCCTAAAACTTCCATCTCGCCGCCCATAAGTTTTGTTAAAAGCATAGCCGCGCGATAACGAGGCAACGGTTCGTTGGATATGTACATTTCCAACTCATCCACACTTAAAACATCATTATAAATAAGAAACGCAACTTCCAATTCAAAACCGTTTGTGTTAAACGGCTCTAAAATATCGGCGTAAAGTTCTAAATGCCGTTCCGCAATTTGCTCGTTTACCGATTCGTCAAGACCAAGAACACGCGCAAGAAGAATTAAACTGTGCAAATGGGTAATGCTAAGTTCGGGGCCAAAAGTTCCGTCTTGAAACCCGCGAATAAGTCCTTGGTTCGCCATTAACACGATGTTATCATGCGCCCAATGAGTTGTCGGCACATCAGGGAACCCTGTAATTGCAGTGTTTGCAGACACTCCAAATGAACCTAAAACTATCGCGAAAATTAAAATAAGCGGTAAAAGTTTTTTAATTGTTTTCATAAAATTACACCTCATTTTTTATATTATTTACAGTTTGAGTTAATATTAAAATAGAAATCATTTTAAATTTTTCAAATTCAATATGTTCAAAAATTTTTAATTGGGTTGACTATGCTACACCTTCTTAATTGTAGCACAATATATTGTATATTTCAACATCTTTTTTGTTTTTGTAACACAATTGTAACAATTCTATTGTAACTTTTGTTGAAATTTTCCCGTTTTTTTCCAACGTTTCCAAAATGTGAATGTTTAGTTTAGAAAAGTCTGCGTACAATATGTGATGTAAATAAAATCTATATTTGTAAATTTATTAAACGAGGGACGGATTTCCCTCTAAATTTCAAGGAGGAATATAGTATGTCAAGAAGAGTAGTATCCATAATCGTAAGCATTATAATGCTTATGGGATTGTTTCAAGCGGCTTACGCAAATCCTATGAACATTACACAGCCGATTCGGCAGAACACGGACGATGTTATATCAGAACCTGTTCAGTCGAATACGGAAAACGCAATGCCGGGAATTGTTCGTAACGAACCAACGGCTAACGAGCAAGTAAGTCCCGTGTTTGAAGAACAGGCGGCGGAAACGTTTGTTCCGTTCGATAGCGGAATGAACCCGTTTACAGGCAGATATTATCCGAACACAAATCCTTATTATGTGTCGAATAATATGAATAACATTCCGAATAATGTGAACAACATGAACACCATGCATAACGTTCCTAACAACGTGAACAACGTGCATAACGTTCAAGGCAATGTGAATTATCGGAATGTTCCGCAAAACAACGCGGCAAACACAGGAGTAAATCAACAAACAACTACAAATGTTCCAATGGCAAGATTTTCTGCCGCAAGCGATGACCTTGTAGTTGCAGACAACAATAACGGCGGAACAAACATCAATGACGGAACAACTAACAACGTTACCGGCGGAACAACGGGAATCACAAACATCTCTGCGCCATTAACAAACAGCGCAGTTGCAGGGCATATTCCGGGACAAGTTGCGCACCACGGATTTTTAGTTCATTCCGATGTAAGAGGCACAAGATTTGAAGAAGCGGCGGAAGTTTTAGGCGCGCTTGGAATCATGATTGGTGACGAAGGCGGTTTCCGGCCGAATGATACAATTATTCGTTCGGAAGTTGCGAAAATCGCGGTGTATATGCTTGGTTTAACCGAAATCGCCGGCGGAACAAGCACTCGATTCCCTGACGTTGGCGCGGGACACTGGGCTGCAGGAGTTATCAACGTTGCGGATACGCAAAGAATGGTAATCGGATATGAAGACGGAACATTCAGACCAAGCAATTATATAAGTTTCGCGGAAGCGGTAACAATTGTGGTAAGAGCTTTGGGCTTTGAACCTGCGGCGCAAGCGGCGGGCGGATTCCCGACAGGATATTTGGTTGTCGCGTCACAGCAAGGGCTTTTGCGCGGCGTTCAAGGAGCGTCAAACGAACCCGCGCGACGCGGAGATGTTGCGCAACTTGTTTACAACGCATTAACAACTTATATGATGGAACAAACAGGTTTCGGCACAAATATAACTTATACAATTGTAGAAAGAACAATATTATGGGACAGACTTGGCGTTGAACGCGGAATCGGACAAATTACCGGAACGTTTGAATCAAGACTTACAGGAACAAGTTCTTTCCGTTCGGACGAAGTTGAAATCAACGATGAAGTGTTTTTTGCAGGAAACACTCCCGCGCGGGCGTTGCTGGGATTCAGCGTTGTCTACTACGCAAGGGAAAACCGAACAACAAGCGAGAAAACGTTAATTCTTGTTAGACCTGAGCGTCACAGAAATAATACTATCACAGTAAACTCAAGCCATATTGTAGGCGTTACAGGAACGCCGCCGGAGCGATTGACTTTCTCTTATTGGCTTAACAGAGATACAGACAGAGAGCCAAGACGAGCAATCATCGCGGCAAACGCGACATTGATTTATAACGGCAGACATGAACCTTTAACGGCTGCGAACATTGACGATTTGCATCCGTCAACAGGTAATGTAACACTTCTTAACACACGCGGCGGAACAGACGAATTCAACGTTGTGTTTGTAAACAGCTTCAGAAATGTTGTTATTCAAGATATATCATTGCAAACAGGGCGTGTTTCGGACAGATACGGCCGTGAGGGCGTTGTGTTTGACAGAGATAACACAGATGTTTACTATTCAATTGTAAGAGACGGGCAAAGAATCAGACTTGAAGATTTGAGAGAATGGGATGTTTTATCCGTTACCGAAAGCCGTGACGGAAACTTAATCCGAGCGTTTGTTTCAACCGCGAGAGTTGAGGGAATGATTACCGAAATATCAGGAAGCGGCGACGAAACACGATACGGCATCAACCGTGTAATGTACGAACGCGCACCATATTTTGATTATGAGTTAAGACTTCAAACCGAAGGAATTTTCTTCCTTGATATTGAGGGCAGAATCGCGGCGGTTGACACTACAAGAGCGGCGGAACGAAATTACGCTTATCTGCTTGGAATAGCGGAAGTCGGAACATTCAATACGCAAGTTCAGTTTAGATTGTTTATGCGTGACGGCGAAACCATTATTGCAAACGGCGCAAACCGAATAAGAATAAACAACTACCGAAACTTGAGACCTGAAGAAGTTGCTACACATCCTTTATTGACATCAGGCGCGCATGATGAAGGGCAGCTTATAACGTTTGATATTAACTCAAGAGGCGAAATCATAGGTATTGACACGGCGTATGATAACACGGCTTCAAGAACGCCGGAACCCTCAAGGTTTACTCTTAACATTCAAGATACAATGAGATTTACGTCAAATAACCAAAGATTAACCGTCGGAAACACATCGGTAAGAGTAAATGCAAACACGTTAGTATTTGATATCCCTGAAAATTCGGACGGCGATACAACATTGTTCGCAATTAGAAATATAAACATGTTCACAAACGAAACTGAGTATAATGTAAAAGTTTTTGACATGACCGAAGACTTTGTGGCAAGAGTTATTGTAGTAACAAGCGCAATGGGTACGACACAAGCCGGAGCGGCGATTGCAGTTGTTGACAGACTTGTAAGAACTCATAACACAGAAATGGCGGAAACCGAAAGATTGCACGCATTCCAAAACGGACAAGCAATTGACGTTTTGGCGGCGGATATAAACACTCTTAGAAAAGCAAACGGCAACCCGCTTCAACAAGGTGACATTATCCAATTCAGAACTAATGTTCGCGGCGAAATTGACGCGATTACGGTATTGTTCGACACTGAAGATTTGGAACCGAACGCGATTCACAGAGATACACAGGGAATTATAGATGTAACGGACAACTTGACCGTTGCGTTCGGACGAGTGACAAGAAGATTTGCAGGTTCGGTGAATATGTCAATCAATGATGTAATTCACAACTTCTCTACAACTAATGTTCACGTTTATGAGTTTGACTCGCTTAGAAACACAAACCGAGTGAGAGTTGTAACTCCGGGCGACATCAGAATTTTTGAAACTCCAGGACACGAATGGTATCTGTTCGTGAAAATCTATCGCGGAGTTGTTGAAGAAATGGTAATTATCAGATAGTTTTCGATATACGCTTAACGGCATTATTGCCTATAGATGACGGGTATCCACCCCGGGGCAAGCCCCGGACCCGCGCCTTACGGCGCATTGCGAGGCAAGCCTCGCAGCGTTACCCGGCTGTCGTTGCAAAAACACTCTTGCAAGCAAGTGTTTTTGCTCCTCGAATAAAAATGTCCGCCCCTCCCCCGGGCGGACATTTTTATAAGGGCTACCTAAGAGTGAAAACTAACGCGCTATTGCCATAAGGAAGTCATTTTGAACGAAGTGAAAAATCTAAAGATTCTTCGTTAACACTCAGAATGACCAACAATTTTTCAACATATTCGTCTACATCCTTAAACATTTTTATCTTGAAATTTAAAATGTTATGTGATACAATAGAATATACATCTTAGTGGAGGTGTGATAATTATGAAAATATTAGCGTTAAACGGAAGTCCTGCGGCGGACGGTTGCACTGCGTTCCTACTGAACACGGTTTTGAACGCGGCGGCTACAGCAGGCGCGGAAGTTGAACTTGAACACATACAAGACGCAATTTTAGAATGTTCGACCCCGTTTTGTGTAAACTGTTCAACACCCTGCAATCGCTCATGTTATGCCGGAACAAGACTGGAACAAGTTTTCAACAAAATGTGCGACGCAGACGCAATTGTTATCGGAAGTCCGTCATATTTCGGAACGGTATCGGCGCAAATTAAATCATTGTTTGACAAAACTCGCGACTTGCGAAGCAAACGCGCATTGATTGGCAAACTCGGCGGCGCGGTAAGCGTTGGCGCAAGCAAGTACGGAGGGCAACAAACAACACAACGGGCAATTCA
>Ga0123355_10014256_pt1 | contig 12420 bp, 10 predicted proteins | sample TergutEmb28metaG_3_FD_89872 | JGI IMG/M metagenome (GOLD analysis project Ga0123355, IMG submission 89872) | Embiratermes neotenicus P1 segment gut microbial communities from Petit-Saut dam, French Guiana - Emb289 P1 | ecosystem: Host-associated > Arthropoda: Insects > Digestive system > Gut ...
AAAAAATTTGAAAATACAAATGAAGAAAAAGACGATCTATTGAGTATTGGTATAATTGGCTTAATTAAGGCCGTAGATACTTATAAGTTTGATGCGACCAATAAGCTCGCTACTTACGCTGCCCGCTGTATTGAAAATGAAATACTGATGCAGCTAAGATCTAATAAAAACCATAATAATATGTATCTAAATTCCACAATTGGCTCTGATAAAGAAGGCAATGAGGTCATCTTAATGGATGTCGTTAAAGATGAAACTATTGACTTGGAAAAAAGCCTTATTAATGATGCATCCAGTCAAAAACTTAATGAAGCACTAAAAGTACTAACCGAGCGGGAATTAGATATTATTGAACTGCGTTATGGCATTAATAACCGCCAGATTAAAACCCAAAAAGAAATTGCTTATGAATATAAAATCAGTCGCTCTTATGTTTCAAGAATTGAAAAAAGAGCATTAATGAAATTATATCTGGAATTATTGGAATAGTTATTGAATATTGACGATTGTAATCTTAAATTCTTTACCGGTTTCGCTTATAAAATCTGAATCTTCACCAACTCTTTTACCAATAATTGATTTTCCAAGCGGTGATTCATTGGAAATCTTCTTTAAAAACGGATCTGCCTCAATGCTACCAACTATTGCATAGGTTTCCGTTTTTTTATTGTGTTCAAAAAGAATCTCGACTTTTTTACCAATCGTAACGATGTCTGTTGTATCTTTTTTAATGATTTTTACATTTTTGATAATATTTTCGATTTCCGAAATTCTTGCTTCAATTCTTGCTTGTTCATCACGCGCCGCATCATAATCAGCGTTTTCTGATAAGTCACCTTGTTCTCTGGCTTCCTTTAAAACTTCAATATTACGTTTACGATCAATGGTTTTCAGTCTTTCTAATTCGCTTTTTAGTTCCTGAAGCCCTTCACTCGTCATTTCAAAAGTATTACGGTTTAATGCCATAAATTATTCTCTCCCTTAAATTGTTTAATATAAGTCACATCTAATTAGTATAATATATTTTATTATTTTTGTCAAGTTTCATTCATGATAAAAGCATGAAAAGCTCTTTTTTGCCAGAAATTACAGACATCTTTTCTTTTTTCATTAAAATTCCTAGATTTTGTCTGTAAAGAATACTTTCGGCAGTTTGATAAAAAGCTATTTAATCTTTTCGTTAATCGCATCAATTGGTGTCATTCTGAAAATTCTAATCAATGGAATCAATAATGCAATTGAAATAGTAATCAAAATCAAGCCGACTGTAGAAATAATAGTTTGGATATTAAAATAGATTAAAACAACTGTAATATCAAAAGATCTACTCGCCTGATTGTTAAAAATCATTCTGGCAATATTATATAAAATATTAATAAAAACCAGCGAAAGACCCATAAAAATTATAGTTTCTACTAAAAATATTTTAAAGACATCACTACTTTTTGCGCCAAGTGCTCTGAGTAAACCAATTTGCTTTTTACTAGCTTCTATACTAGAGGAAATAAAGGAGTAAAGTAATAAAATCACAAAGCCTGTAACAATATAACTCATCCAGCGCAGGAATGTTGATAATCCAACTCTTATAACATCAAAATTTATTAATAACGAATTAGCCGGATCACCAAAAGCAATCTGATTACCTAATAGTAAATCAACTTTTCTTCGTGTGTCTTGCTGAAAAAATGCTCTTTCAATATATAGCCTATCAAATCCTTGGTTAATATTAAGATTTACTTCTTCAATATATTCCTGATCAAAAAGCACTCTGCTAATAGAGTTATGAAACACACCCTTGATAATAAAGCCTTCATCAACATGGTAAAAACTAGAAGGACGGCCTGTATGAATCATTAATAAATTAGAGGCATTAAAACTATTTATATCCTCTAAAATTTCGTGTGGCAGTATTATATTGATATCTCTGCCAAAAAGCTGAAAATAAAGCGCACTTGAAATATAGATACCTTTAGATGAAGGGCTTGCATCAGGAACGCTAAATATTGTATTGGTAAGTTCTGCACTACTGCCGGTAGTAATAAAATGATTATTTAAATGACTCGTTAAATTAGAATCGCGATTATAGCTTACAAAATTAGTTGCTGCTCTTATTTGCTTTTCAAAGAAGTCATTACTGACAAAGATACGTCCATATAGTCTTTCCATCTGCCAAAAAAAATCACTATCAAAGAAATGAAAATCCGTTATCTTAGCCATAAAACGATCAATATCAGCGTTATAAATGCCTACAATTCTTAGATCAGCCCCTAAGTATCTAAGTTGCATACCAATAAGGTCTCTCATTTCAAGTCGCCATACTCTCGCTAAATCAAAAGCTTTAAATTCACTGATAATTATTTCGTCAGCCTCAACTATCTGTTCTCTTCCATATTTGGCAGTAAGTCCAAAGTTATTTATATTATAATGTTCAATAAAACCATAAATCATTTGATCGCTAAAAAGATTACCTCTAAAATTATAAGGATTGCTAAATTGTTGAGGCATCAAAAATGATCTAGTATAACTGAAATCAGGAAATTCCTGATAAATACCATTTAAAGCATTAATGTTATTGATTTCAAAAGGAACAAAATGGTGTGGGTATCTGGAAATAGTGTTGGCAGTCGCTCTTCGGATTTCGAAACTTCTGAGATCCTGACTAAACATAAACAAAAGCGTGGAAATAAAAGTTAAAATAATAGTCAGAATTAATTTAAAGCGTTTAAGTTTTAGATTTTTTAAAGAAAGCTTCGCTATTGTTTTCAACTTCATTTTAGTTTTAACAAACTGATTTGCGATAAACTCGTCGCCCAGATAACGATATTGTTCGTAAGTTTCTTCCTCATCTTCTTTTTTAATTGTTTCTGCTAAATGTGGATTTAAACTCTTAACTTTATTTTCATTTGTTTCTATTGAAATAAAGGTTTCACTGGCATTTTTACTTAAATATTCATTGATAAAGCCTAATTCATCATTACTTATTTCCTTACCGGCCGGTATTTTAATTAATGAATTAGCGATAAATTCCGATTTTTGATCTGAACCAATTTTTGGTCTGGTGGAAAGATCTTTAAAGATTTCTCCGTCTTTTATTTCTATAATCCTATCTGCATATTTAGCCGCAACTTCGCGGTCGTGAGAAACAACAACGACAAGTTTTGTCTTAGATAGTTCTTTTAGCATATCATAAAGAATATCGGCAGTAGCCGAATCTAAGGCTCCGCTCGGTTCATCCGCAAGAATAATCTGTGGATTTTTAACTAACGAACGTAAGATTGTAACTCTTTGTCTTTCACCACCACTTAAGTCGTAAACTTTTTTCTGAAGCAAATCGCTGACTTCTAATCTATCAGCATACTCATCAATAATCGCTAAATCACTAATTCTTTTAAAATCCAAAGCTATTTGGATGTTTTCATAAACTGTAAAATTTGGGATTAAATTATAATGCTGAAAAATAAAGCCAATGTAAGAATTACGGTAGTTGTCTAATTGCGAACTTTTCATTTCGCTTAAAACTTTATCGCCAAAAGTAATAACTCCCTGATCGATTTTATCGAGGGCTCCTAATAAATTAAGAATCGTTGTTTTTCCGCTGCCGCTTTTACCTAAAATAAAAACAAATCCGGATTGCTCAAATTGCAGAGAAACATTATTTATTGCCCGAAAACTTACTCCTTCCTTAGTGAAGTAAGTTTTAGTAATATTCTTTAGTGTAATCATACTTTAACCTACTCTCTTTTAATATTATCCAGAGGCTTTTTCCAGATAATTGATTGAAGCGGTAAGAAAGAAGCCAGAAAATAAAAGATAAAACTAATCAAAAAAATCTGTAAAATACTGATAAAGCCAAAACGAAATAAAACAATAGGAAAGCCTGCATTTAGTGATGCGAACAAAATCCTTGTAAACAGACTGACAAATATCACCACAAATATTACGAGATAAGATATTTCATGAATAAAAATCTTAAATACATCTCTGTTTCTGGCACCTAAAGCTCTTAATATTCCGATTTCTTTTCGTCTGGAAGCAATTGAACTACCAATAAAATTCATAATTAGCAAACCGGAAAAAACCGCAAAAATAATTGTAAGAACTAAAAACACTGTGCGCATATCCCTAAGCATTTCATCGAGAATAAAAATCAAATAATCATTTGGCGTTAAAGTCACAAAAAGATCGTGAGAATTAAACCAATTTATCCTTGTGATACTGAGTTCATTTCTATCAATCAGTAAATAAAAATTCTGTCTTACACTTTGAAAATTATTTTCTAGGAAAGTTTCACTTATTTCAATGACAAATCCAGGAATATTATTAATTTCAACTACCGTAAAAAGTCCAGAGAATTCTGTCCAATAGCCTTGTTGACTTGGACCAAAGATATCTAAATGCAAACGACCATTTCGGTGACTATTCAAGTGAGCCATCGCATCCGCTGAATTATTAAAAGATTGATTGGTAACTATATTGACAAGATCTAATGGTACAGTAATTTCGTTAGCCGCAAGATTATAATTACTCTGAGCCTGTATTTGAAGTCTAGATTCCACAGTTATATTTAAATTAACATTAAATAAAAATAAATTGTCATCATATTCTAAAAAATCTTCCCTTACAAAAATTGTTGAGAAATGAAATTCCCGAAAAGCAAAAAAATTTAATGTCGATAAATGTTTTTCAAAATGGCTCTGATAAATTCCTTTAATCAAATATAGTTGATCATTTAAAAGAATTTGCGTACCAATGAGATCTTGAAAATGAGGCTTACTGACGATTGTCATGCCATTATCATAACCGACAAAGCCATAATAATTTAACCATTTAGCCGCAAAATCGGAAATAATGATCTCATTAAAATTATCTAAAGTCGGACTTCCCGCAACAGTTTGCATCCCGATTCTTCTGATATCGTTAATTTCTGCGATACCTCTAAAACTTTGAAATCTCTCATCCGCTTCCCAAGAACGAGCAATACCAACGGGACTGACTGGTCCCCATAAAGGACTTACTGAGGCTGTATAAAAACGCGCATAGTTTTCAAGATTCATTAAACTGATATCTTCATCTTCAATTGCCTGAAATAAATGATTACGAAATTTACTGATAAAAACTGTATCAATATCCGTTTGTTCTAGTGTATTCATAAATATCCGACTAGAAGATAACATCTGCAAAGAAAAAACCAAAAATAAAAAAGCTAATGTTAAAGTCGCAAGTAATGATGAAAGCCCAAAACGAATCCTTTTTTTCTTAATGCTCGCAAAAGCCATTCTATTAGTTTCTTTAAGAGTTATTCCGGTTTTTGGTAATTTTAATTTTTCTATAATTTCATGATTTTCAAGACATTCATAGGGGATAAAGGCTTCACTTTCGCTTGCTTTGTCGACAAGTTTATCAAACGCATCCGGATAGGCTAGAATCATTTTATTGACTTCATTAGAAAGACATAGAAAATTATTTTTACCACTTTCCCATAATGGTTTTAAAAATTCAAGATCAGTTAATTCACTATTTGGCGCAATCTTAAATAAGCGCTCATCAAATTTTTCAACTGCACTCGTTTGTTTTTGTTGTCTAACAATATCTTTAACTACTTCACCGTCTTTAAGTTCAATAATTCGGTCCGCAAAGCGATAAGCATGACTTGTTTCATGAGAAACAACAATCACAAGTCTTTTTTTAGAAATCATTTTAAAGGTCTTAATCAGATTATCTCCGGTATTAGAGTCAAGAGCTCCTGTTGGCTCATCAGCTAATAAAATCTGCGGATTTTTGATTAACGCCCGAGCTGTCGCAATTCTTTGTCTTTGACCACCGGAAAGTTCACTTGGCTTCCGATAACCCAGATTATTTAACTCCACGCTATTTAAACTATCTTCAACATTATTTACTGAATGATTTTTTTCTTGAATCTTTAAGGCAATACTAACATTATCATATACTGTGGCTTCATCAATTAAGTTAAACTCTTGAAAAACAAAGCCAACATAATAATTTCTGTAAGCATCAAAATCAGTTTTCTTAAATTTTTTAGTTGAGACCCCGTTAATAATAACTTCACCATCTGTCATTTGATCTAAGCCACCAATGATGTTTAAAAGCGTACTTTTACCACTACCACTTTTACCAACGACAAAAACCAGACCTTTATCCGGAAAATCAATATTAATATTTTTTAATGCTTCAACGGTTTTACGACCTGAATAATAGTTTTTCTTTATGTTTTTTAAGGAAATCATATTTGGTCACCTTTTTCATTTATATAAAATTATATCATAATCAATCTAACAAAGGTAACTCTTTATAGAGTTTTTTTAACTCTTTATTTAATTTTTTACAATTTGGCGAAACAGTTTCTAAAAGTTGATAAAATTCTTTTTGATGATTAAAAAAGAAAAAATGCGCAATCTCATGTAAAATCACACTTTCCAAATACTTTTCCGGAAGCGCGGCTAAATAATAATTCAAAGTAATAAGTTTCTTTTTCGGCATGCATAAACCAAAAGCCCGTTTCATATATTTTACTTTATATTCGGGATTCAATTTATAGTTATTAAAAGACATTAAGAGTCTAGTTTTGTGAATTTTCAAATAACGATTAACTTCATCCTGATAGAGTTTTTTTATCTTTGTTTTAATTGCGACTAAAGATGGGTTTTTGATTCCCAAAATTATCCGATTATCAGAAACAGAGTAAGATTGTTCTTCTTTTGAGAATTCTATTTTGTAATTTTTACCCCATAATAATAATTCCTCAAAATTATTTTTAATTTGAGGTTCATAATTCGACCTTTTTTGAAAGAGTCTTTGGATATAATCATAATTGTTAATCAGCAGCTCACGAATCTGATTTTCAGTTATTTGATAATTTGTCGTAATCACACAGATATCTTTTTTAAAGCGCAAATAAGTATTCTTATTATCTTTATAAATTATCTGACAGTGAAAATCTAAATCACGATAAATAAAATGCATTTTATCACCACACAGAAAGGAATTTTTTTATGAGTTATCAAAATGTTGAATTAAAATATAATATTAAATCTTTGGAGCCACTATTATCTGAAGAAAGTTTTATCAATCATTATCACCGTCTTTATAATAAATTCACAAAGGATTTAAATAATATGCTTGAAATTTATAGTGAATTCAAAAAGTATCCGCTTGATGTTCTTTTATATAATTACCAAAGCCTTCCGCCCTATATTAAGTTACCACTTTTAAATACCGGCAGTAATTATTATAATCATACTTTATTTTTTGAAAATATTGAAAATCCTTCTTTAGCTAATGTTTCCTGTGAATTTAGAACCGCAATAAATGATGCTTTCGGTTCAATGGAATCACTTCAAGCTATCTTAAAGAAGGCTTTAATGGCAATGGAAGGTTCCGGTTGGGTATTTTTAACTTGTGATATCTGTAATAATTTGCATATTAAAAGTTATCAGGATCATTATAATCCTTTAATCGATCAAAAGGTTCCGCTTCTGGCAATCGATAACTGGGAACATGCTTATATTTTCCAGTATAAAGAAAAGCGCAGTTTTTATATAAACAATATTATTAAATTAATAAACTGGAACAAAGTATCTGAAAGATTTCTTGCGGTTGATTTTACAAAATATCAAATCAAAATTGATATTTAGACTAGACGAATCAAATCATATTTCTGAACTTTAAAATTTACTTTGAAATATACTTTTTGTAGGGGATGACGACAAGCATCAAGTATTATCCCTTCTTCATTTTTTATCTGTTTAGCTATTGCTTTTTTACTGTAGGAAGGACCAAAGAATTCTAACTTCTGACCAGGAGTAAAATAATTACGCTGCTCAACAGTCACAATTTTTGTTAATTCATTATAGTCTAGAACTATACCGACAAAATCTTTGCGAGGTGTTTCTGTTCTTTGATAAATTGTTTTATTTTCTTTTGCTGTACCTTCAAGATAACCTGAAGCTGTAATTCGGTTTTCGGCTTTTTTTATTTCCTTAAAATAATAAGAAAAATTAATTTTTTCACCATTTAAATAGCTATCAATCAGTTTTCTATAAGTCTTAACCACAACCGCAATATAATATAGACTTTTCATTCGTCCTTCAATTTTTAATGAATCAATACCAATTTTAAGTAAGCGAGGAATATATTTAATGGTTTGTAAATCTTTAGCAGCCAGAGAAAAATAATTTGCTTCGGTATTTAACTTTTCGCTTTTATGCAACAAATCAAAATTCCAGCGACAGCTATGAGCACAACCGCCTCTATTGGCATCCCGGTCAGTCATATTATTCGATAAAACGCAACGTCCGGAATAACCAGCACAAAGACCTCCATGAATAAAGACTTCTAATTCAACATTTGTATTCTTTTTAATTTCTGTTAATTCAGTAAGAGAAAGTTCTCTTCCTAGAACTACCCTCTGAACACCTAAAGAGGCTAAAAAAGCGATTGTTTCAGAATTCAGAACTGAAAGTTGTGTTGAAACATGGACTTGTAACTTAGTAATGCTTAAAGCTAGTTTGATAATATGAAGAGAAGCCGATATAATCCCATCTACACCGATTTTTTCCAGAAAACGCAAATATATATCTAAGCCTGCCAAATCTTCGTTATGTGGAATAATATTAACTGTTATATAAAGCTTTTTTTGATAACTTCTGGCTATCTTAACCGCTTCAATAAGATCTGTTTCTGTAAAATTAGAAGCCCGCGAACGCAAAGAAAATTTCTTTCCGCCAATATAGCAGGCATCAGCGCCATAAAGATAAGCAATATTTAGTTTTTCAAGGTCACCGGCAGGAGCCAATAATTCTGTCATAATTCTCGCTCCTTCCGGATAAGACTTTTATGATGCAATAAACCACTGTCAGTTTCAATTAAGTTCTCGATTTGTTCATTAGCCTTTAAGGCAGAAATAGTGCCGGAATTGACTGAACAAAAGATAGAAACAATCTGATAATAAATATTTTTGTCAATAAAAATATTATCTAAAATAAGATAATCTAAATCCTTTAATTGCTTAAGAATATTTATTATTGAAATCGGCTTTGAACGAAATATACTACTGCCATGATTTGTTTCTAATACTGGTAAAAAGTCAGGTCTTAATTCTTCCCGCAACCGAAAATCAAAATCATTTAGAGATTTGATTGGCAGTTTTTCGCTTTTCAAATAGTTTTTAAGAATTTTCCTTCTTGAGTAAAACATATTCAGATGACCAAAGCCAATCATAAAACTTTTATATTTCTTTAAACTCAAAATTTCGATAACTTCTTCTAAATTCAATTCTTTAGCAAGACAAGCTCCATAAAGCTGGTAATCAGCGAAAAAATTAAAATCCTGATGATTAGTCAAAAGTGTCTCAGGATTATAAATTAGTAAATGCTCAAGTTTCATTTTGATAGCTAAATTTATAAAACCAATATCTGAAACAATGATGCCTTTAACATTACTTAACATCTTTAGAATATCGTTGAAAGTCTCTAAATCATTATCAGTTGATAATATTGTACAATCAATAAAAACTTCCTTTTTGGAAGCTTCGATTTTTTTAGTTAATGATAAAATTTTATCTATAGTCAGTCGGTTATGACTTTTATAATTTAACTTATCAAAACGAATGATAAAACCATCGCTTATTGGGGTTTTACTAAAATCATTATAATTATCGATTATACTTAATATCTTCATAATAGTCCTAATCTTTTAAAAAAGTAATTGCTAAACCGTCTCCTGATGCCAGAAAAATTGTTTTATATTCTTTATGCAAACTTAAAAACTGATTATACTCATCAATTTTTTTGGCTAAACGCGGAGGGTTTTCTTTTAATATAGTTTCGTGAAAAATGATATTGTCAGTCACAATGATTCCTTTTGGTGCTAAAAGCGGTGCAAACAAATTGAAAAATTTCTGATATTGACCTTTAGCCGCATCAATAAATATCAAGTCATACTCTTTCTGAAGAAGAGAAAAATCAACTAAAAGCGCATCAGCTTCAATAACCTTAATTTTATCTTTGTATCCATACTTTTCAATACTATTTCTAGCAACATCTGCCATTTTTGGATTTCTTTCAATAGTGTCGATTTGACAATCTGCAAAAGAAGCCATTGAAATAGATGAATAACCAATAGCTGTGCCAATTTCCAAAATTCTTTTTGGTTTAATAATAGTAATAATAAGTTTCAGAATATTAAGTCCTTCTGTTTTTATAATCGGCACATTTTGGACTTTAGCAAAATTTATAAGTTCAACAAAATCATCCTTAAAATGATTTAATCGGTCAAGATAGCATATAAGCTCATCTTTCATTATTCCGGACGTTCTTCACAATCTGAAAAATTTTCACATTCGCAATTGTCATCATCACAATCACAAGAAGCACCGCAACAGCCACAAGTTTCCTCTGTATCTTGTTCCCATTGTTCCATTAATTCATCAAGCATTTCCCACTCACCCTCTGATTCGATCGGAAAAAGTTGGCCGGTTTCATCATTATTTTGAACGAAAACAGCCGCCGCAATTACGTTCTTTTCGATTATCTCATAAACAACATAATCTTTATTGAATTCTTGAGAATAGTGCACAAAAAGAATGCGACATTTGTGTTCAACCCCCTCATCATCAGTGATAACTAATCCATTTTCCATTTTTTCACTCATTTTAATTTTCCTTTCTTATAAGTGACTAGTCACTTTTTTATTGTATCTAGATAATTTTGTAAAAGTAATACTGCGGCTTGTTCATCTTTCTTTTCTTTACGCTTTTGACGCGATAAACCAGCTAAAATCATTAGTCTATCAACATAAACTGAAGATAGTCTTTCATCAATTAATATAACCGATACTTCCGGCAATGAAGTTTCCATTTTTTCCTTAAAATCGATACTAATCTGACCACGAATTCCGATATCATTATTCATATGTTTAGGTAGTCCCAATATGATTTTATTTATATCTTCAGCTTTTACTACTTCAATAACTCTGGCCAAAGCTTTCTGATAATCATCATCTCTGAAACGAAAAGTTTCCAAAGGTCTGGCAATCAATCCGGTGGAATCCGAAATAGCGATACCTAAAGTTTTTGAGCCTAAATCAAGACCGATTGCTTTCATGATAACTCATTGTTAATCAATTCTATAACTTGATCAATTTTATCAATTTGAGTACTACCGCCTTGCGCAAAGTCATTGCGTCCGCCGCCGGAACCATTAGTTATAGCACAAGCTTTTTTTACTAAATCAGAAGCATTAAAATCATTATTAGTTTTAGCGATAAAAATCAGTTTCTCTTCATATAAACCGACAATAAATACTGTTCCCTTACTGATTGCATTATGTAAAGCATCGGCTAAACTCTTTAATTCTTTGGCTGCTAAATGTTCGGTTTTAATAACGATACGATCAGAAACTCTTTGGTCCAGATATTTCTTTATATCCGCTATTGCGTTATTTTCGGATAAACGCTCAAACTCTTTTTCTAATTTCTTAACTATTTCTTTCATTTGGTTCAAACTTTCGCGGATTTGTAGATAATAACTGTAACTTTCAGTAAAAGGCACTTGTTTTGGTAGGAAAAATTCCAATGATATATTCTTTGCTTTAGCAGTTTCAATAATTGATTCAGCTTTATTTTTCAGATTTTTAATTTCTAAATCAAGATTTTTGGTTTTTGTTAATAATGCTTCTTTCAAAACATCTCCTGTTGCGGCTTCTATTCGGTAAATCCCAGAACCAATTGAAGAGATTTCCAAAATCGCAAAATTACCGATATCTTTTGTGTTACATACATGCGTTCCAGAACACAATTCTTTAGCATTTTTCATATCAACCATACGAACCTTTGAACCATACTTCTCATCAAAAAGTGCGATCGCTCCTAATTTGTCGGCTTCTTCTTTTTTGATTAATTTAGTTATAACCGGATAAGCGCTCTTAATTTCTTCCCGCACTTTAGCCTCAATCATAAGTAATGTTTTTTCGTCTAATGCCTGATAATTATTAAAGTCGAAACGAAAAGATTTTTCATCAACCTGTGAACCTTGTTGGTTTACATGAGAGCCAATAACAGATTTTAAAGCCGCATGCAATAAATGAGCAGCTGAATGATTTTTTGCGACATTTAAACGGTGTGTTAAATCAATAGACGAAAAGTATTTTTCACCGACAATAAATTTTTCTGGATTTTCAACTTTATGACAGTGTTGACCGTTCGGCAGTTTAAAAACATCTAAAACAGCTTCGGTGCCGATTGTGCCAGTATCTGCGACCTGACCTCCTTGTTCGGCATAAAAAGGCGTTTTATCCAAAACAATTCCATTAGGAAAAATCTTAATTACTTTAACTTCTTTTTGAAAAGTCTCATAACCGATAAATTCCGACTTATCTGTGAATTGTATAAATTCTTCATTTTGAA
>Ga0123355_10014257_pt1 | contig 12419 bp, 11 predicted proteins | sample TergutEmb28metaG_3_FD_89872 | JGI IMG/M metagenome (GOLD analysis project Ga0123355, IMG submission 89872) | Embiratermes neotenicus P1 segment gut microbial communities from Petit-Saut dam, French Guiana - Emb289 P1 | ecosystem: Host-associated > Arthropoda: Insects > Digestive system > Gut ...
CGCGCACACACACGTCAGGCCGATCACCTGCCCGTTCACGGGCGAGCAGCTGACCGCGGTGCCGGCGCTGAATCCCGACGTCGCGATCGTCCACGCCCAGGAGGCCGACGCCGACGGCAACGTGCAGCTGTGGGGCATCCCGGGGGTGCAGAAGGAGGCGGTGCTCGCCGCCAAGCGAGCGGTCGTAACGGTCGAGCGGATCGTCGAGGAGCTCGAGCCGCGCCCAGGCGGTGTCGTGATCCCCGGCTGGGTGATCGACTACGTGGCCCAGGCGCCGGGCGGCTCACTGCCCTCCTACGCGCTCGACATCACCGAGCGCGACAACGACTTCTACCGGGAGTGGGATGTGATCAGCCGTGACCGCGACCGCTTCCGCGCCTGGATGGACGAGCATGTCCTCTGAGCCTGACCGTGGCCTGGGCGCGCCGGACTACACGAGCGGTGAGCTGCAGACGATCGTCGCCGCACGCAGCCTGACCGGCAAGCGCTCCTGCTTCATCGGCGTCGGGCGGCCGAGCACCGCCGCCCTGCTCGCGCGCATGGTGCACAACCCGGAGCTCGTGCTCGTCTACGAGTCGGGCACGATCGGGGCCAAGCCGTACCACGTGCCGCTCTCGATCGGTGACGGTGAGCTCGCGCAGACGGCTGACTTCGTGGTGTCGGTGCCGGAGATGTTCAATTACTGGATCGGCCCAGGCCAGGTGCAGGTGGCGTTCCTCGGGGCCGCCCAGGTCGACCGTCATGCGAACCTCAACTCGACCGTGATCGGCGACTATGAGCATCCGAAGACCCGCCTGCCGGGCGCCGGCGGCGCACCCGAGATCGCGACCGGCTGCGAGGAGGTCGTGGTGATCGCCCCGCACGGCAGGCGCACGTTCGTCGCGGAGCTCGACTTCAGGACCACACGCGGTGACCGCACGACGATCGTGATCACCGACCTCGGCGTGCTGGAGCCGGTCGACGGTGAGCTGACGCTGGCCACGCTGCATCCGGGAGTGACCGTCGAACAGGTTCGGGAAGCCACCGGCTGGGAACTGAAAGTTGCAGGTAACCTGCGCGTTTCGGAGGCCCCCACGGCCGCGGAACTCGCCGCACTCAGGGAGCTGGTCTCAAGATGAGCACTGCCGAAGAAGAAGAGGTCCGTCAGATCTACGACCCCGTGGCCGATACGCCGCGGCGCTACCGGCGCGACCCGCCCGGGGCGCATCCGCCGCTGGACTATGAGCCGTACAAGTCGACGCAGCTGCGCCACCCCAAGCAGCCGCTGATCTACCTGCCGCACACTGTCACCGAGATCACCGGTCCGCAGATCGCCCCGCATGTGGACCTGCAGGAGAGTGACCGTGACCTCACCATCCAGCACGCCGAGATGCCGATCGGTGAGCGGATCATCGTTTCCGGGCACGTCTATGACACCGAGGGCAAGCCCTTGCGCGACACGATGGTGGAGATCTGGCAGGCCAACGCCGCCGGGCGTTACGCCCACAGGTGGGACCGCTGGGCGGCTCCGCTTGACCCGAACTTCAAGGGTGCGGGCCGTTGCCTGACCGATGCGGGCGGCCGCTACGAGTTCACGACGATCCGCCCCGGGCCGTATCCCTGGGGTAACCATTACAACGCCTGGCGTCCCGCGCACATCCACTTCTCACTGCTCGGCCGGGCCTTCACCCAGCGGCTGGTGACACAGATGTACTTCCCCGACGACCCGTTCTTCCCGTACGACCCGATCTTCAACTCGGTGCGTGACGAGCAGACCCGCGGGCGCATGGTCTCGGCGTTCAACATCAACGAGACCAAGCCGAACTGGGCGCAGGCGTTCAACTGGGATATCCACCTGCGCGGTCCCGCTGCGACCCCGTTCGAGGAGGGCTTCGAATGAGTAACGAGGTCACACCGTCGCAGACGGTCGGGCCGTATTTCGCGATCGGCATGCCGTATGCGAGCGGCCCGCAGATCGTGCCCGACGGCACGCCCGGAGCGATCCGCATCACCGGAACCGTGTACGACGGCCGTGGCGACACCGTGCCGGACCACCTGATCGAGTTCTGGCAGCCCGACGCCGAGGGCCGCTTCGCCGACATCTACGGACACGGTGAGCAGTCGACCGTTGCGGGCTTCCGCGGGTTCGGCCGCTACGGCGTCGAGGACGGCGACGGCAGCTACGTGATGACAACCGTGAAGCCCGGCCGGGTGCCGGGACCGAACGGCAAGCCGCAGGCGCCTCATATCGACGTGACGCTGTTCGCGCGCGGGATGCTGGGCCGGGTGGTCACACGGATCTACTTCGCCGACGAGCCCGAGGCCAACGCGCTTGACCAGGTGCTCGCAACGGTCCCGGCCGCTCGCCGCCATACGCTGCTCGCACAGCCGACGGCTGACGGATACAGCTTCGACATCCATCTGCAGGGCCCCGGAGAGACCGTCTTCTTTGACGTCTAGGGCCGACCTGTTCACGGGCACCTACGCCCGAGGCGCGGCTGCGGCCGCCGTCACGGGCGCGGCCTGGGTCGAGGCGATGGCCGATGCCGAGGTGGCGCTCGCGCGGGCCTGCGCCGACACCGGCCTGATCACGGCGGCGGCGGCCGACGCAGTCCGGCGAGCGGTGGAGGCGGGACCGCTCGACGTGGATGCGATCGCGGCGCAGGCCGGCGAGCACGCGACGCCGGTGATCCCCCTCGTCCGCGAGCTCCGCGCCCGTGTCGGCAGCGAGTTCGCGGGTGCGGTTCATCTCGGGGCCACGAGCCAGGACATCGTCGACACCGCGGCGATGCTGATCGCGCGGCGCGCGCTCGAGCCGATCCTCAGCGACGCGCACGCGGCGGTGGCCGGCGCCGCGCGGCTGGCTCGGGCCCATCGCAGCACGCCGATGGCCGGGCGCACGCTGCTGCAGCAGGCGCTGCCGACCTCGTTCGGCCTGGTGGCGGCCGGCTGGCTGACGGCGCTTTCGCACGCCGTTGCCCAGCTCGAGCGCGTGCGCGACACGGAGCTGGCCGTGCAGATCGGCGGTCCCGTCGGGAACCGGTCACCTCAGGTCGCGGCCCGCGTGGCCGCGACCCTCGGACTCGCCGAGCCTGTGCTGCCGTGGCACACCGACCGCACCCGTGTGGTCGAGCTCGCCGCTGCGCTGGGTGGGCTGAGCGGGGCTGCCGCGAAGGTCGCTCGCGACGTCACGTTGCTGGCCCAGACCGAGATCGGCGAAATCCGCGAGGGCGCCGAGGGCGACGTGACGCGGGGAGGCTCCTCTGCGATGGCCCACAAGCGAAACCCCGTCGCGGCGGTGTCCGTGATCGCCTGCTCGCGACGCGTCCCGGGACTGGTCGCGACGCTGTTTGGGGCGATGGAGCAGGAGCTTCAGCGGGCCGCCGGCGCCTGGCAGTCGGAGTGGGGGACGCTCACCGAGTTGCTCACGCTCACCGGTTCCGCCAGCGCCTGGCTGGCGGACCTGCTCGCGCATCTGGAGGTGGACCGCGACCGGATGCGCGCGAACCTGGCGCTGCTGGCCGACGCCGGTGTCGAGGCGGCCGCACATCCTGAGGAGCAGCTCGCCGGGGCCGCGGAGCTCGTCGACCGGGCGCTCGCTGACGTACCCCGATCGCACGACGAGCGGTGACCATGCACACCCCAAAATGCTCAAATCGGCGCGATATCTCCCCGATACCACTGCCGATATCGCGCCAAAACCGATGAAGACGGTACCCCTGCACCACGAGTCCGCGGGCCGGCTGGACGCGCCGCCGCTGCTGCTCGGGGGCTCGCTGGGCACGACCCTGGCGATGTGGGAGCCCCAGGTCCACGTGCTCTCGGGGCGGCTGCGGATGATCCCCTTCGACCACCGGGGCCACGGCGCCTCGCCGGCGCCGGTCGGCCCCTACACGATCGCCGAGCTCGGCCAGGACGTGATCGCGTTGATGGACCGCCTGCGGTTCGACCGTGCCTCCTACTGCGGTCTCTCGATCGGCGGCATGGTGGGCCAGTGGCTCGCCGGCAACCACCCCGAGCGGATCGACAAGCTGGTCCTGATCGCGACCTCCGCGTACCTCGGTGACCCCGCCCCCTGGATCGAGCGAGCCGGGATGGTGCGGTCGGCGGGCACGGTCGAGGTCGTCGCCGACACCGTCGTCTCGCGCTGGTTCACGCCGCCGTGGGCCCACGCCCACGGCCACACTGTGCGCACCTACCGGGACATGCTGGCGGCGACCTCGGTCGAGGGCTATGCGGGCTGCTGCGAGGCGATCTCCGCACTCGACGTGCGCCCCGAGCTCGCGCGGATCACGGCGCCGACGCTCGTGATCAGCGGCGCCGAGGATCCCTCGCTGCCGCCGCCACACCAGCAGGCGATCGCCGACGCGATCCCCGGCGCGCGGCTCGAGACGATCGCCGGCGCCGCGCACCTGCCCAGCGTTCAGCACCCGGCACGGGTGAACCAGCTGATCTTCGACCACCTCGGCCTCTGAGCCCCGGGCCGACGACCGACTCGCGACCGACCCGCCCACCACCGACCCGACGAGGAGACATGAGCGACGACGAGCTTTACACGGAGGGCATGAAGGTCCGCCGCGAGGTCCTGGGGGACGCGCACGTTGACCGCGCGACCGCCGCTATGACTGACCTCACCGCCCCATGGCAGGAGTTCATCACCCGCTTCGCCTGGGGCGGGGTGTGGACGCGCGAGGGGCTCGACCTCAGGACTCGCAGCGTCATCACGCTGTCCGTGCTCACCGCGCTCGGCCGCGAGAACGAGATCGCGATGCACGTGCGCGGCGCGCTGCGCAACGGGCTGACGCGGGAGGAGATCGCGGAGGTGCTGATCCACACCTCGGTGTATGCCGGGGTGCCGGCCGCGAACGCCGCGTTCGCGATCGCTCAGGAAGTCTTCAACGAGCGCTAATCCAGCCCTCCTAAGCTGCGCTCCAGCGATGAGCAAGAAGCTCGACAAGCGCTTCTTGCGCACCAAGGTCCCTGAGATCACGGCGATGTTCTGGGTCCTGAAGCTGCTCACCACCGGCATGGGTGAGGCGATGTCAGACGCGCTCGGGCAGAAGAGCGTCCCGCTCGCCGCCGCGGTCGGCATCTTCGGCATGGCCCTGGCGCTCTGGCTGCAGCTGCGCCAGCAGGAGTACAGCGCGGTCCACTACTGGTTCGCGGTGATGATGGTGGCCGTCTTCGGCACGATGGCCGCCGACGGCATCCACGACGGCACGGGCATCGGCTATGCGGTGACGACGCCGTTCTTCGCGGCCGTCACCGCCCTGATCTTCTGGCGCTGGTACCGCAGCGAGGGCACGCTCTCGATCCACAGCATCGACACCAAGCGCCGCGAGAAGTTCTACTGGGCCGCGGTCCTCGGAACCTTCGCGCTCGGCACCGCGGCCGGCGACCTCACCGCGTTCCAGCTGAACTGGGGCTTCTGGCTCTCAGCAGTCCTGTTCGCGGTCGTGTTCGCGATTCCGGCCATCGGCTGGTGGCGCTTGCACTGGAACCCGGTCTTCTCGTTCTGGTTCGCGTACGTGGTCACGCGGCCGCTGGGGGCCTCGTTCGCCGACGGCTTCAGCAAGCCGACCAACGGGGGCCTGGGCGTGGGCGACCCGACCGTGAGCCTGATCGCCTTCGCGATCTTCGTCGTGCTCGTCGCCTACGTCGCGGTCACCAAGCTCGATGTGCAACGCGACGCCGCCGGCACGGGCGGGCCTCACCTGCCGCACCCGCACGTCGAGCTGCCGCACCCGCACGTCGAGCTGCCGCACCCGCACGTCGAGCTGTCGCACCCCGAGCCGCGGCTCGCGCCCGAGCTGGACTAGCGGGGACCGGCGGTCGACCCGCGCACGACCAGCTTGGTCGCCAGCTCGACGTGCAGCGCCTCGATGCGCTGGTTCTGCAACAGCCGCACCAGCTGTGAAACAGCCATCCGGCCCATTTCGGCCAGCGGCTGGCGCACGGTGGTCAGCGGCGGATCCAGGATCGATGCCTCAAAGGTGTCGTCGAATCCGACCACCGAGATGTCCGCCGGCACCCGCAGCCCGTGCTTGCCGGCGGCCTGCAGCACGCCGACCGCCAGCATGTCGTTGAACGCGAAGATCGCCGTCGGCCGCTCGGGCAGCGCCAGCAGCTGCTCCATGGCGGCGCGTCCGCCGTTGTCGCGGAAGTTCGCCTCGACCTGCAGGCTGGGATCGGGCGTGATCCCCGCTTCGCCGAGCGCAATGCGGTAGCCGCGGAGACGCTCCTCGGTCGCGATCCAGCCGCGTGGGCCGGTGATCGCGGCGATCCGCCGGTGACCCAGCTGCAGCAGGTGCTCGGTGGCCTCACGCGCGCCCGAGATATGCGCCGCTGAGACGGTCGGGACGTGCTCGTCGAGCGGCGAGCGCGGATCGACGATCACGAACACATAGCCCTGCTCCTGCAGCGCCGCCAGCTCCTCGTCGGACTCCTCCGGGAGGATCAGGATCGCTCCGTCGGTGGTGCCCTGACGCAGGCGCTCGAGCAGCGTCACCTCGCGATCGTGCTCGTGCAACGTCGGGCAGAGCACCATCGGGATGTCGTGCTCGTAGAAGGCCTCGCTGACGCCGGCGAGGATCTCCGAGAAGTACGAGTGGTGGATCAGCGGCAGCGTCACGCCGACCAGGCCGCTGCGCGTCGCGCCGCCGACGCGCGAGCCCGTGTAGTTGTGCTCGTTCACGACCTTCATCACGGATTCGCGGACCGAGTCGGAGACCTCAGGCCGGCCATTGAGCACGCGCGAGACGGTCGCCGGCGAGACCCCGGCGAGCTTGGCGACGTCGCGGATCGTCAGGCGCCCACTCGGGCGCTGGTTCGCCCCGGTGGTCCCGGTGCTGCTGCCATTTCCGGTTTGGGGCGTGGTCGACATGGCTCATATTGAATCATAGATGCGTGAAACGTTTCAGAAATTTTTTCTTGACACGGCAGAAACGTTTCGTATATCGTTCGCCGCGAGAGAGGGAGCAGAGAGAGACTCATGACTTTCATACTCAGGAGATTGTCGTTCTACGCCGTCGCCGTGTGGGCGGCGGTGACGGTGAACTTCGCGATCCCGCGCCTGGTGCCGGGCAACGCGGTCGAAGCTGTCATCGGACAGATGAGCAACGTCTCGCCGTCGGAAATCCTGGTGATCAAGAAGCAGCTTGGCGCCGCCGGCGCGGCCGGCAGTGGCAGCCTCTTCCACCAGTACATCCAGTACTGGAACGACATGATCCACTTCAACCTGGGCACGTCGGTCTACGACTACCCGGCGAAGGTCACCACGGTCATCGGCCAGACGCTGCCGTGGACCGTCGGCCTCGTCGGCGTCGCCACGATCATCAGCTTCACGGCCGGCACGCTGCTCGGCGTGCTCGCCGCCTGGCGCCGCGGCGGCTGGCTCGATCGAGCCCTGCCGGCGTTCACGTTCCTGCAGGCGATGCCGTACTTCTTCCTGGCGCTCGTGCTCGTCTACTTCTTCGCTGTCAAGCTGGGCGGTGCACTGCCTACCCAGCAGGCCTACGCGCTCGGCATCACCCCCGGATTCAACTGGACGTTCATCGGCAACGTGCTCGCGCACGCGATCCTGCCGGCGGCGACGATCATCATCACCTCGATCGGCGGCTGGATGCTGCAGATGCGCAACGTGATGCTGACCACGATCTCCGAGGACTACATCCTCGTGGCCCAGGCCAAGGGTCTCTCCTCCCGCCGCGTGATGTTCACCTACGGCGCGCGCAACGCGATCCTGCCCAACATCGCGGGCTTCTCGCTGGCGCTCGGCTTCGTGGTGGCGGGCGCGATCGTGATGGAGATCGTCTTCAGCTACCCGGGTGTCGGCTTCACGCTATTCCAGGCGGTCCAGCAGCATGACGTGCCGCTGATGCAGGGACTGTTCCTGGTCATCTCGCTGACCGTGCTCACGGCGTGCCTGCTGGCCGACATCGCCTACGTCATCGCCGACCCCCGGGCCCGGACCAGGGGCGCGTAGCGATGGCCACGGTCGCCGAGCAGCCGCTCGTCACTCCGCGTCCGGTCCACAAGGGCCGGGGACCGCTCGCGATCGTCCGCGCGATCGGGCTGGGATTTGCCCGCCTGCCGCTGAAGGCCAAGGTCGGCGTCGTGCTCCTCGGCTGTTTCATCATCGTCGCGATCATCGGGCCGTACGTGGCGCCGTATGACCCGAACACCATCATCGCCAACCAGATCATCGCGACGGGGCCGAGTGCGAAGCACTGGCTCGGGACCGACTACCAGGGCTCGGACATCCTCTCCCAGCTGCTCGTCGGCACACGCTCCACGGTGGTCATCGGCCTGCTGGCGGGCGCGATTGCCACAGCGCTTTCGGTGATCGTAGGCACCGCCGCCGGCTACCTGCGCGGCTGGCCGGACGAGCTGCTCTCACTGGTCTCGAACGTCTTCCTGGTGCTGCCGGCGCTGCCGCTCCTGATCGTGATCATCGCCTTCTTCCCGTCGCCCAGCAACTACCTGATCGGACTGGTGCTGGCCCTGCTCGGCTGGCCCTGGGGCGCGCGCGTGATCCGCGCGCAGACGCTCGCTCTGAGCAACCGGGACTTCGTGCTCGCCGCCCGCGAGGTCGGTGAGCGGCCCTGGCGGATCATCCTCTTCGAGCTGCTCCCCAACGAGGCCGGGCTGATCTCGGCAAGCTTCGTCGGCACGGTCCTGTACGCGATCCTCACGCAGGTCGCGCTGGCCTTCATCGGCCTCAGCAACCCGACCGCCTGGACATACGGCACGATCCTCAACAACGCGTCCACCAACAACGCGGTCCAGCTCGGCGACTGGTGGTGGTTCGCCATCCCCGGAGTGCTCGTGGCGCTGCTGGGCATGAGCCTGGTGCTGATCAACTTCGGCCTGGACGAGATGTCCAACCCGCGCCTGCGCACCTCGCGCCGCCTGCGCCGCATCGGCCGCCGGCCCTGGCGCCCCGCCGACCCGACCCCCGTCCTGCGTGAGTCCGCGGAGACCTCCTCGTGAGCGCCGCCAGCGAGCCTCTGGGTCAGGGCGTCCCGGTCAGCACCGGTCCAGCGGGACCGGTGCTGGACATCCGCGGCCTGAACATCGCCTACCGCACCGACAGCGGTGACGTGCGGGCGGTCCGTAATGTCGACCTGGCGCTGCACCCGGGCAAGATCGTAGGCCTCGCGGGTGAGAGCGGCTGCGGCAAGTCGACGCTCGCATACGGCGCCGTGAGACTGCTGCGCCCGCCCGCGATCATCACGGCGGGCAGCGTCACCTACCACGGCCGCCGGCTCGGCTCCGACAGGCCCGGCGGCTTCGACGTGCTGGGCGCCGACAGCGAGGCCCTCAAGCAGCTGCGCTGGCGTGAGATCTCGATCGTGTTCCAGAGTGCGATGAACGCGCTGAACCCCGTCCTGCGGGTTCAGGACCAGATCATCGACGGCATCCAGGCACACATGCCGATGTCCGACGAGCAGGCTCACGACCGTGCGCGAGAGCTGATCGAGATGGTCGGGATCAAGCCCGAGCGGCTGCGCGCCTACCCGCACGAGCTGTCCGGCGGCATGCGCCAGCGCGTGATGATCGCGATGGCGCTCGCGGTCGAGCCCGAGGTCGTGATCATGGACGAGCCCACCACCGGGCTCGACGTGGTCGTCCAGAAGCAGATCCTCGCCGAGGTGCTGGAGCTCAAGGAGCGGCTCGGGTTCGCGGTGCTGTTCATCACCCACGACCTGTCGCTGCTGCTGGAGGTCGCCGACCAGGTCGTGGTCATGTACGCCGGCCAGGTGGTCGAGTCCGCGCCGACCGCCGACGTCCGCGACGGTGGCACGCACCCTTACACGCGCGGCCTGCTCGGCTCGTTCCCGAGCCTGCACGGCCCGCGCGTGCACCTGACCGGAATCCCGGGCAGCCCGCCCGACCTGCGCGCCGCGCTGAAGGGCTGCCCGTTCCACCCGCGTTGCGCGTTCGCCCAGGATGCCTGCCTGGAGATCGATATGCGCCTGGCGCCTGTGATCGGCGCCGCCGACGGCCATGTGACGGCCTGCCCGTTCGTGGCGCCCGGCCAGCCGCTGCCGGAGGCTGCGAGGACGATCGGCCGGGCCACCGGGATCGAGGACCAGGGCACCGCGGGCGGCGAGCTGGTGTTGGCCGGCGTCGACATGCGCAAGGACTACCGCGGCGGGCGCCGCGCCGAGGTCGTCTCCGCGGTCAAGGGCGTGTCGCTCGAGTTGCGCCGCGGCCGGGTCGTGGCGCTCGTCGGTGAGAGCGGCTCCGGTAAGAGCACGATCGCGAAGCTGCTGAGCGGCCAGGAGAAGCTCACCTCCGGCAGCATCGAGCTCGATGCCAAGGCGCTCGACCCGCACGCGCGCTCGAAGTTCCGCGAGTACAAGAGCGAGGTCCAGATGGTCTTCCAGGATCCGTTCGCGTCGCTGAACCCGCTGCACACCGTGCGCTACCACCTGCAACGGGCGCTGGCGGTGCACTCGCCGCGCACCGGGCGCCCGTCGTCAGTCGCCGAGATCGATCGCCTGCTCGACCAGGTGAAGCTCAACCCCGTCGAGAAGTTCCGTGACGCCTACCCGCACGAGCTGTCGGGTGGCCAGCGCCAGCGGGTCTCGATCGCGCGGGCGCTGGCGGCGGAGCCGCGCGTGCTGCTCGCGGACGAGCCGGTCTCGATGCTCGACGTGTCGATTCGGCTGGAGATCCTTGACCTGATCGGTGAGCTGCGCAGCAAATTCCAGCTTGCGATCCTGTACATCACGCATGACATCGCGTCGGCGCGTTATTTCGCCGACGAGATCATGGTGATGCACCACGGGGAGATCGTCGAGCGCGGACCGGCTGAAGAGCTCGTCCAGAACCCGGCGCACCCGTACACCCAGCTGCTGATCGCCTCCTCCCCAGACCCGGACACGTTTGCGTCCGGCGCGCCGGAGCAGAACGGGGCGCTCGCGGGAGAGGAGGAGTTGAAAAAGGAGGTCGCCACGGAGTAGGCCGAGGAGATCTCGGAGCCGACGCCCCTGGGTACCAGCCAGAGGCGCCGGGCCCCGGTACAGCAGTAGCCGCGCCGCCTGCAACTCCGGCGCGGATATCCACACAACCAGCAGTATCACTCGTATCTAAAGGAGGGGGTTCGCTCTAATGAAGCGAATGCTCATCAGTACTAAGGTCCAGGCCGTCGCGGGCACACTCGTCCTCGGCGCGTCGGTCGCCGTCGCCGCGCTCAGCGCGGGCCCGGCGCTGGCCAGGCAGCACGCGCAAGCGGCCGCTGCCGGCACGCTCGTGATGGAGTCCAGCCCGGTCGGCGCGTCGACTGGTTTCAATCCGTTCCAGCCGCACTCGAACGCGTACACCGTCGGCTCGGTGTCGCTGATCTACGAGCCGCTGTTCCAGGAGAACCTGGCGCACCCGGCCAACGCGCCGTACCCGTTCCTGGCGACCCACTACGCGTGGGGCGACAAGGGCAAGTCGATCACGTTCACGATCCGTCAGGGCGTGAAGTGGTCGGACGGCACCGCGTTCAGCGCCGCTGACGTGGCGTTCACCTACAACCTGCTCAAGGCCAACCCGAGCATCAGCGGTATCGGCTCGCCGATCAAGAGCGTCACTCAGAGCGGTGACAAGGTCACGCTGACGTTCCCGACGGCTCAGTACGCGAACTTCCAGGCGATCGCGACGGCGGTCTTCATCGTGCCGCAGCACATCTGGAGCTCGGCCGGCAACCCGGCGACGTACCTCGACTCGAGCCCGGTTGGCACAGGCCCCTACGTGGTCAAGAGCTTCGACACCTCCGGCATCGTCATGACGAAGAACCCCAATTACTGGGGCGGCCCGTTCGGCGGTAAGGGCCCGGCTGTCCAGACGGTCGAGTTCCCGGCTCTGCCCAGCAACACCAACGCTCTGACCAACCTGATCACCGGTTCGGTCCAGTGGTCCGGCAACTTCCTGCCGGGCTTCGCGCAGGCGACCAAGGGCAAGGGCGTCGTCAACTACTCGCCCCCCGGAAACACCAACGCCTTCTGGCCGAACCTCGGCCAGTGGCCGACCAACAACCTGGCTGTCCGTCAGGCGATCAGCGACGCGATCGATCGCACGACGATCGGCACGCAGGGCGAGGCGGGCCTCGAGGCTCCGGCGACGAGTGCCGGCGGCCTGACGCTGCCGACCTTCCAGCCCTTCCTGGCGTCTGGCGTCGCGAAGCTCGACACGCACGCCAACGCGAAGGCCGCGGGCAAGGTGCTGAAGGCTGCCGGCTTCACGAAGTCCGGCAAGTACTGGGCGCTCAAGGGCAAGATCGTGAAGCTGTCGATCACCGACCCGAGCAGCTACAGCGACTACAAGGCGGACGACATCCTGGCCGCCAGCGAGCTGCAGAAGGCCGGCATCGACGCGACCTGCGGCGGTCAGGGCCAGACCCAGTGGCAGGAAGACGTTACCACCGGCAACTTCCAGCAGACTCAGCA
>Ga0123355_10014258_pt1 | contig 12419 bp, 10 predicted proteins | sample TergutEmb28metaG_3_FD_89872 | JGI IMG/M metagenome (GOLD analysis project Ga0123355, IMG submission 89872) | Embiratermes neotenicus P1 segment gut microbial communities from Petit-Saut dam, French Guiana - Emb289 P1 | ecosystem: Host-associated > Arthropoda: Insects > Digestive system > Gut ...
GGGGTGGTGGGGGGTGGGGGGGGGGGGGGGGGGGGGGGGGGGGGGGGGGGGGGGGGGGGGGGGGGGGGGGGTTGAAACTCCCACCGGTACGCCACTGGTTATGGCCTGTGGAGCCACCTGGATTCGCGAAGCGTTGGGGGTAAACCCCACGGACCACAGGTTGTTAACCACGCTCTAGCCCCACAAATTTAATTTATGAATAACATACTCATTTTCGGCCACGTGGTAAAATATTCCCCAGTCACGAGCAGTCTCAAAACAATAAGTGAAAACTATGAAACTGACAGTAAGTTCATTTCGTGCTTAATTAAGCACCGCACCATGAAGACGCATGAGGAGTGAAGGTATAGCTGCATGAATTCTTACAGCGGAGTGCAGTAGACAAACAGTTGTCCTTCAGACCTTCAAACAAACAAGGCTCCAAGGGGTGCACTCCGTGACGTGGTGCACAGATTTTACCAAGGCATTCCTCACTTTCAAAATGTCATACACTTTATGGTACACGTGTACGTATAATTTCAAATATCCTTTAAGAAAAGTATGGGTTTCTCTGCACCGATTTTCATCAAAATATAAATGTGGAAAACACGGGCGTAAGTTCATTTGCGCCCTTCAGTAAAGTATGGGGTCCACTGGGTCAGTTTAACGAGACTCACTATTTTTCAATGAATTTTTACTTAATCTCCAGTATTAAATTTTATCCGATTAGGATGACAAACCAAGAAAATAGGGCAAACTTTCTACTACGTCCTTAAGTAAGGAATACACTAAACCGACTCCACGAAACTCGTCAGTACTGAAAGGAATTACGTGGGAATCTCCTGTACCAAATTTCACCCAAATCGGTTATGAAATATGGGAAGCACGGGCACAAATGTATTGGCGCCTAACGTAATGTCTTGAAGCTTCCATGCTGACCAAATGAATTAAAACCAGATGCTTAGTGTGATATCAGAACCGTGATGATAGAGGCGAAATCGGTCTCCGAAACGCTGATTTATCTGAAACATGTTACACGGCTATTGGTGACAGACGATATTATTAAAGTGTGAGTGTCACAGCGCCAACGTTCACAAATCTGAAGCTTAGCCGGCAACTTTTGCAGAAGAACGCCTTAATTGAGTTTCAAGAAAATCTGACAACCGGTTTAGCCGCTAATACTACGTCACAAACGGGCGACCGGACGTGGTCTCAACATAAAAGTCTTTTGAACATAACGCCGAAAAACCGGAATCCGAAATATTCACTATCATAACGCGGAACATGCAAATTAAGCCCGGTGACAAACTGGAAGCCATTTTGTGAAAGCCTATTCAGCTCTTCGTCCATTAATGACGTCAGGAGCATCACAAAAGCGCCATCCCTTCAATGATGAATCCAATAGAGGGGACAGATAAAAATCAGCTGCAGCCAGGTCAGGATAGTAAGTGGGATGCTCCAGTGTTGACACGCTGTTCTTTGCTAAGAAATCCTTTACCAAAACCGACCTGTGTGCTGGAGCATTGTCGTGAAGAAGAAACCAACTGTTGGTTCTCCATTTTTCGGGGCGTTTCCCTCTGACCGCATCCCTAAGACGACGAAGGATGTCAGTGTACATTTCTTTATTCACAGTAGCAATTCCTGTACATTTTACCAGCTAATTCCGGAACGTTATGGAGCTACTCCATATATCCACCGCCGTTTTTTCCCTCAGCAAGCACTTAATTTGCTCAGGCGCCAGTATGCGGCAGAACGGAAGTAAGTAATAGAACAATGATGCATGGAGCATATATTCGGACATCACTACGCTGCACCATAGCTGTCAATAATACAACATTCGTCATCGGAAATACGCATTCGGACATCACTATCTGACACTACATCGGTAAATAACAGAACACTACTTACGGGAAATACACATTCAGAAGATTCCACAAATAAAAACACCCTTAAATAAACAATTCCATTATATCAGCAGAATTTATTGCAACGCTTCTTGATAGTTTTGTTGCCCATCAGAAATACAAATTCTTCAGATACCGGGAAAATTGTTTACGGCTAACAGAAATATACGAGTACAAGGCCATCGGAAGAAAAACGCCCTAATTTGAAGCTGAATACCTCATTCACTTAGAGCAATAAAACAATGGGGTTCATTTGCAGGTGTTCAGTATCACACACATAAAGTTTCCATTGCTTGCCTGATGTGCAGTTGAACTTGACTCTTGCAGTGGCAGGAAAGATGCGTGCCCGATGCAGTCGGTACGATGATACCGTATACTAACAGGACCGTCACAATACATAAGCAGTTTGTCTTTTGCGCGTTTATTTTAAGAAAAAACAAAAACTGACAGCAAAATGAATAATTCCACTTGTTAAAGATAAAACACTTAAATAAAGTTTTCGACAAATCTTCTTTGAAGAAAATAACGTGGAGAATAATCAGATACTGTGAAATAAATCGGACATTTTTGTTTAATGCAATGTTTTGTGATAATATCAATTTGTGTTATACGAGTCTATTTCGCTATGCATCTGGCGAGGTAAACGATGTATACATTGAATAGTCTAACGTAAATAAACTACGACACTGCGCTGAGCATAATGCATCATATAATGCGGAATTAAATTCCATCGAGGAGCAAGATTACGCCACTGGGGAATACACGCCACCCCATCCAAGGGTGGGTGTGCAGGGTTCTTCGCTCTCATGAAGTGTGCATTTCTCTGGAAATGAGATCTTCGGCCTCGTTCCCATAAAACTCATTTAAAGCCACTGGAGCCTGACATGACATTCCGTATTGAGCTAGCCAGGATGTTAAGCCCCAAGATGGTTTAATCCAGCTGCCACACGCAATACCGACAAACAACACCGATTACGAATGAAAAAACTGCACATTCCTTTACTTGTACATAATTTGTACTCTTCATTACATCTTATGTCACAAGCAGGGAAAAGGGGGAGGGATATGTAGCATGCATTGGGCGGGGAGGGGATGCAAGGGCATACAAACTTTTGTTCTGACAACCTGAAGAGCGGACACAGTTTGGGAGAAAGGTAAAAAATTACTCAAAACCTAAATTAAATGAATAAACAGTACTGCTCAAACAGTTAGCTGCACAAAACAGGAACATAAACGGCAAAAAACAATAATTTAATTCAATTCAATAGTTGTGTATTAACGTCGTGGATAAGCAGCACAAATGCCAATCAGAACCAGCACAAATACACAAGAGTGAAACGCAAAACGAACAACACACAAAGCCACAGCTACAACAAAAATATAATAATAATAATAATAATAATAATAATAATAATACAATGATAGGTCCATAATAACTGATCGAACTATCCACAACACTAGACCGGCCACAGTCATATTTGACAAAACCATCAAAGAAGCATACTCCATAGACGTAGCAATTCCTAACAGTCACAACCTTGACAGCACCATCACCGAGAAACTCCGGAAGTATGCAGACTTGAAAAAAGAGCTGATACGAATACAGCAACCGAAAACGGCCTACATAACACAACTATTACTATCCACAACGGCTATTGTTCCAAAAAAATGACATGAAAATTTAAAACTACTAATCTCCGACCTGCTCTCTATATTCTAATGCAGGAAACAGTGATACTACAAGCCGTATGGTCAGTTTTTGGCAGAAAAGTGAATAAGAAGTGCTTTGTCAGTGATATCCGTACTCTTCTCAGAATCATAAAACTGTTGTGAAGTAAGGAAAAAGGACGATAATGTGTGTGTATATCACATCAGATGGTATTCTGGTCCCATTGAAAGCATGAGAGAGCACAGCAGATGGGAATGACAGGACAGAGAGACGACATGTGGACAAACGTTCTGACGTAAGGTACGATGGTCGGTGGGAACACAGAACAGTGGGTGGATATGAATGGCTGAGAGGATTGTTGGGGCTGTCTGAAGGGGCTGGAGTATTGTGTGGCTAAATTTCTCGGCAAATAAACATAATCTGAACTAAATGTTAGGCGACTGTCACGTGGACCATTAACACGGGGATTATGTTCATGCAACAGCGGTGCAGATGCTGTGTCTGAATGGACGTTATTACGTGCTTAGTGTTACGGGCTCTTCTTGAGCCCTTCTACTTCTGTCTTCTAAACGCCCACTTCTCAAACAAGGTTTCCTACCACAAATCTGTATGCCCTTTGTCTCCCCCAATCCATGTTACACGAACAACCCACTGTAACCGCCTCGATTTTACACTCGAACATAAGAGGCCATCTTACAGATCAATTCCTCGTCATGAATCCACTTGGTGCTATTTTGGACTGACCATTTACGGTACTTCATCCGTCTCAGGCCCATGCATGGTCGTACTAAGCACTGTTTACAGCCGGTCTGCAATACAGTTTCTTTCCTCAGAGCACACAAGATCACATCCCACACCCATACAAAACAAGTGTTAATACTGATGGGTCTACTGCATGCAGCCAATACTGTACCGTGCCATGAACAGCTGTACGACTCACCCTACTTTGCCAGCAAGGATATCGATAGATCTTGGCCATCACTTCCATACTGTCTCCGAGTTCAACCCAGTATTTTATCTCGGCGTAGAAAAGGAGGTTAAAGTTAACGAATCCGAAGCAACTAACTCGACCCAAAGTCGACGTACAGAATGCGTTAAGGTTTAACCCTTACCCCGCTAACGTGGAGAATATGGTGAGATCCTAATAATACCAGCAAATGGCAGATGGGATTTAACTCGGCGTTTAAAGGGTTAGTAGCATCTTTGCAACCTCGTGTTTGTGAACAGATGTATGTTTCCGTCATGTGTCGTTCTCTCTTCCCGTCTTTCTATCTTTTATTGCTATATATCTATTTCTCGTTATTACTGTTTTCATTTTGGTGTGTTCGCATCGAAGTGTTGAAAAAATGGTTCTAATTGCATCACCATTTTTGTATATTTGTATGTCCATTTGTGTATCTGCCGTATACAATGTTAAGAACCCGTAACAGATCTTGACGAAATTGGAAGTGGACAGTGACAAAATTCTGTCGACATGTTATATGAAGAATTACATAGTGCGACATTCGAGGTTCTCACAGCCGTGATGACAAAACTTCCAGGTCTTATGGGAAGACACCGTGTCAACTGGCAAATGGTTAGGCCTACCGACGCTTTGGACGAACCTGTTTGCTTTCATCTTCAGGGTTTAACAGCCCAAAACACTTCTTTATTTTGGCAACGGCGTTAACTGATTTCCAAAAATATTTGAATCTTCCTCTCTATGCGTTCCTGCGAGCCAGGTTCGATAAACTCGCTGAGAATTTCGGCACAATTTCAGGCTTCGCTCTTCTGGGATATTGCGCAGCGTACACTGGCATTTACCGATGTTTCGGGGCAACCTGTCGGTCCCATCTTCAAGGGTCAATGCTTGACAATCCTGCGGTCACCAGTCGATACAGGTTCTGTACTGGCTACAGTACGCAAATCTGCACCTGTTCGTTGCCAACAAAACAGTTAATTCCTCGGATGCGGGGGGACACCATGTTGATTTCATCGCTGAAAACGGCAAGGTGCTCTGTGTCACTCAGTCGGTACATCGGTGCACTGCTACAGAAGACCACTTAAAATTATCGGCTTTCATTATTACGCTTTCTTCAATAGCGCCTTCGAGCTCTTCGATTCTTTTAACGGCGACTCTTAATAAACTAATTTTAGAAACGGCGAGTTTCCTGTTAGGAAATGCAAGACCTGCAACTGTTCTAATCTTTTCATTATCTCCCGTCACTAAACCTTTGCGCAAAAATAAAAGCATGGAAGTAGCATGCATTGCAGTGTGCGATTGTAAGGTCGAACCTTTGCACAGACTGCGGCGTTAGGGAGCTACGCGACTGCGTCACTTCTCAAATGACACCACATTACCAACCGTGAAGAAGCATGCTTTGTTATACAGTGTTTCTAAATACTGCATGCCTTTAAATAAAGATAGTTTCCTCACAGACGCTGGATAGCGTTGCCCCATTCACACTTTTCAGTCCAAATTATTCTTGTGAGTTCCAGTAATGTGGTCTAAATTAAACTTCCCGGAAACTGTAATCTTCAAAGTCCAAAAGCAGCCACTGGGTAACAGGAACTCAGCGAGAACGAACATAGAGCATTGAAAAGTAATGTGTCGATTTGAGCCCGACACTCGACCTAGTACAACGGAATCTGTCGTCGAGTTTGACTCGACAGTGGGCCCATAAGGGTTAATACAAAAGAAATACCCTTACTCAGATACATATTGCTTTCATCAGCGTCTTTTCGTTTCTCTACTGTATTCTCCATACCGTAACACAATAATTAATTTTAAAGAGGTCATTAAATGACGATAACACACACGGATTTTGTTCATCACCAGCGTTACTGAACTTAAATATCGTTTGCTAACAAAGAAGATCGCGTGCGAAACCTGCCAAATCATGTATACACATTCCTTACCGCTGCACTGGTGGAATTCAATTGTGGGCAACACCGGAGGTCAGCGGGCAGTGGGTTGCACATCAGCGCCTCACTTTCCGAGGTAATGTAACTTACTAACTAACCAACCAAACAACTAACCAACCAACCAACTAACCCACGAACCGACTGACTAAACTAACCAACTAATCAACTACCTAACTAACCAACCAACCAACTTACCAACCGACTAACTAAACTAAGCAACTAATCAACCAACTAACTAAATAACTAAACTAAACCAACCAACCAACTTCTACAGAACCTAACAGTTCCTCAGCTAGTCAACGAATTCTCCGCATTTTATGTAACCCGAAGGTTCATTACCGCATTCGCCAGATCCCGCCACTCGTCTCTATTCTGACCCAAGACAATCTGGTCCACGCCGCCCCCATCCTACTTCTTGAAGACTCGTTTTAATATTATCCTCCCATCTACGCCTAGGTCTTAGAAGGAGAAATGATTAGGTAAAAGGAATATCAATCGTGGGTTGTATTAACTTATAAACCAAAAATTCGAAACTGGTTTATTTTTTTTTGCTCGTTCCTTCCAATTTTTTTTTTTTTTTGGGCAGCATTGTAAAATTGAAAATCTAAAGGCAATATAGCACAGCGAACAAGACAGATCGTTTCTTTCTTGCTTTCTCTTTTTCTATCTTTTCCCCTTATTATTTATGTACAGGCTGTATGTTGACAGCTGACAGAACAATGCATTCTGTTAACACAGCATTTAAGAAGAACACGGGTCGTAAATAGCTACGACTTCTCTCCGTCATGTGATCCTCCTATAACGTTTCCAGCATTAAGGTATTTAAGTAACATTTCTAACGTGACCACACGCTTCGACTTGTCAAGGGAAAACACATATTTCTTTGGTTCAGTGCAACAACGTGCCGCACACTGTTCCTGATGGCAAGGCTTCATACGGTATTTCGTTTTGTTTCTCTGGCGCGGGTGTATCTGAGGAAGACCCGCTACACCGACGACCGGTTTTGATTCTAGAGCCATGCTCATATTGATTTTGGGAAGTGTCTGTTTTTGCTTTATAAAACCCATTGGGCATGTTGAATCCTTGGTCTTTCTTATGCTTTCAGACTGCGGTCTTCTGTAGAGACGCCGTGTGGTCTGGCAGGCAAGTACCTCCAAGACCTTGACACTTATTTACGAAACTACATGGCATCATGTCCCCAAAACAGTAATTTTAATATTCGGCGCAGCAACAGCCTCAAACCTAACGCATTCTCTACGTCACGTACGTCCTTGTAACTAAACAAGACCGGCAATGAATGTATAACGTAACACTGAGACGTGTTCGTGCAACCACTGTTGCAGTGGGTGGCATTATTACATATTCTCAGTGCGTGTTGCAGCCTTCGCTATCCAGCACGCAAAGTGCACGCGTCATATTACATTGCCATCTGTAGGCTGTCCGGCTTTACCATATATTTTCCACATTATCTCATAAACGACACGATTAAAAACGTTATTAACATAAAATGTGTAATTTGATTGTCTCTACAATTTTTGTGTAAAACATCTGTCATTCTAAGAGAAATTGAGCAAGACATGATAAAAATGTACACATGTCTACATGTAAAATAACCGTTATTCTTGTCAGATTTTAATGAAACTTGAATTTTCTCGAAAAATTTTCAAAAAATACTCAAATATAAAATGTCATGAAAATCCGTCCAGTGGGAGCCGAGTTGTTACACGCGGACGGACTGACAGACGCGACGAAACTAATAGTTGCTACATTCAATTTTGCGAAAGAGCCTAAACACAGATAAGGTCAGCTGATCTGTATCCAGAATTGCCTTGCTCGAATCTAGGCCGAGGAAGTGGTTAACGTGGTGGAGGATTGTCATAGCCTTCCACAGACCATACAATCAAATGACGCCCTGGAACATTCAATCATGCCATGAAGGCTTCGTCAGAAATCCCTTCCCACCAGTCACCAGTAATAATTTTCCTACCTAATTTGACTATATTTCAAAACTACAGTCCACATGGCGGTGTTAAATAATGCAAGTCACAACTGTGGGCACGAGAAACAGATCAGGACAAGAGTGAGACAAGGGGAGAAAAAAGAAACAAGAATGAAAGAATAAATAAAAAGAAAGGAAGACTATAACTAGCACTAGAGTTTCGTATTCAAGTCAGAGATTTTACGATTTATTTTGGTTTTCTGTCACCGCAAGAAACGTTACGTCTGTCTAAAATAAGCTGCCAACCGTCCAATTTACGATTCACCAACATCCACAAAACTGCAATCGACATTTTACAATTTCCTATAAAAAATGCGTCTGTCAAGTTCCTGCCAGAGGGCCCTCACAATCGGCTGTACTTTACATTAATTGTGCGTGGGGGCGACTTCAAACGTCTGACGTCACTCCGTCGTTCCGCCGCGCTGCAGGGCACGTCTGCCTACACTCGACTTCGGCATCAAACATCGCAGTGCAACGGCTGACCCTCGTCCTCCTCCGCATTCTGCTAAGTGCCGGGGTCGAATCTCACTCCATATGCTGCTCACACCGACCGACATTCTCGAAGTTTTTCGTGAGTTAAATGCAGACTACGGCGTAGTGCCCTAAACTATGAAATAAAAGGCAACGTAAGCCAAAACACAACTAGTTTTATTTGTGTTAATGAAACGACATGTTTCGGCCCACCCGGAGATAATCATCAGGTTTACAAAGTTCTAGGAGACTAAATATTGTTTGTGTGTGTGGTGGATGTTGAGATCTCATCATATGGCCTATAAATTATATATGAGGCGGTGGATGTGTGTGGTATGTGGTAACCTGGGCGGGGATCATCACCTCTTGGGCTCTGTCGTTGTTGTCCACCGCCTTACCTGCTCACACGCAGTTTGTCTCATATACTCGTATAATTTATAGGCCAGATGATGAGATCTCAACATCCGCCACACACAAACAATATTTAGTCTCCTAGAACTTTGCAAACCTGATGATGGCCTCCGAGTAGGCCGAAACATGTCGTTTCATTAACACCAATAAAACTAGTTGTGTTCTGACTTACTCTGCCTTTTATTTCATCGTTACCGACACAACGGGGATGCCTCAACTAAAGGCCCTAAACCATGACCTCACTTCGCGATGCAAAGTTTAACGCTCTTCTCTACCACTGTGTTAAGCAATGCGTTCGAATCCCGGCCGAGATACCAGCACTCCGAATGAGAGTTTCTGCTATTTCACTCAGGCCCTCATACGGTATCCCTGTTACATGTCCTGCATGTCGTCTCATCCTTGCTCAAGTCCGTTTCATCTGTGCGTGAACACTGATCTCTGACACTTTGAAGGTAAAAATAATAATGTTAAATCAGGCAATAATACTCAAAAGTTATGTTACTTATCAACAGGAATATGCGTATGTCATGTGATAATGGTCCATCCACCGTAAGTTCAGTACTACGCGTAACATTTGAATTAAAATATTTTCCTAACGAAATAAATCCTATAGTTTTCTTGGGGTCGCTGGGTACGTTTCTGAATGTGCTGGTAGTCTACTTCCTCTCAGTGGTATGCTCAGATGTGATAACAGCAGATAAGAATGTCAAACACATGAAGATATTTATCCATATTTATGAGGCAGATAGCCAACGTGAGGAAGAACGCAGCACGCTACAACAACCAAGACGCCACTCAGTCGAGTCAAAACACGCAAAATACTCGTCTATTACACAGACCTGTTTGTATCAGTAAACTGGAGTCATTTACAACGATGTCTGAAACATGTTCGCAAGTAAATCAACATAAACATCAGGAGATGCAGAAAACCCAAATTACAGGTGTGCCAAACGTCAGAATTACACAGCTTGGTGTTGCTTAAAAATGCAACTACTAAATTAACTAACTAACTAACTAACTAAGTACTGTACATGCAGCAGAGTTCTTCCTGAGAAGCTAGTAGATACTCGCCTAGTCAACAAATACGCCGCATTTTATGGAAACTGAAGGTTCATTACCGCATTAACAAGAATACGCCACCGTTTCTGAGCAAAAATGTAACTACATTTAATAAAATTAACAAACAGTCTTCGGGTACAGAATCGAGACCAGACCTTCAGAATATGAACCTTGAAACGTGCTTACTATTCACCTGACGATGTGCAGCCTTTGCTGATAAATCAGCATCGTGAGAGAGTTAAAAAATAAAATTTAATTACCAGACTTTAAAGTAAGATTACGAATACGCGGAGCTTACCTTCTGTGCCCTTAATCTTTGACGGATTGACCTTCCACATCGACGGTGATAATGACAGACTATAAGCACGAGAGCTAAGAGCTAGTGCAGCATTTCAAAAGATGACTTACCCGCATTCTCACTCACTGCCATGTGTTTGACGGCATTCTCGTGGTCTACGGGCTGGCTGCTGAGCGCCTGCACTGTCACTCTGGCCACAATGTTGCTGATCAGACTGAGTCCTTTCTCCTTGATGTCACTAAAAAGATCCAGCTCTAAATCCATCTGCTTCTGCAGCACCTGTCGAGAAGTTACAGCGAATTATAATCGTTTATCAGTGTCAACGAATGCAATGCGTCAACGTTGGTTCGAAGTGCTCAGGAAAACAGGTCGACAAAAACTGATTTGTAAGGGGGATAATTTGGGATACTGTACAGGACCAAACATGCAATTCGTGGAGTATACGTTTCACATTGTGTTATCATGATAGTGATATCCAGAGGCTACTACTTTCTGAACAAGTAGCAACATTGGAGAGACAAGGAATGCACATCTAATTTTATTGCGGAAATCTCCGGAAAGACCGAGGAGAAGGAAAGATAAATGAAGAGAGGGTTCAGACAGAGTGTGATAGAACGTTGCAGGATCAAGTCCAATGAAACTCTCTGGAATTAGCGGCAGCAGAATGTCGGATTCTATGAATCAAGACGGTTTAGTAGGCCATAGAATGGCTGCTACGAGGAACTACACTTTACATTACATTTCCGTGTATTTTTCGGCATAAAATAAGTTCTCTGACCATTCGCAATCCTATCGAATACCATGAGACCCTCTACGGGGTTCTGACGATGGTACAAACTCATTGATAAAATCTTTTTATTTTTGATTGGACTTTGTCCATGTCTAATTTTTAATGAAGCACGACGTTTCGGAAGCCGGCTCTGCTTCCGTCTTCAGGCAAAGAAAGCACCGTTTTTACTTTCGTAAAATAAAATGGCTGGTGAGATTTGTTGATGCTTGGAAAACATGTCGGTGGAAGGGATAACTGTCATGGTTAGGCCTAAAAGAATGGAACCTGTCAAAATCAGCTACGAACAAATTAAGTAAAATTTTTACACCAATGCATTCGTGTCGGTTTCGAGGGCAGCAACACAAACTCTCAATTCAGTGACTCTTTTTTATCCCACATTATGCAATCACATCACATACCCTCCAGGCCACATACAGTAACTCGTAGGCCTCCACATAAACCTCTGACCCTTTTGTTTTCTTTATTTTCCCCGGATAAAAAGTTTTCTGCTTCTTAAACTTACACTCTTACTTAAAATGTTTAAAGAAAACAGCACAATCACTATTACGAAAAAATGGAAATGGAAATAAGTAATTCGGGACCCAGCGGACATGTTAGTTGTGCCTCTCAACTCCCCCCCCCCCACCATGAACGAACCCTAAAATAATTTTTAATATCCAGAGGAACCCCCACGTCCGACAACGTCTAAAGGACAGAAAAAAAGTTGATACTGGGGAGTACAATGCAATTGCCGTTAAATTACTGTCATGAAGAGTTACTTGTAACGAGCTGCTATACAAGGGGGTGCTGATAAGCTCTTAGCCCGACCAGGAAGGAAACAAGCTGCAGCGACCAAACTCACGATTTATTTAACATACTCCCCTCGAAGATCAATACACTTCCTAGACCGCTGCTCTAACTTCTGCAAGCCACAAAAACAAAAACAAAAACAAAAA
>Ga0123355_10014260_pt1 | contig 12419 bp, 11 predicted proteins | sample TergutEmb28metaG_3_FD_89872 | JGI IMG/M metagenome (GOLD analysis project Ga0123355, IMG submission 89872) | Embiratermes neotenicus P1 segment gut microbial communities from Petit-Saut dam, French Guiana - Emb289 P1 | ecosystem: Host-associated > Arthropoda: Insects > Digestive system > Gut ...
CTACCTACCTACCTACCTACCTACCTACCTACCTACCTACCTACCTACCTACCTACCTACCCACCCACCTACCTACCTACCCACCTACCTACCCACCTACCTACCTACCCACCTACCTACCCACCTAACTACCCACCTACCTACCTACCTACCTACCTACCTACCTACCTACCTACCTACCTACCTACCTACCTACTCATGTACTACCTAATTACCTGCCTGCATGCCTACCTACCCACCTACCTACCTACTTCCTACCTACAAACCTAACTACCCAACTAACTAACTAACTAACTAACTAACTTCATGAAGCAGAACCCTAATTTAAGAGCTAACAGTTTCTCAGCTAGTCAAAAAATTCCCCACACTTTAGAAAACCTAAAGGCTTATTACCATATTCATGCCAGTCAAACATACATAGTTCAGAGCATGAAACTATCCATTCAGCATTTAAAAACCATACACTGTACAGCAGCACAGTACTACATCACAAGATAAGTTCTAACTTTTAAAAGCCTAATTTGATGATAAGTTTGAATAATTTAGCATGTTTCTTGCAATGCAAATTAAGTGGTCTGTTACTAAAGTGTTCATAAAATTTATCAAAGATGCATGAAAAGGTTGAATCGAATATACATGTACTAAGTACGCTCACTAAAAATATATAGCTATACAAGCAAAAAACAGGAACCTAGCTAGTCCACTGTAACTATAAGCATTTGTGAATTTGCACTGCAATGTAACAGTAGCAAAATATATTCACAGTCTCGCAACCCAAATTAAAACAGGTTACTGAATTTCACTAACAGTTACAGTAAATCAAATTTTCACATTTCCCATTGCAATTCTAGCAGGGCAGACTTCGATTATACCGCAGACTTGTACTAAAGAATTGACAGGAAACAGCAGTGTTAGTACGAACATCTAATAACTAGAGTTTTCATTTCAGTAGGCCTACGATCATTTCTGTTAGAATAGTATTGTGTTCAACACAAACATAATATAAACTCTGTACATATCCATCTTCACAATAAATTTTCAGCCAACACTACTTTGACCTGAACGTTTTGCAAGACAAGAATCAGACACAGACAGTTTGCAAACTGATTCCTGCAATGCATAAACTGCATCACCATGATCAAAGTTATTACACTTTAATCCTCAAAACATAAAATAACAAGGCAGCTGGAAAGCTAGAACATATCACATGTTATTATTTCACGAGATATGGTTTACTTACTATTGTCATTCTTATTGTTATTCTTTTTATATATGACTTTACCATCTGGCCCTGGGCAGAGTAACACAGAAAAAGAAAAAGACAAAGACAAAGTTAAGATCATGCCTAAGCCCTGGTCCAGTGGTCCAAAATACAGAAACAGTGGCTAACAGTCACAGTCAGATCATGCACAATACAAAAATATAAAAAAATACATTGGTGGATGTAATCTGACTCCAGTGTAATAACATTTTCAAAATAATAATAAAATGGAAGCATTTTTCTTGAATACAAATATAGATTTTGTCCTTCCCTCAGACTAATCTGTTTGAACAAGACCTACTTAAGCTACACCAAGAATTTCTTGATTGAATGACCAGAATTTAGTCTATTTTTGCATTAAATGCCAATGATTTTTTTTTATTTTGAGTTCCACTTTTTAGCCTACAATCTTTCTCACATTAAAAAAAAGGATCATGAAAACCCCCATGCTCTATGTGTGTATGTGGTGTGTTGTGTGTGCGCGCATGCATGCCTGCATGGATGTGTGCATGCACGCATGCGTGCCGGCCATTTGAACACACACCAGCTGACCAACGTTTACTACACTTAGTAAGAGATGTCATTAGAGAATACCACAGTACCATTATTTTCTAATATCCTGCACTCAATACCAGCACACAGTGTGAGAGAGAGGAGCAACACTATTGCCATTTACTTCAAACTCTTGAAATGCTATGAATTTTGCAGATTTTGGAAAAATATGCAACTTCTGGATATGTAATATTTTTAGAAAGTGTAAAATAACAACATGGCGACCATGTAAAAATGTCTTTTGTGTTTGGTTTTATGACAGTAAATAATAAAACACTGGAACTACGCAAGTGAAATCTGGTATGGAGATAGACCATAAACACACCTACACATCTGCTTTGTAAGACAACAATAACATACATGGTCACCTGTGAAACTCTGAGGTTATATGTGACCAATTTAACATACAGTTCTACTTAATCTGAACTTAATAATAATTTACTGACAAATATTAATATATAACAGGGTTAATAATTCAAAAAGGTATGTAGGGCTAGTAAAATATATGCTGTAGTAAAGTAGGTTTTATAAATCTGATGTTTATTGGACCGTGCACATTGTGATAACTGAAGAATCAAAAAACCAACTAGATGCCTCTTGATATTTTATTGTATTTCTTATAGGCTCAACATGTTTCAAGAATTACTATGCCCATCATCAGGAGCTCGCGACTATGATGTTCTTTACCACATTGGTAGCGTCGTTCTTGGTTTGCTGTATGTTGGAGGTGAGGTGCAGATAGGCTGGAGTAGTGTCCAGGTTGCAGGCTCAAGCTTGAGCCTGCAACCCAGACACTACTCCAGCCTATCTGCACCTCACCTCCAACATACAGCAAACCAAGAACGACGCTACCAATGTGGTAAAGAACATCATAGTCGTGAGCTCCTGATGATGGGCATAGTAATTCTTGAAACATGTTGAGCCTATAAGAAATACAATAAAATATCAAGAGGCATCTAGTTGGATTTTTGATTCTTCAGTTACGTTTTATAAGTTCATTTTAACTTTATTCATACCGTTGTGATAACAAACAATAATAGAGAAAAAATACCATCAATCACAACTAAGAATGTTTATGTATACACATGAGAAATTAGTTTACAACATGTTTCGGCTGAAATGGGCCATTGTCTGGTAACACATAACACCAAAAAAAACTTTTATAGCCCACCCAGGGTTGTAGAGCCAATTGTGATGATGGTTTATTACCTCACTATGGCCCATTTAGGCCGAAACATGTTGTAAACAAATTTATAATGTGTATAATAAACATTTTCAGTTGTGATTGATAGTACTTTTTCCATTATTTTTTATGAGTTCAGTTTAGAATTCTTTGTTTTGTTTACCCATTAATTGTCTGTCATAACTTCACAACCTTTGTACTACACTATCAACACCAAAGTGTATGCGAAGTGACATTATGAACACCCATATATCGGGTGTTTTTTCAAAAAATAAATTAATGTTAAAAACGATGAAGAACTAATCATATATAACCTATATTCAGGCATTATCCCAGTACCTGTTCACATTCTACACAAGCATAACAATGCCAAACAGAACAGATGGTTACTTGACCAAAATTTGAATCTGGTACCTTCATGATACAAACATGAGTGTGTTTCTGACTGGTTTCTTAATTTACTTAATAATACTTTCTCAAATGCATATGTTTTATATACATAGACAATGTGAAGACAACTGCAAACAACTCAAAAAGAATGTGAAGTGGTCATGGGCTATTTTAAGATACTATAATAGTACCTCCTTGGAAGAACTTTGGAAAACCACAAAAATGTTAGGCATGAAGGCTGATACTGAAACAAAGATTTTAATGTGTATCATTCTGGATACCAAGTAGGAGTGTTAGCCACTATATACTACATATTGTTAAGTAAAATCAACTGATCATGACCAATTGCTGAGGTGTCTTACTGCTTCAGAATTTATAAGGTGGTTTGATAAGGTCACAATGTTGTATAAGACAATACTCTAAGTGAAATTCAGACCACACAGGACCTTTAACAAGATTATTTCTATATATAATACTGTAAAACAATATTGAGTATGTCTTTAAAGACTTGAAATCCAAATTCATAGAATTTTTAAGTGATTATATGACCATGTCACTGTAAAGCTACTCTAGTAATTTGGCAACATTTAAAACTTGAAGTATTTTACAAGTTACATAATCATACAATAACTTCCTAGTTGGGTTAGCAACATACCTTCTTCAATTTCAATTCCTTCTGCCTTCAGTAAGTCACGCAGACGCATGATCTCTTCCTTCAGCTCACGAATCAGTTTCGCATTGGCATCTTCATTAACAACAGCCTTGCAGACAATCTGCTTTGCCCGATCGGCATACCTATTGCATGGAAAGAAAGTTTGTTTTCAAACAAGAATATACAACCCTCATACACAAATCAGTTCAGAGAGCATACACAAAAGCAGCTGCACACAGTTAATATCAAGAGAACATAACAAAGTAAAGATGTCCTTGCATAAGCCGTGAAGGCATAAGCGGAATAAACATACAGCTTCACACATTCTTATCCTTGGCCCTATATAGATGTGAGTCATCAGTGTTACTTCCAAGTCACTTTAACTCCTGGGAAAGTATCACTAATACCCAACGAACAGAAAGCTGGGTGGGCTTCACAGCTATTCTGGACAATATGGAGAAAAGAAAAATCTCTTTCCTCTGCTGGGAAGTAAACTCCAGATCACCCATTCCATACCCTAGTCACTGTATGGACTACACAATCTCTGCACCTTCCAATTTTGCATGGCATTATTTATTAAAGAGTTAAGTTTAAACAAAATAATATAAGTCACTTTGCATTTCAAACTTCATGTGAAAAGCTTTTAAGTTTCAAAGCATTATCTTATTAACAGAATACCTGTGTAGGACATAAACATTTGTAACTCTCAAAAAAGTACATAAAACTTGCCCAAGCACTTAGTATCAGACACTAATGACACCAAGTGGCACTGACCTGAGAGTGGACAGGGTTTCATCATAGTTGATGTCAGCAGGGCTTATGGCTGCTATCATGGCTGTTTTGGAATTTCCTCCAAGATTTTCCCTCAACAGCCAAGTTAAAACTGAATCTCGGTAAGGAATAAAATCAGCCTTCTTTTTCTTCTTAGTTGCCTACATTAGGAAAGGAAAACAGTGAATATGATAATGAAAGTCAACTACACACAGATTAAAGACATAATACTAGTTTACATCTGTATATAGTTGCTACAGAGTATTCTGGTTATTTTAGAAATGCCTTCCAGATGTGATGCACTGGAAGCAAAATGATGGACAGCATGGGCTCCCACTGCAGCATTTCATTTACAAAAATCATTATAAACAAATCAGGAGAACTTATTCATTTAAAACATAAAGAAGACATTTCTTCATCTGTTCCTTCCACTTGTGTTACGGTTAGAATACTCATATACTGTACAGTTATTTTGTCTGCATTGTAATATCAAATAAAAATTTAAATTCTTGCCACTTCAGTGCAATGTTATTATTATTATTATTTCTAACCACATTGTTCCCTTATCTTGGAAAGAAGCTACAATATGTTCAGTAATTTTGATATGTATGAATAAATATATGGTAACATTTATTAACAATTATGTAAAAATAATACTCAGTATACATTTCTTTTAGTTTCACCACCTATTGTCTGCCTAGTTTATATTTAATACCTATTCATACACTGCGCCTCATTATATATTTCTCTACAGAATTATTACATGTATCATCAATGTAATCAATTATTTATTGCTCTAAAATACATAAATAATTACAAGAACATGGAGCATTTCTATCAGTCTCTTTAAAATTATACTCTTAAAATACCATTCAAACTTCAGAGAGCAAGCCTATTAACAGAGACAAATACATGCACGCAATTATTCTACAATTAGGTCTGCAATTTATCGAGTATTGTAAGATGCACTTACCGCCTAATCCAGAGAAAATATGAAAGAGAAAATGTACTTTATTATATTGCCATGTTATAAAGAAGCTATGCAGACTTAGCACTTATTGCAAAACCGCTTAAGAATTTCACATTAGTGCCATGACTGTCAATGGTATAAAGTAAGTTTAATATGTTATAATCTCAGAATAAAAGAATTCTGCTGATTTTATGAGATTATGGCCATTATGTATAGACAATTATTAAAAAAAAAATAACAGATGATAAAGGAAGCAGCACAGGCCTATACATGCCTGCATACAACAAGAAGGCATGAATCTCCGACATGTTAGTCAGTCCTGGTCAAGTTTTGTACCAGAAACTATGCAAATAAAAGACAAGTTTACAAGCCATAATAATTAATAATAGTGGAGTAGAGATAAATGAGCACATGAAGATTAACTGGACACACTGTAACAGGTGTATCATATGTCGGTTGGTATTTATATCAATTGGTTCCACCACCTACGGTACACACCAACCTGCTCTACAGAACTGTCACCAAAAACGACACTGTTAAAGGAACTTTGTGATTAATTTAGTGGTGGTCACGTGTTACAGAATGGATTAATGAATTTACAAAATGAAAAAAGTATTTTTGAAAAATGTTGCTATATCACTTGCAGCCATTTTAATATGTTTAAAGCTCCCAGTCGGATGTTTGTCCTACTGAGCCTTAGACCATACATGAACGATCCAAAAATTACACTTGTTATATGCAGTTTCCTATTTAAAGGTGAAAAGCAAATATGTATGGGCAAAGGCACCATGTACAACAATGTACATATATAAGTATGGCTTTACAACTCCATGTTCAGTACTATAACTTTTTAAAAAACATATCAATCATACTCAATGCTAACCATAACTTGGATGTTAAGATGCAAACTGTACATTTTTAGTGGATATTTATTGTACTAGGTAAGGTAAAAAGGTAAAGTTCACCCTAGAACAGGCCACAAAGGCCCAGAGGGGGAGTAGAGGTATAGTTCTACTCTTTCTTTAACCTCGGCACTAGATGGGGTGGGTGGTCAACGTCACGCCCCGGCCGCTTTACCCCCAGGAAAGACCTGGTACCCATTGTATAGGAGGCTGGGTTGGCCCCAGGGCTGTTCTGGACCAGGGTAGAAAATCTCGCCCCCACCGGGATTCGATCCCGGACCGTCCAGCCTGTAGCGAGTCACTATACTGACTGTGCTATCCCGGCCCACGTTATTGTACTAGGATAAATGTTAAACTTGCAATACATACCTTAATTACAAAATTGTGGTAAATGAAACATTGTAATTTAATGATTCAAAATACAAGGATCCACACTTATGGCTTCATTATTTTAACTTCATTTCATGGACAGTAACATTATTATACTTCAGAAAGTTTACACATACAGGACACAGCTGGCACCGCAATATATATACATATATATATATATATATATATATATATATATAAAAGTAATTCCTTATTGCAAATGAGTCATAAACACGTAAATACAGACAGTATGCACCTTCATTACAGACTCAGCTTGTACTCACCACTTCTGCCAGTGCAGAGATGACCTTCCCAAGTGTAGTCAGACTCTTATTGATGTTCGCACCTTCCTTGAGACGTGTGCCCTTGGCCCCAGTTGAGTCTGCTCGCTCTGATCCTGCCAGATCAACCAGTGAGATCTTGCTCACTTTCTCTGTAGACAGCTCTGTGATCTTATCAACACGTTGCTGCGTGAAGAATATGGTGAAGACAGCATGTGACCGACTAGAAGTTTCATTCATGTTTGTTGCAGCAACAGTTCTGAAAGACATACCAAAATGCTATGAAACATACTGAATGGTACATCCATGACCAGAATTTACAATTGTCACATTTCTCAAGGAATGTCCTAAGTAAATCTCAAAGATATTAACTCGTTTTTCTCTCTAAGAGTAAATGAGAAATATTGGGCATGGTAGATAAAAACTGGAGCTTTCATAACCACAATACACAAACCTAAAAATGTGTACAACTAACAGACCAAGGTACCCAAAGATAGGAGGCTGAGTGTGCCCTACAGCCATTCTGGGCCTTTGGAAAATGTGACAAATCTTTTGCCCATACCAGGAGCTGAACTACAATCCCTCAGATACTCAGCACATAGACTAGTAACCATACTGACTACAATAACCTCAACAAATCAATTACAGCAGAACCCCACTTATCCTGACGCTAGTTATCCAGACTGCCAATTATCTGAATCGGCTCTGCCCATCAGGCAAATTTGTCAGGAATTCTATAAAACTAGCTTGCCTTGAAATTACCAGTTATCAGATCAACTACAGTACAGTCTTATGGCTTCTACAACTTCAAATCAGGCATGGTCGAAGGGTTTAGACGCAGGTACATTCTGTAAATAGTAACAGCCGAATTTCAAACTGCCAATGTAGCCTATTTTCAAAGAAAAATCCAATTATCTGGATTATATGGATATCCAGATGGCTTGCCATCCCAATTAATCCAGAAAAGTGGAATTCTATCATACTGTTAATTTCTGTGTCATTAATGTATAAATGTATGCATTCAATTTCCAGTTTTATTTTCCACAAAATGCTGGCTGTTCCAATAGCAACATACTGAAATTTAAATACCAACATGGTCATTTAAAGGTCAAGTACAAACTAGATGCAGTGTTGCATTTTCCAGATAACAGAGATGAGCCTGTTGTGTTTGACAACAACAAGCAATATCACTAACAGGTGAATACCTACCATTTCCCTTGCACCAGGAAGTTTATAGCTCTACACCTTTCATTGCTCACCTTCAGTCCTGAACTGCTTGTGTCTTACTTTCACACTAATGTCTCACAGTACTTGAAATCAGACAGTGCGGTATGACAGAAATTCTTCATATAACAGAGAATGATGTGGGCTAATAAATGATTCAGGAAAAATGTATCTCACCTCGCTTTGTTACCTTCATCTATTAGGTCATGGATATCTTGATATGAGGTGACAGCAAGTTTCGAAAGGTCCTCTACATATGGACCAAGTAGTGGATGTTCTCGTACACGCAGGTTTCCCTTGTTCTTGGGATTGAGCAGGTCTCGGACACGTTCGCAGTAAATCTCCATGTAACTCACCTACAATTGAATAAAGCATAATGAGTTTCATGATATTTACTGTTCACCAAAAGCTATAAGGATCATCAAATCAAGGATGAGATGGGAGAGTTATGTGGCATGAATAAGAGATATAAAATATACATAGGAAGTTTTAGTGCAAAAACTTGAAGGAGACAACTTGGAATACCTAGGCAAAGATGGGAGAACAATATTAAAATGGAGCTTATGGAAACAGGATGATTGGGTATGATGTGGATTCATCTGGCTCAGGACAAGGACTGGCAGTGGGATCTCATGAACGTAGCAATGAACCTTCACGTACAACAACATTCAGGGAATTTCTTGACTAGCGGAGGGACTATCAATCTTCAGAGAGGACAGTAAACCTTGGAGTCAGTTATATAAGCCTCAGTGACTCCAGTCAATTGTCAACTTTGTAGGATAAGGAATAATTCTAAATGTATCACTGTAAAGTCTGGTATTTACTCTGATGAATCTTATACTTGTATAGTCTGCAGAGAAGTACAGTAGCATTATAGCTTTGATGCACAATCTTCTTTGTGTATTGTGCAACCACTTCATTCATACAATGGGAACAACTGTACTGATGACAAAAAGAGAAGTCCATGGATCAAAATCCTTCCCAGCTCCCTTGAAATATTATGCTTTTCCATATGCATATTTCCTTATATTCTCATCCATTCACCCATCTGCATTCTGTTCACAGGAATGGTCTAGTGATTACTACTGCACAACCTGTATTAGCAACGAGGATTGTCACTGTGGGCAGGCTGACTTGGATCAGAGGAGTTAAGAAGAAAGTATAACACTAGGCAGAAGAAAGGAGGCCTCTTGCACGGTCATCCCCACCATCCATGGGGCTTCTTTTTGTGGCCTCAGGACAGTCTACTTAATCCGTGTTGTTGTATAACATAAAGGTAAAGTAAACTTGCCCCTTTGCATGCCATGAAAGCATATACAGAAAGCAGAGGTATAGCTCCACTTATTCTTAACCTTGGAACTTGATGGATGTGTGTGGTTAGCTTCACGAACTTCACGAACCAGGCCAATTTACACCCGGGGAAAGGACCCCGAGAACCCACAGAGTAAAAGGCTGGGTGGGCCTCAGAACGGGTCTGGACATTGTGGAGGAGAGAAAAATCTTTGGTTCTGCCAGGAATTGAACACTAGATCGTGCAGCCCATACTGCAGTCAGTATACTCCTACACTACCCTGTCTCCTAGTTTATAATGTGCATCTAGATTGTACAAACCATATTTTAAAACCAATTAGCTTCTAAATGAGAAAGGAAAAGAATGTACTGGATAAGAAAAGATTGTAATTCATCTCTTAAGTTTGAAGGTGACAGGGAACACCAGCAATTGAAAATATATTTTAAGATGACAGTCATTATTTAGAATAATTATACTGGAATTTTAAGGAATGTATCTCCCAAGCTTACAAATCTTAGCATCATCAACAGTAGTTTCCTAAAAGGTTATCAAAGAGTCATGGCAGAGATTCATTTAGAATATTATGCACAGACTGCAGGACAAAATGAAAACTGTTCTTGAATGGTAGGCTGTTGCCATAGCATGAATGAGGTTTAGGTTCTAATTATGAGCATAGTGATGACTTTTATTCTGCTGTTCAGTCTGTAATATAAAATGCTATCAGGCAGTTCTAGTAAAATGAGAACTAAATTGCAATCAAGTTTCTCTTTTTTAAACCAAATATGGTACACTTCATCAGTAATAATCTAATTTGACATGGATCAATTACTACCAAAGTGCAGTGATCTGCTGACAGAAAACTAATTCCCTAGTGACTGAACACATATGGAAAAAGAGTAATGATATAAGTTTTTCAAGATAATCATTCTGAATTTATACAGAGAGGTTTAGTCAATAATATCCCACATGCCCTCCACAAATGTAGGCCACCTCATCATGCACCAGACCAATTAAAACTGAATGTCGGTTCTGTGAATACAGACAGTATTACAGACAGCTGAAACTATAACAAAGCTGATCATAAAATAAATGTAACAAGAGCATACTTCTGTGTGAACCAAAAAAAAAAAATCCTACGTGTATGAATTAATCATAAACCAACAAACAGGAAACAATGCATAATGTGTGATCGTGCGCAACAATTCAGTTCCCAATAACAATGAAATAACTAGATAAAATGCTGAAAACTGGCATGGTTTACATATTGTCTAGAAATTAACGTTCATTTTAGTCATTTAAATTCCCTAAATTCTGCAAACTAACAACAGGTATGTCGAACTTTGTTGTCACATGTAAGTTCTGTCTGAAGTAGAATCCAACTTACTTCAACTGAATATTTGAGTTCTTCTGATGATGTATTCCGAATCTGTTGGAAGAGATCCTTGCAGATTTGTGGAATGATTCCTTCCTGACCCTCTTCCTCTTGCCTTCCCATCATAGTGTATGATTTCCCAGCACCAGTTTGTCCATATGCAAATATACAAACATTATAACCTGCAAAAAATTAAATAAAATAAATAAAATAAAAAATAAATCATTGACTGCAGCCATGCAAAAAACATTAAAAGAAAGTTATTCCACAATTATCTAACAATGTGTTCAGTACATACATCACAGTTTTTACCTTCAAATGCATGTTGCAACATTTCTTCTCCAATGTCCTTGTAAACCATGATTTGTGATGAGAAATTTGAATCTAATGTCTAGAAAAAAAAAACACAATAACAGTGTAAAACAGTGACGCAGAACCAAGGAACAAAGAGCTCATCGTCATTTTGATGTCATTTCTAATGTATTTTAATTAATGGACTGTGACATCCGAAACTATTTTCCTATCTACAGTGACTAACAGAATTCTAACAGCTAAAAGAGCAGGAAGCTGAAAATCAGAGTGGTCTACTCTCTTTCAGCTCCAGTTTATGGTCAAAATGTGTATCAAATTATCTTTCAGACCCTAGCAGCACAGTCAAAAAGAGGGTGTGTGGTCTTGATTCCATCCAGAGGTAAGAAGCCGGGGCATAATCTACGGATTTGTTCAGCTACATTACAGTATAAAGAATACAAATATACACTACGCTAGCTATGGTAATTTAATTCAAATAAATATAGAAATAACAACACAAAATGGCAATGCATTGTGGTCTGAAATAAAACGAAACAGAAGTACAATCTTAAACTTCTATTAAATATAAATGAAAATATTATGTACCAGTGCTAATAAACTTGTGATTCATGTATTACTGCCTTACCATTTCATTCGTGGTAGATCAGACTAATACTACACCTGCACACTGTCATCACACCGCCCAGTAAGTATAAAAGACCGCCCTATTCGGAACTGACCTCTCCCACAAAATACTAGAAATGACAATGGCGCAAACAACGCCATCAGAAATAGTTACTGTCAAAACAAAAAAAAAAAAAAAAAAAAAAAAAAATAAACTCATAAAAAAAAAATAAAAAAAAACAAACTCAACATACACAAACAACAAAAACTTCTAACTTCCAACCTA
>Ga0123355_10014261_pt1 | contig 12419 bp, 18 predicted proteins | sample TergutEmb28metaG_3_FD_89872 | JGI IMG/M metagenome (GOLD analysis project Ga0123355, IMG submission 89872) | Embiratermes neotenicus P1 segment gut microbial communities from Petit-Saut dam, French Guiana - Emb289 P1 | ecosystem: Host-associated > Arthropoda: Insects > Digestive system > Gut ...
GAGAGGAACGCGTATTTTCGGACCGATAGCAAGAGAACTTAGAGAGAAAGATTACATGAAAATTATCTCTCTTGCGCCGGAGGTGTTATAATGAGTAGTTTACACATCAAAAAAGGTGATACCGTATTGGTTATTGCCGGCAAGGATAAAGGCAAGAAGGGTAAGGTTATGTCCTGTAATCCCGATGCTCATAAAGCGACGGTTGACGGCGTTAATATCGTGACTAAGCACTCTAAGCCAAAAAATCGTGAGACATCTGGCGGAATTCGTAAGATGGCAGGTAATATTGATACAAGTAATTTGATGGTTGTTTGTCCCGCATGTGATAAGCCTTCAAGACTTGGTCATAAGACACTTGATAACGGTAAAAAGGTAAGAGCCTGCAAAAAGTGCGGAGCTAGTGTCGAACCGCAAACTAAAGGTAAAGACAAGGATAAAAAGAAAAAGACCGACAAGGCGGTCAAGGAAGAAGTCGCAGTCAAAGAAGAAAAGGCAGCTAAAGTCGAAAAGCCTAAGAGAACAGCTAAACCAAAAGCTGAGGTTATAGAAGAAAGCGCTGAATAATACAACTAGATTCAATAATATTATTAGCAAAGAATAAGTAACAATTAAATACGCGACAAACGGCGTATTTGAAATTGGAGGACAAACAAAATGTCTGATAAAGAAGAAAAGATAAAACCCCAAAAACTTAAAGCGGATGTTCCGGCTAAAAAAAAGGTTGCCGATACAGTGGCTAAGGCTGAAGCTGAAAAAGGTACAGGCAAAAGAAAAGCGGACAATGCTACGGCTAATGTCGCGGTAAAGAAGACGGTTGCAGCTAAGACTGGGTCCAAAAAATCCGCAAACAAAATGGTGGATGCCGAAGCCGAAGCTAAAGCAAAGGCTCAAAGAGAAGCCGAGGGCAGAGCGCGCACAGCGGCAAAAAAGGAAGCCGAAGCTAAAGCCAAAGAACAAGCCGAAGCTAAAGCCAAAAAAGAAATTGCCGAAACTGCTAAATCCCAAAAAGCAAGCGGTGCGGCAGGTGAGAGAAATCGTCTCAAAAAAGCCTATAAATCACAGGTCATTCCGACTCTTATGAAAGAACGCGGATATAAAAACGTCAATCAAGTTCCGCGTCTTGAAAAAATTGTGCTTAATATGCGGATGGGTGATATTAAGGATAACAGTAAGAGTATTCAACTTGCAACAGGCGAACTTCAAGCTATTTGCGGTCAAAAACCTGTTCCGGCTAGAGCTAAAAAATCCGTCGCTAACTTTAAGCTAAGAGAAAAGATGGTAATTGGCTCAATGGCAACATTACGCGGTGAACGCATGTATGAGTTCTTTGATAAGTTGGTATCAATCGCGCTTCCCCGTGTTAGGGACTTTAGAGGTCTTTCTCCTAAAAGCTTTGACGGTAGAGGAAATTATGCATTAGGCATTAAGGATCAATTAATATTTCCTGAGATTAGCTACGAATTGGTCGAAAAAGTCAGAGGCTTTGATATCTGTATAGTTACAACAGCCCAAACGGATGACGAAGCAAAAGCTTTCTTGGAAAAAATGGGTATGCCCTTTAAGCACAACTAATTGCGGTCTTGACCGTTTGGAGATTATATGGCAAAAACAGCAATGAAAAACAAGCAAAAGCGTCCGGCTAAGTATGCGACCAGAGCGTATACCAGATGTACAATCTGCGGACGTCCGCACGCCGTGCTACGCAAGTACGGCATTTGCAGAATTTGCTTTAGAAACCTCGCCTATAAGGGTGAGATACCGGGAGTGAGGAAATCAAGCTGGTAACATTAAAAAAAGTACAAATTATAAATTACAAATATGCAAAAATATCATCAACCGTTTGTAGTCTGTAATCTGTAGTTTGATAAGTAGTTTGATAATAGGAGTTAAGTATGGTTTTTACGGATCCGATTGCGGATTTTTTGACAAGAATAAGGAATGCGCTTACGGCAAGGCATGACACGGTTAACATACCGCTTAGCAAGATAAAAATGGCTATGGCTGATATTTTGGTAGCCGAAGGATATGTCAAATCGGCAGAGGTTGTTGATGTTGACGGGCATCCTAATATTAAGATTGTTCTTAAATACGGAGCTAAATTTGAGCGTGTGCTTACTAATCTCAAAAGAATAAGCAAGCCCGGACTAAGGGTTTATTGCGGATATGAGGATTTGCCTAAGGTTCTTAACGGACTGGGTATTGCGATAATCAGTACGTCAAAAGGCGTAATGACCGATAAGTTAGCGAGAGAGAAAAAACTAGGCGGAGAAGTATTAGCGTACGTGTGGTAGAGTGTTCATGTAGTGTAGCAGAAAAACTTGTAATATGGAGTAATTATGTCTCGAGTAGGAAGATTGTCAATAAGTATACCCGATAGGGTTACCGTTGAGTTTAAGGACCGTACTGTTTATGTGTCGGGACCTTTAGGCAAGCTTAGTCAAAGTATCAATGACCGTAATATTGACGTTAAAATTGAAAACGGAGCAGTTAGCGTGACCAGAGCTAATGATGAAAAAAAATCAAAAGCTATGCATGGGCTATATAGAGTGCTTGTCAATAATATGATTAACGGTGTTGTAGCGCCGTTTAGTAAGAGCCTTATTGTTCATGGAGTCGGTTTCAAGTGTGCGGTAGCAGGGAGCAAGCTTACTATGAATATCGGCTACAGTCATCCGGTAGAGATAATCGCTCCCGAGGGGATTACCATTGAGTGTCCGCAACCGACGGAAATTGTTGTTAAGGGTATAAGTAAGGAACTTGTAGGTGCGGTTGCTGCTAATATTAAAGCAAAACGTCCCGTAGAGCCATACCACTTATACGGAATTAGATACAGCACCGAAATTATGACGAAGAAGGAAGGTAAGACAGCCGGTAAATAATGGACTATTTTATTCAGCTTATCACATCTATTTGAGCATCTTTTGTCGCTACAAATCACCACTCGTATACGTTTTACAAGTTTCCGTAGCGGACAAAAATCCGTGCATCAACTAGTCACGTTAAGTCTATAAAACAGTCTTGAGTTTGACCTCAAGCAAGAGGAAATAACTATTATGATTAAAAAGCAAAACAGAAATGAGGCGAGACTTAAGCGTAAATTACGCATTAAGGATAAAGTTAACGGAACAGCCGACATTCCGCGCATGTGCGTTTATAGGAGTACGGTGCATATTTATGTGCAACTTATTGACGACATAGCCGGTAAGACTTTGGTAAGCAGTTCTTGTATCGCTAAGGGTATTAACGTTAAAGGCAAAAATAAGAGTGCCGCCGCAGATTTAGTAGGTAAGGATGTTGCCGCCAAAGCTAAAAAAGCGGGTATCAAAAAGGTTGTTTTTGACCGTAACGGCTACTTGTACACAGGTCGCGTAAAGGCGCTTGCGGACGGAGCGAGAGAGGGCGGACTGCAGTTTTAGAAGACAATGTTACAAATTACGAGTAATCGTTTTAGTAATTTTAACACTTGTCCGTATTTGTAAATTGACACACTGTAATTTGTGATTGATTTGGCTACAAAAGACCAATTTCAACGGAGTATAATAAATGGCAGAAAGAAAAGACAGACAAAGAGACGACAAGCCGGACGATGGGATTCGTTCAAAACTTGTTGAAGTTAACAGGGTAACCAAGGTTGTTAAAGGCGGACGCAACATGCGCTTTTCGGCTTTGGTTGTTGTCGGTGACGGTAACGGCAGTGTCGGTGTCGGTATGGGTAAGGCTAATGAGGTTCCCGAGGCTATCAGAAAGGCAGAACAAGTTGCCCGCCGTAAAATGATTCCTATCGCTCTAAGCGGAAATACGTTGCCTCATAAAATCAATGGTAAATTCGGTAAGAGCAATGTGCTTATGATGCCGGCTCCCGAAGGTACGGGTGTTATTGCCGGAAGCAGCGTAAGGGCTGTGGTTGAGCTTTGCGGAATCAAAAATATTACAACTAAGAGTTACGGTTCGCGTAATCCCATCAACTGTGTTAAGGCAACATTTAACGGACTTTTAGCTTTGAGAAGTCCCGAAAAAATCGCCAGTCTTAGAGGAAAGAGTGTGGAGGAAATAATGTAAAGGCGTATTCATCGCCACATACGAGCTACGCTCGGCTTGCCGTTTAAAGTTGCGTACATTAAAGTACGCGCCTGTCGACAGCTCACCGATATGTCGAAGACCAAGCGAAGCGTCTTACTCGTCTACGTCGCGACTACACCTTATACACGGAGGATAACATGGCAAAGAAAGAGCAAGCGGCAGGCAATCTAAAAATAACTCTTCTTAAGAGTACGATTGCTTGCAAAGAAAATCAAATAAGAACCGTTGAGGCGTTGGGTCTCAAAAAAATCGGATCGGAAAAAGTTTTGCCCGACACCCCCGTAACACGGGGTATGGTAGAGGTGGTAAAACACTTGGTAAAAGTAGAGCAACTTGCCTAAGGCAGGCAAATGAGAATTAGAAATTAGAAATGAGGAATTGTTGACAATGATTAATTATTCACTCGGATTTTAATTCCTAATTCCTAACTCCCTAATTCCTGCATTATTGAGGGAAAGGGAGCAAAGAAGGATAAGTAACCATGAATATCAATCATCTAACCCCTGCGGCTGGAAGCCGTACAAAAAAGAGGAGACTGGGTCGCGGAATCGGAAGCGGACTTGGCAAGACTTGCGGCAAGGGTCACAAGGGACAATGGGCGCGTAGCGGCGGCGGTGTTCCGGTAGGCTTTGAGGGCGGTCAGATTCCTCTTGCGCGCCGACTTCCTAAAATGGGGTTTGACAACGCGTGGAAGAAAGAATATACTGTGATTAACATCAGTGACCTTGAGGCTTTTGATAATGGGGCTATCGTCACCGCCGAAATTTTACTTGATGCGGGTATTATCGCTAAGATTAGACCGTACGGACTTAAAGTTTTGGGCGATGGTAACTTAACAAAAAAGTTAACAGTGCATGCCGCAAAATTTACAAAATCTGCAAATGAGGCTATTGCGAAAGCGGGCGGCAAGGCAGAGGTAATTATTCTTAAGAAAACGGAGTCAAGCGAAGTAAAGGGTAAAAAGTAAATGGAATAAGATGTCAACAAAGCGGTCAGTACAAATATTGTCAAAAACAATCGTTGTCACTAAGTATCGTGTATTGAATAACTATAAGATATGTTTAAAACATTAATCAACTCATTTAAGAATAAGGATGTTCGTAAGAAGATTTTGATTACGCTGGCGCTTGTATTTTTATACAGGCTTGGCGCATGGATGCCTATTCCGGGGCTTAACGCAGAAATCTTTCGAACTGACTGGATTGGCACCGACAATATGCTTTTCGGGCTTATGTCGGCGATTACGGGCGGTGCGCTTTCGCAGGGCGCGATTTTAGCGGTGGGTGTCGCGCCGTATATTAATGCGTCGATTATCATGCAGCTTTTGACAGTTGCTATTCCTCCGTTGGAACAACTTAGCAAACAAGGCGAGGAAGGACGCAAAAAAATCACCAAAATCACTCATGTTTTGACGCTTATTCTTGCGGCTGCGCAGGGTATAGGAATTGTTCTTACTTGGCGGGCAGCAGGAGGACTTGATTATGACAGGCTTTTTGTTGCGACGCTTAATTGGAATGCCGTGCTTTCGCAGTGGTTAATTGGTGCGACTGTTGTTATTGTTCTTGTAGCCGGTGCATCATTTACAATGTGGATTGGTGAGCGTATTACCGAAAAGGGCGTAAGCAACGGTATCTCCATATTGATTTTTGTGGGTATTATCGCCAGCGTGGGTCAGGCTCTCGTCGCGACGATAGGACGTATTATTAATTATGGGACCTCCGAGCCGCAAGCTCCTATAGAATTAGTCGGCTTCTTGTTCATGGTCATACTCGTATTTACGCTTATTGTTTTTATAGACTTAGCAGAGCGGCGGGTGCCCATACAGTATGCTAAACAGGTTAAAGGTCGAAAGATGTACGGTGGACAGAGTACGCATATTCCGATTAAAATTAATCCCTCGGGTGTTCTTCCTATAATCTTTGCGATGGCTTTAATTACATTCCCTCAGCTTGTGGCGCAATTATTCTTCCCTCCTAATAACGTTTTCTTACGAGAATACAATAATCATTTAGGCGCAGGTTCGTGGGGTTATTTTGTTCTAAGCGGTATACTCATTTTCTTCTTTAGCTATTTCTATGCGGGTATACAGTTTAATCCTGAAGAGGTTAGCCGTAATATTCAGCAGTACGGGGGCTTTGTCCCCGGGATAAGACCGGGTAAGCCGACAGGCGAATATTTAAAGCGGATATCACGTCGCTTGACACTATTCGGCGCGGCATTCTTGACTTTTATCGTCGTTGTGCCGGGACTAATATTCGGATGGGTAATAGATAATCCGACACTTGTAACTGCGTTTAGCGCGACGGGACTGCTCATCGTTGTATCAGTCGCGCTTGAATTTGATAAATCGTTGGAAAGTCAATTGATGATGAAGCAGTATAAAGGTTTCTTAAAATAGACTTGAAGGATTATTCATCACCGTATCCGTGCTTACGTTCGGCTCGCCGCCTTGGTTGCGTACATTAAAGTACGCGCGTCCGCGGCGATTCACCGACTGTCGCACGACTACGGCGCGACTAAGCTTTCAAGCAAGCCGAAGAGGATATTTATGAGTAAAAACATTATTTTGTTAGGTGCGCCTGGTGCTGGCAAAGGCACGCAGGCGGTTAGAATAGCTAGTCGATATGGGATACCGCATATTTCAACGGGAGATATATTCCGTAAGAATATTAGGGAAGGTACACCCGTTGGACTTAAAGCTAAGGAATATATCGACGGTGGCAAGTTAGTTCCTGACGAAGTGACGATTGCGTTAGTTGACGATAGGCTTAAAGAGAGCGATTGCGTTAAAGGCTGGTTGTTGGACGGTTTTCCAAGGACAACGGCTCAAGCAGAGGCTCTTGATAAGATAGCTACCGTAACCACTGTTGTTAATGTGGATGTTGATTTGGATAAGTTGGCTGGCAGAATAACAAGCCGTAGAGTTTGCCCCGACTGCGGAGGCAGCTACAGCACACTGACTCATAAAAGCGACGATTGCGCTTGCGGAAGTAAGCTCATTCAAAGAGACGACGATAAAGAGGAAACTGTTAAGTCGAGGCTAAATGTCTATGCGACATCGACAGCCCCCCTCATTGAATACTATAGAAAGAAAGGTGTGCTTAAGACAGCAAACGGTAACAAAGGAATAGACGAGGTAGCGGCTGAGATAGCAAGAATATTAGATAATCAGTTATGAAGATTGCCGTAAGAAATGAGATTGAGATTGCCAAGATACGTAAGGCGGGTCAAATTCTCACTGAAGCTCATCGATTGATTGCAGAGGCGGTTCGGGTCGGGGTTACTACCGGAGAACTTGACGCAATTGCTGAAAGATACTTGGTAAAAAGCGGAGCCGGATTATCGTGTAAGGGATATAAAGGCTTTCCGAGTACCATTTGCGCGTCTATTGATGATGTTGTTGTTCATGGTTTTCCATCGGATGTGCCGCTTGACGAAGGACAAATAATCGGAATTGACTTTTGCTGTTCGTTTGAGGGTTATCACGCCGATATGGCTAGGACATATGCAGTCGGCAAGGTCGGACGTAATAGGCTAAGACTTATTGAAGCGACCAAAAAGGCGTTTGAAGAAGCATTGACGGCGGTTAAGTCGGGAGCGAGAGTGGGTGATATTTCGGCTAAGATTGAGGCGGTAGCTAAGGAGTATGGGTTTAGTCCTGTGCGGGCGATGGTCGGACACGGAATCGGACGTAAAATGCACGAAGATCCTATCATACCTAACTTTGGTGAAGCGGGCAAAGGTCCAAAGATAATAGCGGGCAATGTGCTGGCGATAGAACCGATGTTCAACTCAGGCGAGTATGATGTTAAGATTGACGCGGACGGTTGGACTTGTCGGACAAAGGACGGGACAGACAGCGCGCATTACGAAAATACGGTATTAGTGACGGAAAACGGATATGAATTGTTGACAGGAATAGAGAGAGGATAGTAAAAGGAATAACACAAGTCAGTTAATCATTGAGCACTATGCGTTGAGCATTGCGCATTGAAAAAGAGGTTTATTATGAAAGTCAGGACATCTGTAAAGCCTATGTGCGACAAGTGCAAGGTTATCAAAAGACACGGTAAGGTTATGGTTATCTGCGCAAAGTACAGTAATCATAAACAAAGACAAGGGTAGAGTATTGAATTATTGAGTATTCAATATTTAATCGCTGATGCAAACAATGGATATTGAAAAAAAAGCAGGTATTTCTCCCGAAATCGGCATGGTTGTATCAAGCCGGATGGGTCGGGATAAGGATAAGTTTTTCTTGGTTGTTGCGGTTATTAATTCGGAGTTTGTTTTGCTTGTCGATGGCAAGTATCGTAAGCTAAACAAGCCAAAAACCAAAAGATGGAAACATGTTAAGTTTTTGGGACACATTCTTGATGGTATAGCGACTAAGATTGCAGAGGGAAAGAAAGTATTTGACAGCGAAGTGTACAAAGGGATAAGGGAAGCCGTCGGAATAAGAGAAGATGTAAAAGAAGAAGAAAAAACGAAAAAGAAAGAGAGCGGTGTGAGGAAAGCTTCACGGACAGTTAAAAGCACCGAGAAAAAATAATCCTTAACTAAGTATTGAGCATTGGAGGAAGTATTATGGCAAGAGCGGATAATATAGAAGCCGAAGGAGTGGTGATTGAGGTTCTTAGGAATGCGCAGTTTAAAGTCAAACTCACTAACGGACACATTGTGCACGCTACAATAAGCGGCAAACTTAGAATGCATTACATTAAAGTTATGGAAGGTGACTCGGTAAAACTTGAAATGTCGCCGTATGATATTACTAAGGGAAGGATAACTTACAGAAATAAAAGTTAATTATAATGCTCAATGATTAGTGCGCAATGCGCAGGTGGTTTGACGGGCATTAAATAATAAGACAATAATTGAGCATGTGCATTGCGCACCTAAAAAGAAAGGAGAACACACTGTGGCAAGAATAGCCGGAATAGATTTGCCCAAAGAAAAACGGGTTGAGATTGGACTTACCTATATATACGGTATAGGGAGACCTATGTCTATTAAGATTTTGGAAGACACCAAGATTAGTCCCGACATCCGTGTTAAGAATTTGACGGAAGCGGACGTTGACAAACTTAGGCAATATATTGACAAAAACGTTAAGGTCGAAGGTGATTTAAGACGTGATGTGCAGCTTAGCGTCAAGCGTCTTATTGATATTGGTTGTTACCGCGGAGTGCGCCATCGCAAAGGCTTGCCTGTAAGGGGGCAAAGCACCAAGCAAAACGCGCGTACAAGAAAGGGACCGAAACGCACGGTAGGAAGGAAGAAAAAGTAAAATAACGCGCGGTGCGCAATGATTGACGGAAATTAATTTTCATAAAAAATCATTTGACACTGAGCATTGGAGAAATAATGGCAGTTAAAAAGACGACAGGCGGAAAACCCAAAAAGAGGGTTACTCGGAATATCGACAAGGGTCAAGTTCATATATTGGCTACTTTTAATAATACGCTTATTACTGTGACAGATCAACAGGGTAATGCTATTTCGGCAAGCAGTGCGGGCGCGTTAGGGTTTAGAGGAAGCCGTAAGTCAACTCCTTATGCGGCGCAACAAGCGAGTGAGCGGGCATCAAGAGCGGCGGCAGAACAAGGGATTAAGAGCGTCGATGTTTTTGTCAAAGGACCCGGCGCGGGACGTGAGTCGGCAGTAAGGGCTATTGAAAATGCAAGAATTTCGGTTATGTCGATTACTGACGTGTCGTCGATACCGCATAACGGGTGCAGACCGCCAAAGCGGAGGAGAGTATAAAAGGAAAGTGAAGCATGAAACGTGAAACAATTGCGGTTTAAAGCAAAAAAATCAGACAATAAAATTTTCACTTTTCACCTTTCACTTAAATCCGGAGGATATTTATGGCAAGATATACAGGAGCAGATTGCAGACTATGCAGACGCGAGGGAGCTAAGCTTTTTTTGAAAGGGGAGCGTTGTACAAGTAAAAAGTGTGCTATGGAGAGGAGACCCATTATTCCCGGTCAACATGGTGCGGGACGCAAGAAGCCTAGTGAGCACAGTATACAGCTACGCGAAAAACAAAAGGCAAAACGCGCATACGGATTACTTGAAAAGCAGTTCAAAGCATATTATGTTGAAGCCGAACGCCGTAAAGGCGTTACGGGCGAGACGATGCTTTTTCTTTTAGAAAAACGTCTTGATAATGTTGTGTACCGTATGGGAATAGGCAGCAGCCGCGCTCATTCGCGTCAAATTGTTAATCATGGGCATATCACCGTCAACGGAAAATATGTTGATATTCCTAGCTATCAAGTTAAGGTGGGTGATATTATTGCCATATGTGACAGCAAAAAAGAGAGCGGGGTCGCAAAAGAGCTTAAGGGAGCTAAGATTGTTATGCCTAAATGGGTTGAATTTAGCACTGATAGTCTAGTCGGCAAAATATTGGGTGAACCCGAAAGAGGCGACATAGACCTTAATATCAATGAACAATTGATTGTTGAGCTTTATTCCAAGTAAGCAACGTAAAAGGCAAAATGCCGATTAAGTAATCAATATTTATGCGTTAATAAAAAAGCAAAAGAAAAAACGAAGAGCATAAGGATTTTTTATAAGCCGAGATAAAATAGGAAATTAGGAGAACTATCAACTATGATGGAAATCGAAAAACCAAAAATTACCGTTGACGAGAGTCCCGATTTACGTAGCGCTACGCTTGTCGTGGAACCTCTTGAGAGAGGATATGGAATAACTTTGGGTAATTGTTTAAGACGCGTTTTGTTGTCAGCACTTCCCGGAACTGCTGCCGTAGGTATAAACGTTGAGGGAGTTAATCACGAATTTAGTACTATCAAAGGATGCAAAGAAGATGTTGCCGAGATTATTCTTAATCTCAAACAGCTTTGTATTAAAACTACTTACACCGATAAGAGTATTGTCAAGTCAATTAAGCTTGTCAAAAACACCGAAGGTGTGGTTACCGCGGCCGACTTTATAGAAGACCCCGAGGTAGAAATCCTTAATCCCGACCTTTATATTTGTACGCTTGATAAGGGCGGTAAGCTTAACATGGAAGTCTTTATTGCGGCCGGACGCGGTTATGTTGTCGCCGAGCATAATAAAGATTTCCGTAAGCCAATCGGATATATACCTATTGACAGTATTTTTACACCTGTTAAAGCGGTCAGCTATAATGTTGAGAGCACACGCGTTGGACAAAATATTGATTACGACAAATTAATTTTAGAAGTTAAATCGGATGGCTCGTTGACGGCTCGTGACGTTGTGTCGCTTGCCGCCAAGACAATTGAGGATCATCTTAGGCTGTTTGTCGGGCTTAGTGAGCTTATCAGCGGTATGGATATTCTTATCAGCCGCGACGAAGATAAACAACGTAAGGTGCTTGAAATGAATATTGAGGATATGGATTTAAGCGTAAGAAGCTATAACTGCTTAAAACGCGCAAGTATTCATACTGTAGAGGATTTGACCAAAAAGAGCGAGGACGAAATGCTCAAAGTGCGCAACCTCGGACGCAAATCATTGGACGAAGTTATAAATAAGCTGCACAGTTACGGTTTAGACCTGAGAACAACGGATATAGAACAATCGCAAAACTAAATAGAGCGACTTACAACAATCTGCCCGTTTATTCGGTTTCATTAAGTTTTGTAAGACGTCAAAAGTTTTTCACAATCAAACGGAGATAAACAATGCAACACAGGAAATTAGGAAAGCCTACCGACCAAAGGATGTCGATGCTGTACAATCAAGTTACGGCATTACTTTGGCACGGGAAAATAGAAACAACTCACGACAGAGCAAAGGAAGTATCAAGGTTAGCTGAAAAGATACTTACTTTGGCGATAAATAATTACACGGATACGGTCAAGAAAATCGAGACTCGCAAAAACAAAAAGGGTCAAGATGTCAAGTTGGAGGTCATTAACGACGGACCTAAAAAGTTAGCTGCGCGCAGACGAATAATGTCTAAGTTACACGATGTCCAATTAGTACGTGAGGAAAAAGAAAGCAAAACAGCGTTCAAAGCCCGTAGTGAGGATATCCGTCACCCGTTAATTGAAAAGATTTTTAACGACTATGCGCCAAAATACGCTAATCGTACTAAAGAAGTAGGCACAGGCGGAGGCTATACCCGCGTACTTAAACTAGGATCCCGCAGGGGCGATGCAGCCGAATTGGCCATAATAGAATTAGTGTAAAAATTAAAAGAACACGCAAAAATGAACTGCCCCCTAAAAAGTAGACACTAAAAAGAAAGCACCTATGGTATAATGGAATATATCATAGGAGTTTTTTTATGGCAGGCAAAAAAGGCATGAAGCAATACCCGTTGTGGTTTCGGCA
>Ga0123355_10014262_pt1 | contig 12418 bp, 4 predicted proteins | sample TergutEmb28metaG_3_FD_89872 | JGI IMG/M metagenome (GOLD analysis project Ga0123355, IMG submission 89872) | Embiratermes neotenicus P1 segment gut microbial communities from Petit-Saut dam, French Guiana - Emb289 P1 | ecosystem: Host-associated > Arthropoda: Insects > Digestive system > Gut ...
ATTAACGGCCGAAACATGTTGAGCAATGAATGAGTATTGAATAAATAATAAAATAAGTGGCATCAAGTTGGTTTTTTCTCTTTACGCAACTATAAAGATGATGCACGGTCCCATAAACATAAGGTTTGAAGTTGTAATTTACGAATCGCCGAATTGTCTCTTCTTTGGCTCAATCAACAACGCTGTCAGTGTCTCAGGATATACATACTTGTATATACATATAACATATGGCAAAATATTAGTAAAATTTCATTAATAATGCAGGTGTGTGGCTTGAGGTGGTATTCAGGTATTTGCGCAAAGAAGATGAAGCAAAACCCGAATGGCTTTAACAGGACGGTTTTGGGCCACAGAACTGAAATGAGCACTTCCTTAATATAAGTTTCAAGGGCTACGGCTTTAGCTAAATTTTCTCGGCTAGATTAATATGTCAGAATAATTACATACAATGGGAAAAAGGGACTGTAGCCTAATTCGAGGTAATAGTCTTGTGTAAATATAAAGCTCATTAAAGTTCCAGCTGGAAAAATTAAAGACTTTAGTAACTAGCTATGATTTCGTTTGATGCACTCACACCAACTGCAGCCATGGAAAATATGAATGCACAGTGTCACTGGAAATACATGTATTGGCTCTTGATATGTAGGTGAGTACTTAAGTGCCTAGATATCTTGGTGAACGGGTAGGTAGACAGATTCGCTTGGAAGAACTTAGAAAAGCTATAATAATTGTAAACAAATTGGTGTCTTGCGCACGATTTTAAACCTGTGCATTCGGAAAAGTAATATTCGTGTTAACACTTAGCCAGCTTTGCCTCTTCATCGTCTATTAAGTCTAGGTAATAAATAAACAAATTTACTACACTAAACCAAAACCTCAATATCAATAATGTACGGAATATACAATGAATTAAACTTTTTACTATTCATCCCTCATTTCTTTTTGCGTTATACTCGCTGATGTTGGCGATATAATTGCTGAAACATGTAGAACTGGTAGAAATTTTACTTGTATGTTTACGCTGTGTGTATATGTCGGTTTTATAAATGGAACCCAAAACTTTGAGTGTCTGGAAATTGAACTACCTTCCCTTTCAGAAAGTAAGGATTCTTCCTGTATGGCAGTCAGAGCTCTCCACCAGATCCAGTAGAAGACTGCGCTACAGAAAATGCAGTCAAAATACTTCGGCGCAGAATGTCGTTGTAAATAATAAATTCGATATTCTGTTTACTATTCTAGAGACCTGAAATTCTTCTGAGTCACTGGCAGAAAACATTTGGAGAATATTTCTTCCATAAAGGAAGAGTAAGATAAGCATATTCTATGCAGTTTAGTCAACTGCTGGCTTTATTATGGAATACTTATTTCGTCTTCCCAAATTCATTTCCTGAGTGAAAATTGTAATTTACTTGAACTGTACTAACTTCAAAAGTTTAATTGGTTGCAATCTTGAAAGAGGGTGGTGGCTTGTCATATGATTAATATTGTTGCGTTTTCCTAATCTTCTACACGGAACCCAGCTGCTTTAACGCAAGAGTAATGGCAGTTAAAGTAACCTTCATGTTGAGAGATAAACCCTTACAAGCCCTATTTCTGAAAATATTTGAAACTTCTGTGCATACAATTCCAAACTTGGCTGTTAGCCTTGTAAATAGACATCAGAAGATCGGTTACCTATATGTCTTCTTTTGATGGTAATTCATGCTAACATAATACATCTGCTAACTCGCAGAATTCCAAAATTTCTATATCCTGCACTGATAACATCATAAGAATATTCTTGAAAGTCAAAGTAGCTTATCAAAAACGAACCCGAAAGTTTATAAAAACAATATTTCGGACTGTAACCTTGTCATTGCCCTCTCTTTCATGTCTGCTTTAATATTATCTCTCCAACAGTCATGATTTGCTATGTGCTACGTGTTTCAGTCCATAAGGTTGTGGGCTTTTCTCATCTTGCGCGGCATTGATCTACTAATCCTCTTTAATTTATTCGTCCGATTATCGAGTAAGGAGTGCAAGCTACGAAGCTAATAATTATGCAGGTTTTTCTCTGGCCTTCGTGGTGCGTTTTAGGTATATACAGTTATTTGTCACAGTGCCGCGTCCTTAAACAACCTCAAGAGATGTAATGTCTTAAAATTATGAACAACTAAATAACACAGAAGCTACACAAGAATCTTATTAAATACTACGTGAATGTAATTATTACAACAATATCAGATAATAATACAAATTAAAAGTAGCTCATCTATATAATTTACTCCATATGTCTGCTAAATTTTCTTTCAAATCCATTTAATTACTTCTGTCTTTTGTCTTGGTTTAAAAATGGTGGAATGATATAAGAGATTAGATATTTTAACGGCAGCAATGTTTAGACTGTAGTCTGCTGTTTTATAGTTATGTTTAATGTTGTAGGTAAACACAAATGTGTTGGAGGCATATACTGCCTCCTTTTGTAAGAAAGAAGGTAAATCAGGATGCAGATTCTAAGTTTTTTCTAAATGCTGGTACATATATTTCAGACTATGTACTGTTGCAACTAAGAAAATCATTATCTAGATATTGAAAGCATATGTAAAATTAGTGGTAATGATTCGTAATGGATGTTGAAGTGTGAAAATACTGCCGGATTTGCAAGGTTTCCACAGATTAAGAGTTATAACTCATTTGTCCGCCACCTGGATTTCGAATAACGTAAAGAGTTTACTAGTACTGAGGACATAATCCTTAGTACTTAAGCACTGCAATACTTTTAACAGTCACGGAGCTTGCAAATACGTCTCGTACTTCTGAAACTGAAATTTGTGCACAGTCTGTAGTGAAGGCAAATACAAGCTTATATTCAGGATGTTGTTCTTAGTCTCATCCTTCCGACCTAAGGGTAAGTAAATGCGTAAACTTCGACTGCATGCAGCAGGGAAAACAGGGTTCTCTTTTCTGAAAAAGTAAACTTTAGCCTTTCTTAAACAGACCAGTTCTTGCGTGTTTATTTACTGCGTTTGTTCTTTTATAGTCAGAGAAACTTAAATTAACAACGGTGGCTTGTTAAGTGTCTATTATACTCAGAAATCCCGAACAAAGGATTATTCAGAAGTGAAGGCAAACTCAACAGGTTGGAACGATTTGCAAAGCCTGCTGCCATTTAATTCACCGTAGAAATCAGGTGTTAAAAATCATGGCGGTGGTGATAATAGTTACGTCTATGCACTGGAGGATGTAGATAGTTACATAATGCTTAGATTCATAACTTTTATTCCCCGTCACATATCGTCATGTTGATCAAATCTAAAACCAAGTAATGGTCATGGATTGCAACACGTATGAAAAATAAGAAATTCTAATAGAATCTTAGTCTAGAAATAAAAAATAATCATTTGAAGTAATTGAAATAAGGAGGAGAACGATACAAAATGTACCTGACAAGAATCGATATGAAAATGAAGACTAGTTTAATGAGTCCCAGAATGTAACCGTATGGCCGGCTGTCGTGAAAACAATAATCAAAGATTGGATGTAAAGCGGAGAATTTTTAGTCAGGTTTACGAGAACGATTATGTTGTCGAGAATTAACACTATACAGGAAAAGTCATAATATGAAATTGGTAAATACGTGTTAGTAATTAACCAAATTAATGCACAAATTATTATTTTATAATAAGTTTATTTTATGCCTCTACATGTTTCGAGCACATAGTGCATGTAGAGGCATATAACAAACTTATTATAAAATAATAATTTGTACATTAAGTTGGTTAATTACTAAGATTATACTGAGATACACGGTCAGCAAAACATTTAAAAAACATTGGTAAATACGTGTTACTCTTCAGATCTTCCTAATTCACTTAATGCAAATGTCATTATGGTGAAGGTCCCTAAGAATGTACGTAAAAAAAAAGTGTGGGGGAAGTTACAGATTTATTGCTAGAAGAATTGTAATTATCAAAATATGAAAATGAATGGTGTACGTAAAAACAAAATGTACTGAGATTTATCACTCTCTCTTCACAGTTACGTCTTTGTCTACTACAAAGGCACTGACACTGATTCCACTTCATATCTTGGAGTAACTTGACTCAAGTGATAAATCCAATCCACTGTCCTGTAATGAGAGGCGCGAAGTTGCAAGGTAAACAAGGGTGTGTGTATCCCCCTTTAATTTTAATTTATTTTCCAGTCGATCTACTCACATGAACTGAATAATTTCAAATATACTAATCCAAGCTCTAATCAGAGCTTTCATATTACCGGAAAATAATTTTTTCCACATAAAAATTTAAGTCAAATAGCAGCTACAGTTAAAACAGCACGTCAACTACGAGTAAGTATATTGCGTTCATCAAATTTAAATTATATTCAATTAGGGTGGCAGAAGGTGAAGCAGAAGAATTGAAGAGTGAAGTTTTTAATGTGGTTATCTCTTGTTTTTAATTGAGTTACTGGCCGAATGTACCAAGGTTCATAGCTATAAGATTGAACATTTCTATGAACGGTTGTATGTAACCAACAGGATACAAACTTACACTCAAAGTAGAGCGTTGTATTTGCGGCAGAATCTAATTTAATAAGTACATTATATTATCCCTGCTTTGCCTGAAAAGTGTTTCAGAATTCTGGTGTTCTTAACTATCTAATCTGAACGAGTTCAACGAGAAAATAACAATATTTTTAAAAGGAACATATTTACATAAGAATTCATATAAAATCTCGTGAAATTTCAACACGAACATTTAAGATTTTTCCGTTACAATTTTTTTATGGGCAAAGCTTCCTCTGATCTATTCTCATTTATCATCATGTTTGAGAGATACTCCAAAATCGTAGTATCATTAAGAATGCTGCCATTGAACGTTTTGGGATCAGAGAACTAGTTCCACTGTAAAAAAAATATAATTTTCATTGGAAAATTTCGAGTCCGCTTAAGAAAAAAACATAATCACTTATTATCTTTACATTAGTCACCTACTGACTGCTTGACAGCAAAAATTTCTTTTTCAGAAATGATTCCCACCTATAGAGCCTGTTCGTAACTATGTAAACGTCTCCGTGCGTGAGAACTGAAAAACAACACAACACAAATTCTTAGATATATTTTAAATAAACTCTATATTTGGTATGCGTATTATACGGATTTTCCTTCTTTATTAGAACTGAAGATGGGGCACGAGGCGACACAGTTGGTCGAGACACTGCACTACAAATCAGGAGGTCGAGGGTTCTATTCCCGAAGGGGTCACCGGGATTTTTCATTGACTGAATCCTTCCGGCCGCAATATGGTCCTGGGGTCGACTCACTAGTAGATGGGGGTGAGTGGTAAATGCCACGCTCCGGCCGTTTTATCCCCGATAAAGAGATTGATTACCAAATGTACAGGAGACTGAATGAGCCCCCAGGGTAGTCTGAACGGGTGCGGAATATCTCACCCCCACCGGGTTTCGAGCCTACATCTACAGACCAGCGCAAATTAAGCCGACCGCGGGCAGAGTAACAAGGCAAATGTAGTGTGATTTGATGGGAGAACATACAGATGGAGATTGGCAGTGGGTGGAGACACAGGGATCCGGAAGTAATTGGCTCAAAGCATGTTCATACTTGAGCTAGTGAGAAGGGTAAACGTTTTCAGGTTTCCACCAGTGGAAAATTCTTAGGTATAGCCAGTATAAAGATGCTATACCACTGAAAAATAGGAAATTACCTCCCTTCTCTATTGAAAAGAGAGAAAAAGTTAGGTACTTCTTCCGAAAATTATTACTTTTTGTTACACCAATTTGTATAGATATTTGCTAAAAGGATAAAGTAGCGGGGTATTGGCAGCTGTTCTTGCTGTTTGATATTTGCATGCGTTTGAGATCGACACATGCTCTGCACGGTGTGTGTTAAAATTTAACTGACGTGACGATAATAACAGCTGTTATGCTTATCGCTTGTTTGAGAAAGGAGTGACAGGAGAAATACTGCAACGAAAGTTACAGCTAGGCTAGCGGAAATATTGCCGCTTTGCTCACTGAAAAATTCACAGCGCTGAATTTTATTATATGCCAAACTGTTTCCGTACTGAGGAAGTAGGTTTCCATGAACCTTGTGTTGGTGTGTTGCGGTAATTGCTGCACGATATTTCAAGGGATTGTGCCGCTTTTATATTTAGGGTTATGAACCCTTGAACTGACTCATAAATCTGACGAATGTTTCTTCGAAACTTCGGAAACAAAAATTGCACAACAACCCATAAGGTATAATTTCTAATCAGTCACGAGTTGCGAAACGCAAGTCACTGTCTTCATTTTCTTCAAAATACATTTCTTTCTGACAACGTTACCTTATTCATTGACTTGCTTTATTGTTGCAGGATTCTTACATAAGAAATTAAAAACGAGAAATTTTTCATAATATTCTGACGTCAGTCAAAATGAACAGGCCTACATAAAACTATTACTTACAACTCCACAATCTGTTCGATCTGGTAACTGAGAAATTTACACCACTGAACAAAAGGCCGAAATTTCATTTCAAATGACTTAGATATATCGGGAGATAACTTTAGATATTATTCCTCTCTTTTGCAAGAAATGGTTTTTTGTGGTCGTATTTACATTTATTGTTATTATTATTATTGCTATTACTATTACTATTGGTAATTCTAGATGATTAACCATTAATTTCTTGGAGGGGAATGGGAGATGTAGGAAGGGGAAGGGTCAAAGAACTCACACTCTCCCCTCCCGCTAGACCTGGCCACAGGATTAGATTTCTTCGTCGGTTTCACAGTGGGTGTCGCTCGACGAATGGCTTACTGTGACTTTAGTATAACAATTGAATGCTGCGGCAGCCACATGAAACAAATGTAGCTACCTTGAAGCTGAATGCAGCATGTTCGTCCGCAACGTCGCTGCAAACTATTCTGCTAATCAGTGTGAAGAGCAGAAGAATCTTATTAGTACTGACAGTGCTGAAATTTCTTGTTTTATTGACACAGATTTTTCATGAAATTTAATTTTAAGGAAGAACGTCCAGATTAGTTCTGGGGCCCAGTCATTCTCCTTTACAATGGGTAACGGGGCTTCTTTCCCAAGGAGCAAAGCGCCTGTAACGTGGACCTGGCTACTCAGCTGTATCTAATATTGATTTTAATAATGAGTTGTTCTAGACATCCCCTCACCTAACATGACTTCGAAGCGTGCAAAAAGAGAGAGTTATGTGATGCCAACTTAAGTTTTATGAATACACACTAAAATCTCAACTAATTAAGCTGACATTTAACACTTTTTCTGCAACCAATAACTGAAAATCGGCTATTTTAATTATCATATATTCACAAATTGAACGAAGCCTTCATCACACTCTGTCACCCTAATGCTCATTACTCTGTTATAAAGCCCGTCCCAGAACCCTTTATACAGCCAGATTAATCCCATTTACAAGTTATATATCCAAATTTCATCTTCAACTTTGTCCTCCAATACTTCTCCGTCTTCCAGTTTTCCTGACTGCAGTGTTGCATTTCTCCTCACGGTTACTCTTCTTGATTCAATTCTAGTTATGTTTTCTCATTGCGTACTTTTATCCAACCTCCTGTTGCTTCCTATCCCTTTGATAGAAATTTTTTCTTCGCAATTTACACACAGCGTTAACTTAGAGTGGAAAGCGAGTAATTTCCACTTAATGACATAAATTCAGATAAGGCTGTTCGGTTCATGTTAAAATCGATCCGCATTAATTCGTACTAATGAGATCACATTTTCATCAAAGGATATTAGCCAACGTAGATATGAACTATGTAACGAACCATAAAGAGACCAAAGTGACAATGCGTGTAATGCAGATGTGCGGTTCATTTACCAGAAATGAACCAGATTGTTCAATCAGCATTAAATTCAGCTTTCTACGTCTGTTAAGGTACTCTTCACATATTTGCGGTTTAGCAAAATTTTATTTAATTGAAAGTTTAATATTAAATACTTTAGTGATCGCTGATAACTGATACACAAAGATAAACCACAAAACAGGATATAGAACTTCGTTAGAAGCGGTTACCTATATAACATTATAAGATTTGGAGCATGTGGTAATCAGAGTACCAAAAGTAATTATAATACACAAATAGATATTAATCCTTGGAATGTATAAAGATTTAGATATTTATGAAAAATGGCTGCAGATTGCAATGAAACCATGAAGTTATTAACCCTTTGACTCCTTACGACTACTATGGTGGTCGTACCGCACCGCTAACCTCTAAACGTTGCATTTTATATATTTATTCAACAAATACAGGTACTGAATATTTTAAATATGGTACATACTGTCCTTTTTTTCTCTTCAAAATGCAGTTTGTTTAATAATTCTAACACATTTGGTTCCTGTTTTATTCACATTTTAAATACAGAGTGTGCTAAAATTTTAAAAAAATAATTCCGGCGCCAAAAGGTTAATAGCAGGCCATTTTCGACAGACGTTTTGTAATACTGTTATAACTACATTAATCCGATTAAATCTTGTACAGTTACTGACTTAATAAAATATTCTGAACTGGAATTTTCTGAGACTGCTATCCATAAATAGGGCCCTAGAGCATACCTATTTGGGAACACCATACAAAGGTAAGTTTCATCAGGAGGCCGAAGAATATGGTCAGACTGTCGAACATTGTGAAAAATCCCCGCCACTCCACGCCCTTTTTAACCTTTTGGAGCCGGAATTATTTTTTTTTTTAATTTTAGCACACTCTGTATATAAAATTTGAATAATACAGGAACCAAATACGTTAGATTTATGAAACAAACTGCATTTTGAAGAAGAAAAACCATGTTTCAAATATTCAGTACCTATATTTGTTGAATAAATATATAAAATGCAACGTTTAGAGGTTAGCGGTGCGGTACGACCACTATAGTCGTCGTTAGGTGTCAAAGGGTTAAAATAAATCGGAGATAGTGCTCGTCACACAAACGCCGTGTTATTTAAATGTTGTACTTTCTCAGGGAATGCGCAGGAGCAGTAACAACTAAAAAAATTAGTTTCAAAATTTCTTAGTTTACTGTCTTCTATAGGCTCTGTAATAAAATAATAGAACAAAACACCTTCCTATTTTGTACTGCAAACCTTAGAATTGCACTTGAAGGGGCGATCATACAAAAAGTTATTTTCAAAACATATTGCTAACTCTAATACTTGGACGTAGGAGAGAGTCATGAGACACTAATAATTTGTAATATTTGCAGATCTTTAATGGGTAACAAATCAAGATGACTGCTACAGCCAGCGCTTGAAGCAATTATGAAAGAAGTAAGAAATAAAACAAATGTCAAGATTTAAAATCTGGATGGAGACCTGGACGTGAATGGAAAGATAATTTTGAAACAAAATTTAAGAAAATAGGGTGTTACTATATCGGCAGTATGCATCCGGCTTTGGATGTGAACGAACGACAGGCTATTGTCAAAGTTGGATTAAATTTTATGGTTCCATACAAGGCAGCTGAGCGTGTTTTAGTTTCTTGTGGACTCTGCTGTATGAAATCATCCAGTTAGTCAGATGTCTAATATAAGGGGCTTCCTGTACATAAAATTGGACATTCATTGTTGCACTATTTATACAACAGTTCTCAATTCCCCAACATAAGGTAAATACGCAACACAAAAACAGTAGAGAGAAATAAATTCTAGAGAAAGAGTTTTTAGACTTTGAACACACCGAAAGGGAGAAAAAATGGTTGCATCACACGGAAAAATTCTCCCTCATCCAAAGTAACACGGATTTGTACTCGAAACTTAACAAGCTTAAACTGATTCGTCACTCACTTCTTCAGTGAATGTGGACACAACAAAGACCCAGAGTTGACCGGAGAACTCTGTTGTCACCAGAAAGTAGAGTTATGTCAATACGAATGAAAACTGTGCTTTTGGTTTCTGTTGAGCAGATAACACCACAGATAAGAACTGAACTTGCGTTCAGCCACTGCTGAAAACTTATTCGTTCCTTGGACGGATCACATTAGCCACTTCAGGGAAAAAGGGACGAGTGAGCCCATGAAGTTTATTTCGAGCAGTTCTGTACGAAGTTTAAAAGCAGGATTAATGATATTTGCATAGCAATTAGTTCTTGTCAAGGGGGGCACAATGATACAAGTTATTTAATTTTAAGATCTTTAAGATTACCGTAGACAAAGGAGTGTCTTGTAAATGCTACTCAGACTTTAATAAATGTCTTAATACACGTAGTTTTGGTGACGGCCGTCAAAGGGTTTAGCAGCACTGTATCACCTCTGCGAAACAAACACTCATTCTTGGCGGATTTATACACGGTACGCGGAAGACTAAACCTAGTGGTATTGCTGCCCTGCCACTCAAGTTTCATTCTCCTTTGGTGTATGAGATGGCCGTCACATTTTTTAGTCTTTGCACTAAATTAAAGATCACTTTGCATCTCAGCCCTTTTAAGAAGGGTAGTTTTCCTTCTAGTCAATAAATATGCCCTCCTACCTATTTTATAAAGCCCGTATATTCATTTCTCTGATCAGAACGGCATTAATGCACTTCCTTTCTTCCCAGTGCCTGTCACATGCTTCACTTTTCTCATAATCTATCCGCCGATTAATAGACGGTGAACCATTTGGCATATGACGCTCCTGATTTTGCGGTTTTCTTCGTCTGTCTGTTATTTCTCCTTCTTAGACTCTAATGTCTTCCTCAGCAACCAGTTGTGAAGCACCCTCAGCCAATGCACTGGCACTTTCCTCAATGTAAGAGACTAAGTTCCACAAGCACACAAAACGACAGAAATTTTTTTAGTTCTCTGTAGTGTAATCTTTAGGTTTTGTTTGGCAAAGGCAAATACAACGTATTCTGCGCCAGAGGTGGCGGGCATTTCCTCAATTAATCTGCCCTTAAATACGTTTTGTGCGCAGTCTTAATTTGTTAGTGTCTTTCCGAATTATGTGAAATTTGTCAAATTTGCTAAGAACTATTATCCATATTTTGAATTCTGACGTACGTTCTTTTGACTGAAGCACAATATGTGCTTAGTTTTCTAGGCACTTACTTCTGACAAGTTTTTTTTGTTAAAGTCTTTGTTCTTCTTTATAATTTTGTTATTTTAGCCCAAAATTAAAAAAAGAAACACAAGTCTGACGTTACCTCCCTTAAATCCTATCTCTCGTCCGTACCTCAAGGTTATGTAAAGATGGTAACAGGTACAGAGGGGATGCCCTTAGGAGAGTTACTCTGACGCATGCTGGCAAACCCTACGCTTGGTCACGTAGGAGGTGGGTCACGTGGGATTTGGTGAAAGGTGTGGAGTTTAACCCTTACAGGATCAGTACGACCCACACAGCCTAGCGGGGATGTGATCTACCCAGTCCAAGGTAGAAGGTATCGTGCTGAAGGCTGCAAGACACTAGGTTAATAATAACAGTGTCGTCAAAGATACCCATGGGGAACCAGGTGAATCCCACTGTTTGTAGACCTTCCGTCCGCGTGGCACTCCGAAAAAGATGAATGCTTGTTTTCCCCGTGTTTCTTGGGAGAACCCCTTAACGGGGGAATCCGAGAAATGTGAATGAAGGAGTAAACCAATGGCTCTGGAAAGGTAGCTTCTCTTTTTACAGGAGCTCAACAAGAGGAACCTACAATAGGTTCCAAAATTCTCAATCTGTTTTTAGGATGGAAATGGTCTCTATGAAGTATAAATACAATGTTGAGCTGTTTTATATGGCATTTTCTATCCAGGGAAGATTGGATTCCTTGGCCCAAAGGCTCATTTGGACGTTCAAGATTTGGTTTACAAACGGCTATAGGACAGAATAGAGGACTGAGCTTTGGATATATGAGCCTAAAACGAGGCTCTTTTTCCTCTCTCCATAAGAGGCGCCGTAAGGGGAACTTGGAGGGGGAACTTCTTTACCGGAACTTTGAGAGACAGGTAAAAGAAGGCTCTGAAAACGACACACCTCTCCCTATGGGAGCTCTGCGAGGGGAACCTGGAGGGAGGGCTTCTTTATTGGAATATCTGAAATATATATTAAAGGGGGCTGTGACAACGGTCATCTGTCTCCATAGAGACCCTGTCGGGGGAACCTGGAGGGACTCCTTTACCTGGAACATTGAAATACAGGCCAAAAGTGTTTTGGAGACGGAGTCCCTCTCACTATGGGACCTGGAGGGAGGGCTCCTCTACAAGGGACCCTGACAGACACGTAAAGAAGAAGAATTTAAAGAATAACAGGGTACAATGGGCGTGCTAATAAAAGGGGCTACGTGCATTGGGTCTTTAAGGGTTGGAAAACATTATATTTTCTATTCTATTCTATTCTATTCTATTCTATTCTATTCTATTCTATTCTATTCTATTCTATTCTATTCTATTCTATTCTATTCTATTCTATTCTATTCTATTCTATTCTATTCTATTCTATTC
>Ga0123355_10014263_pt1 | contig 12418 bp, 9 predicted proteins | sample TergutEmb28metaG_3_FD_89872 | JGI IMG/M metagenome (GOLD analysis project Ga0123355, IMG submission 89872) | Embiratermes neotenicus P1 segment gut microbial communities from Petit-Saut dam, French Guiana - Emb289 P1 | ecosystem: Host-associated > Arthropoda: Insects > Digestive system > Gut ...
CTGTTTACGAGAGACACGCATTTTGACAATTATCTCTCGACGCAGGAGGGAAAGAATTTGCCCGTACCGCATTGTATTAAAGGTACAGAAGGGCATGCTATTGCCGAAGGGCTTAATGTCGGTGACAATGAGGTTTTTGACAAGCCGACTTTTGGTTCGTTAAAACTTGCCGAGCGGATTGCAAAATTAGCTAAAGGGCACGACGTGATAGAGTTGTGCGGACTTTGTACGGATATTTGTGTCGTGTCTAACGCCTTAATTCTAAAAGCAAAGCTTCCCGAAACCAAGGTGGTGGTAGACGCTAAAGCTTGCGCGGGCGTTACTGTGGAGAGCCACAATGCGGCACTGCTTACAATGAAAATGTGTCAGATTGAGATGCAAAATATTTAAGGCTAACGGCAACCTATAAAATTAGGTCCCGATGTGATACTGATACGATAAATGATTCTAAGAGCAAGACTTTGCTAAAACCGGTATTTAGGAACGACGGAAAAATATTAAAAGAGCAATCCCTTACGGAAATTATGCAAAGATTACACGGAGAAAAGTTTTGATTTATGTTTAACGCAAAAAAAGTTAAGGATGATATTGTAAATTGGATTGCCGATTATTTTAAAGATAATGGTTCGGCGGAAACCAAAGCTGTTGTCGGTATAAGCGGCGGCAAGGACAGTTCTATAGTAGCGGCTTTGTGTAAAGAGGCGCTTGGCAAGGAACGAGTATTAGGTGTGCTTATGCCGGACGGAAAACAACACGATATAAATGTGTCATATGCGTTATGTAAGACGCTGGGCATTGAATCTGTTGAAATCAATATAAGAAATGCTGTAAAGTCAATATATGGCGAGATTTTAGATGAGGGACTGCTGTATAATGACATCGCAAAATTCAACACCCCCGCGAGAATTCGCATGACTACTCTCTACGCTGTTTCGGCTATTGTAGGCGGTCGGGTAGCCAATACAAGTAATCTTAGCGAGGACTGGGTAGGGTATGCAACAAAATTCGGTGATTCGGCGGGAGATTTTAGCCCCCTCTCAAATCTTACCGTTACTGAGGTTAAAGCTATCGGGAAAGAATTAGGATTGTCGTCAAAATTTATTGATAAAACCCCTATTGACGGATTAAGCGGAAAAACTGACGAGGATAACTTAGGTTTTAGCTATGAAATTCTGGATAAGTATATTCGTGAAGGCAAGTGTGATGATAAGGAAATAAAAGAGAGGATTGACAAACTTTATGAACAAAACCGTCATAAATTTGTGCCGATGCCGATGTTTGAGCTGGACAAGTAATGTAAAAAAATGATATAATCGGCAGGTGAAACGATTTTTTGTAAGAGGCATTAATAAACCCGCACACATTCTTGCGGGAGAAAATCATCGGCATGTTGTTGTATGCCGGTTAAAGTGCGGTGACGGGGTTGTTTTGTGCACAGGAAACGGTATTGACCATATAGGCGCAGTTGAAAATATTTCAAAAACAGAAACGACTATAACTATTAAAAATTCTGTCATCAATGATACCGAGCCTAATATTATATTGGATCTTTTTTTCTCGCCATTGACTCAATCAAATACCGAACTGATAATTATTAAGGGAACTGAGCTTGGCGTAAGCGGATTTTATCCTACACATACAAAGTATACACAGGGCGGCGCAATAAAACTGCGTTATGACAGGCTTGAAAAGTTGATTTTGGAATCGGCGAAGCAATGCGGGAGAGCTAGATTGCCGCATATAAACGAAGTTAAAAGTTTTGAAAGTGCGGTTATGCAAGTTAAAGAATATGATTTAGCTATGCTTTGTTATGAGGGAGAGCGTTATCGTACTGTGTTTGAAATTCTTAAAGACAATATTTGCCGTCCTATTAAAAAAATCGCTGTATTTGTGGGACCCGAGGGCGGGTATCATGCCGGAGAGATTACTTCGGCTAAGGATGCCGGATTAAATATCGTTACTTTGGGCAAACGTATACTTCGTGCGGAGACGGCGTCAATTGCTTCGTGCGCTATAATTCTGCAAGACTTTGATTTGCGACGTTAAAGGCGATTAAAATTATTTTTTTTGCAAGGGTGTTTTTTGCTTGCTTTTTTGAATAGAGTAGTGTATAATCAAAGCGAAAGTTAAATTTATCCATAGGCTAAGTTTTTGATTTGCTTTTGGGTGCAACTTAATATTATCCGCGGGGCATGAGAATAGACGGCTTTTTGGGGCTGTTGGTTTCCGTACATATAATAGCCGCTATGTTTTTTATTGAGAAAATGCTTTGCATATGCAAAAAGGAATAACATCAAATATGAACAATATTAAAAAAGTTACCGAGCCGGCGCTTAAGGTTACATTTTTAGGCGGAGTCGGGGAAATAGGAAAAAACATTACCGTTTTAGAATTTGGCGACGATATTATCGTTGTTGATTGCGGCTTGACATTTCCTAGCAGCGATATGCCGGGTGTTGACTTAGTTATACCCGACTACTCGTATCTATTTAATAACCGCCATAAGGTGCGCGGAATTGTACTTACTCACGGCCATGAGGATCATATCGGCGCATTGCCGTATGTGCTTAAGGATTTGCCTGTGCCTGTATTCGGCACTAAGCTTACGCTGGCAATACTTGACGGCAAGCTTAGGGAGCATAGGATAGAAGAGCCTAATTTGGTAACCGTTAAGCCTAAAAGTATTGTTAAGCTCGGTGAGTCGTTTAAAGTGGAATTCATTAAGGTCAATCATTCGATTTCGGGTAGTTGTGCTTTGGCTATCCATACGCCTATCGGGGTATGTGTGCATAGCGGAGACTTTAAGATTGACTACACGCCTATCGACGGGTCTGTAACCGATTTGGCAAGATTGTCGGAACTTGGCAATAGAGAGGTATTGCTTTTTATGTGCGAAAGCACTAACGTTGAGCGACAAGGGCATTCGATGAGCGAGCAGATTGTCGGTGCCAGTCTTGACGGGATTTTTGCCGATAATATGGAAAGACGGATTTTCGTCGCCACCTTTGCCAGCAATATTCACAGACTACAGCAGATTATTGACCTTGCCGGAAAGTATAAACGAAAGGTAGCTTTTAGCGGTCGAAGTATGATTAACATCAGCGACAGCGCGGCAAAAATCGGAGAGCTTAGGTTTAATCCCGACGACATTATTGACATGGACAAAATCGGCAACTTTGCCGATAAGGAGCTTGTCATAATCACTACAGGTTCTCAAGGTGAGCCTATGAGTGCGCTTACGAGAATGTCGACTAACGAATTTAACAAGGTGCGTCTCGGCAATAATGATACTATTATTATCAGTGCGTCGCCCATACCCGGTAATGAGCGGATGATTTATGGCGTTATCAATAATCTATATCGTCTTGGGACGCGAGTTATTTATGAAAGTCTTAGCGATGTTCATGTCAGCGGACACGCCTACGCTGAGGAGTTGAAATTATTTCACGCTCTTATTCGTCCCAAGTTTTTTGTTCCTGTACACGGCGAATACAGGCATTTAAAAAGACATGCCGAAATGGCTGAAAAAATGGGAATGCGTTTGGTCGATATTTTTGTGCCCGAAATCGGCAACCAAATCGAGATTACAAAACGCGCAATGAGAGTCCTCGACAATGTTCCGTCGGGCAGTTTGTTAGTTGACGGGCTTGGAGTAGGCGAGGTTGGCAATACCGTACTTAGAGATAGAAAGCATTTGGCGGAGGATGGCATTTTTATTGTAACGGCGGGCGTAAACAGTCGTAGCGGACAGTTAACCAGTCTAGAGTTTATGTCAAAGGGCTTTGTATATGAAAAGGAAGCCGATGAGATTTATAAGGCATGCGACGAGATTGTTAGAGGAATTATCGGCGGTGTTGACTTAAAGGACTTTGCCGATTTTAATCTGCTCAAGACTAATATCCGTAACGAGATAAAGAGGTTTTTGTTTAGGCGTACCAGAAAGAATCCGTTTATTGCTACAATCGTCCTCTCTCTTTAATTATGATAGATGTCGGTTATTTGAGAGGTTAGTCTAAAAAAACAAAAACACACCGTCAAATTACTTGCGAAGATAGCTTGTTTGTGCTATACTAGCTTAGTAGTTTGGCGGCATAGCTCAGTTGGTTGGAGCATCCGGTTCATACCCGGCAGGTCGGTGGTTCGAGTCCACTTGCCGCTACCACCCGCGTGGCGGGAGCGAATTATTGTTTTTTTAAAGATTGTCGCTATAATCAATTTACGGCCCGTTGGTCAAGTGGTTAAGACTCCGCCCTTTCACGGCGGCTTCAGGGGTTCGAACCCCCTACGGGTCACCACCTTACACTCGTTCTCTATGAGTGGCGTATAAAGGGTTTTGGAGTACCAAAGCCCTTTTTATTACGCCCTAAGCAAATGATTTTTATTGTGTTGCAAACCATTTTTTATTTTTAACGTTATTCGATAGTGCTAAATGCCTTTTTTTGGTTGACATTCTTTATGTTTTGTGTTATAATGACAATCTATCATGAATATTACGCTTAAAGATGGTAAAATTATTGAAGTAAAAGATGGGTGCAGGGTAAAAGATGTTGCCTTGCAAATATCCGATGGATTGTCTAGGGTGGCTCTTGTCGCAAAGGTCGACGGGGTTTTGGTTGACCTTAACCATATTTTGACAACCGATTGTAGTTTGGAGATTTTGACATTTAATGATGAGGAAGGACGCGAGGCGTATCGGCATACGGCATCGCATATTTTGGCGCAAGCCGTTAAAAATATCTATCCGACGGCAAAGCTTGCCATTGGTCCTGCCATCAAGAATGGTTTTTATTATGATTTTGATTTGACTTCGCCTATAACGCTTGAAGATTTAAGCATGATAGAAAAAGAGATGTCGGCAATAATTAAAGCTGATTTTTTGATTGCAAGAAAAAAGACCACACGTAAGACAGCATTAAGTAAAATGCAGTCATTTGACGAGATTTATAAAATGCAACTTATTAATGAGTTGCCCCCCCGCTCTTCAATTACGCTTTATGAGCAGGGGGATTTTGTTGATTTATGCGCGGGACCGCATTTATTGAGTACCGGCAAGGTGAAATACTTTAAACTAACGCATCTTGCGGGAGCGTATTGGAAGGGTTCGGAAAAAAACAAAATGCTAACCCGTATTTATGGCACGGCATTTGAGAAAAAGTCCGATTTGGACGCGTATTTGGAAAAGCTTGAGGAAGCCAAAAAACGCGACCACAATAAGTTGGGCCGCGAATTAGGTTACTTTATGACTGAGGAAAACATCGGACAGGGGTTGCCGCTTCTTATGCCTAAGGGTGCGCAAGTTATGCAGACACTTATACGTTTTGTCGAAGATGAGGAAGCAAAGAGAGGATATCAGCTTACCCGTACTCCTAGTATGGCTAAGAGTAATCTCTATAAAATAAGCGGTCATTGGGATCATTATAGAGACGGAATGTTTGTCATAGGTGACGAACATTTGGATAACGATGTTGATATTTTGGCGATGAGGCCCATGACTTGTCCGTATCAATTTATGATTTATAAAAACGGACTTAAGAGTTATCGTGATTTGCCTGTAAGATATAACGAGACGGCTAATTTATTCCGTAATGAAAATAGCGGGGAAATGCATGGGCTTATTAGGGTAAGACAATTTACGCTGTCGGATGGACATATCATATGTACGCCCGAACAGTTAAAGAGTGAATTTGCCGCTTGTGTTGATTTGATTTATTATTTGCTTGATTGCGTAGGGCTTAGAGAAGATGTAACATACCGCTTTAGCAAGTGGGATCCAAATAATAAGGATAAGTATATAGCCAATGCCGAAGCTTGGGAAAAATCACAAGTCCTTATGAAAGATATTTTAGATGAATTAAAAATAGATTATATCGAAGCGGACGGCGAAGCCGCCTTTTACGGGCCTAAGCTTGACGTGCAAATCAACAATGTGTACGGAAAGGAAGATACGATAATTACCGTGCAGGTTGATTTTGCTTTGGCTGAGAGATTTGAAATGGATTATGTCGCCGAGGACGGAAGCCGTAAGACACCGTATATTATTCATAGGAGCAGTATCGGGTGTTATGAGCGGACTTTAGCGCTTCTTATTGAAAAATACGCGGGAGCGTTGCCTCTTTGGCTTTCGCCTGCACAGGTAACAGTGATGTCGCTCACGGACCGGACAATAGGCGAGGCGGACAAGATGTCGGTCTTTCTAAAAGAGAACGGTATAAGAAGTCAGTCCGACAACCGTAACGAAAAAATCGGTTACAAGATCAGAGAGGCGCAGTTAGCAAAAACTCCATATATGGTTATAATTGGGGATAGGGATGTCGAAGCAGGTATTGTATCGGTGAGGCATCGCAAGCTCGGCGATTTAGGCACGATGACTAGAGATGCTTTGCTTACAAGATTAAAAAGTGAAATTGATAATAAAGATTGCAGCAAATAACAGTCAGATTTTACCGCTTATTATGAAGTGGACTATTGATGTCAAGAACAATTTTGTCTGCGAAACAAGCAAAATTGTTCTTTGTATAGTTTTTCCTTGACTAAGCGGTTTATTATTTGGTATACTATTATAAGCGGTCATTAATGACCGGTAAGGAGCATAAAAACAAATGTTAGACATTATCAAAAAGAAATTAGCCGAGTATCTTGAGATTTCCGAGGATGTTATTACTCCGGAGACGGATATCCGCAAAGATCTCAAGGCGGACAGCCTAATTCTTGTCGAAATGCTTTTTGAGTTAGAGGAAGAAATGGGTATTGTTATACCTGATGACAAGGTAGAGTCCTTATCAAAGGTAGGCGATTTGGTCAAATTTTTGGAAAATGTGAAGAAGTGATACTCCCGAGCGAAGTCGAGGGATTTCATGGTTATAACAAAAGTAGATAAGGACGGTATAGGCTTTGAGCTTGGTCTCAAAGCGGGTGATACGCTTGTAAGTTTTGACGGTCGCCCGATACTTGATATTTTGGACTATTATTTTTGGGACGGTGAAACTGATTTTGTAATGACGGTGGAGCATGTTTCGGGTGAGCAGGTAAAGTACGATATTGAAAAAGACGTAAGCGAGACGTTAGGCTTGGAGTTTGATAATGATTTGACCCCGATGACTTGCCGGAATAATTGCGTGTTTTGTTTTGTGGACCAGTTGCCCAAAGATAGCAGACCGACCCTTTATGTCAAGGACGACGATTACCGAATGAGTTTTTCAATGGGTAATTATATTACCTTGACTAATCTTAAAAAAGAAGATTTTGAGCGTATAGTTAGATTAAAATTATCGCCGCTTTATGTGAGTGTACACAGTACAGATAATACGATAAGGCAACATATGATGCAGTACCGCAGGAATGTATCTGTGATAAAACAACTTAAATACCTTGCCGATAACGAGATAACAGTACACGCACAAATAGTATACTGTCCCGGCTATAATGATGATTATGTCAAATCAGTTAGAGAATTATCTGACGTAGCAGAAACAATCGCTATTGTCCCTGTGGGGATAACAAAATTTAGCAAGTATAACCTTACGCCTGTGAGCGAGACTATAGCGCGTAAGGTTATTGCTGATATTGAGCCGTTACAAGAAGGATATTTGAAAGTGAAGGGTGATAGATTTGTGTATTTGGCGGACGAGTTTTACGTAAAAGCTCATATGCGCATACCTGCATATGAACATTATGGTAATTTTGACCAAATAGAGAATGGTGTGGGTTTGATTGCAAAGCTTAAGCAAGAAGTGACTGACAGCAATAGTTTCGCAGGCGGCGAAGCACAAACTGCAAACATAACAATAGCAACATCTGTATCTGCTTATGACACCATAAAAGCGATAGCCGATAGTATAAGCGGTAATGTTATCGTTATTAAAATAATTAATAATTATTTTGGACCGTCGGTTACGGTGGCGGGGCTTCTTACTGGGCAAGACCTCGCGGAACAGCTTTTGGGTAAGGTCAGCGGTAAGTTATTGCTCCCTAAGTGTATGCTTAATGAGTGTGGAGATGTTTTTTTGGATAATATGACGCTAACAGAGTTAAAGCGGAGGCTAGGGTGTGAAGTGGTTGTGGTTGATGTTGACGGAGAGAAGCTAGTTAAAGGCATATTGAGTAAATGAAAAATACCGCGTATAAACCTATTGTAGCCGTAGTGGGACGTCCAAATGTTGGCAAGTCGACATTTTTCAATAGGGTTACGGGCAAGCGTATTTCTATTGTTAAAGATTTGCCGGGGGTAACGCGGGATAGGATATACGCCGATACCGAGTGGTCGGGGCATAGTTTTACGCTTATTGATACGGGTGGAATTGATTTAAAGTCTAATGACGATATTACAAAAGATATTCTTAAGCAAGCAAAAATCGGAATTGAAACAGCCGACGTTATTGTACTTATGACAGACGGAAAAGAAGGTCCTGTCGCTTCCGATTACGATGTTGCAGAACTTCTTAGGCGCAGCCGTAAACCCGTTGTTGTTGCTGTTAATAAGGTGGATACTTACGATGCGTCTAAGGCATACGACTTTTTTGACCTCGGATTAACCGAGGTTCACGCGATATCGTGTGAGCATAGCCTTGGGATAGGAGATTTGCTTGATGCAATAATAGGGCATTTTGGAGAAAAGGTGGATGCCTGTGGCGAAGAAAGACTGAGTATCGCTGTTGTAGGCAAGCCTAATGTAGGCAAATCCTCTTTGGTTAATCGAATATTGGGGTTTGAGAGAGTTATTGTGAGTAATATAGCAGGCACGACAAGGGATGCTATTGACACACCGTTTGATTACGGCGGTCGTCTGTATACTATTGTCGATACCGCCGGAATTAGGCGTAATAGAAATGTCGATGACGGAACGGTTGAAAGCTACGGCGTGCTTAGGGCTATGGGTGCCGTAAGGCGAGCCGACATCGTGCTTATTGTAATAGATGCTACGGAAGAAATTTCCGAGCAGGATGTACGTATAGCCGGAATAGTCCATGAGGAGGGTAAGCCGTGCGTGATTGTTGTCAACAAATGGGATGCCGTAGAAGATAAGGACACTTACACTATAGATAAATATAAAATAAAGCTTGCGGAAGATTTAGCCTTCATGAGTTACTTTAGGTGCATATTTGTTTCGGCAGTAAGTGGTCAAAGAGTTGAAAAAATCATAGTAGAAGTAGATACGGCATACGGCAATGCCGGGCGAAGATTAAGCACTGGCACACTTAACGATATTATAGGAGCGGCAATAGCTACCAATGAACCGCCTTCTTATAAGGGACGCAGGCTAAAGGTATTGTACGCTACTCAACCGGAAACGCACCCCCCGACTTTTGCCTTATTTGTCAACGATGGGGGATTAGTACACTTTTCATATAAAAGATATCTCGAAAATTGCCTAAGAAAGGCGGCGGATTTTAGCGGAACACCTATTAAAATTGTGTTTAGGAGCAAGAAGGATAATTTATAAGGATAATTCATTATGTTAACTGTACTTATATACGCACTATTTATTATTGGAACCTACCTTTGGGGTAGTCTTAATTTTGCTATACTTCTAAGTAAAGCTAAGGGTAAGGATATTCGTAAACTTGGCTCCGGTAATGCCGGAACTATGAATATAAGGCGTAATTTTGGCTTTGGCTTTGGCGTGCTTTGCTTGGGACTGGATGTGCTTAAGGGAATGATACCGTGTCTTATCGGGTGGTGGTTGTTAGGAGGATATGGCAATCTTTCATTAGGTACCGAAAGATTTGGTTTTAGCGTCGGTCGTGAGGGTGAGCGTATAGGTATTTATATCGGCGGTTTTACGGTAATTGTCGGACATATTTTTCCTATTTGGTATAAATTTAAAGGCGGCAAAGGCATCGCCAGCAGTATCGGTGTATGTCTTGTAATCAATCCCGGACTTGCCGTTTTTTGCTTTTTTGCCGCGCTTGTCTTTATGATAATCACCGCTATGGGAAGTGTTACTTCATTTTTGGTTATTGTTCCGCCTTTAATATACGAACTTATAGAACATCTCCACGGAGAAGGACTCATCGCCGCCCAGCTTATGGTGTTCGGATTATTTGTCCTTACAATGTGGGCGCATCGTATGAATTTTGTAAGACTATTCGCCGGCACGGAGAGCAAGACTGTAGTATTCGGTAAAAAACGAAAGGCGAGAGCTAAAGCACATAAGGAAGCTGAAGCTGAACGACAGCGTGTCAAAGCCGAACAAAAAATTGAAGCGAAAATTGAAAAAATTACGGTTTAGACATTTTTGAGTAGCCTATTATAAATGGTTGACATATTATGTAATAATATGGTATCATAGCCGCATAAATTTAACGATTTTAGCCTATCTTAGAAATAAGACGGGCTTTTTAAAAGGGGTACCCCTTTTAGTATTGTTAGAGTCCGTCTAACAATACTAAATAGATTAATCATGCGAAAGCAAAAAAACAAACAAAAAGGAAAAACAAATAAATGAAAAGACAAAAAATTAAAATCATTGCTATTGTAATAGCGCTCATAATGGCAGTGTCATTGGTTATGACTGCTTGCCGTACGGAAAGAAACCCCGACGAACTTATGAGTATCCGTATTAGCACACCGCCTAACCGCACCGTGTTTTTTGCAAGTGATACTGCGGGTGAGCCATTTGACCCCGCCGGTATGGTTGTCACCGCCCAGTCAAGAGATGGCTCGACGCGTACGGCGGAGAATTTTACTTTCTCGCCGGCAGGTAATCTTGCCCTTGGCACAACTGCTGTCACTGTATATTATACACGGGACGGAATTACGCGCACGGCAACTCAAAATATAACCGTAGAAGTGTTTGAGATTAGCGAAGAAACGAGGAACAGAGTAAGGGAGTTTATTTCCTTTATGCTTGAGTATATGTTGCCGCCTGAAGCCGCCGATGTAATTGACGGCGCATTTGGTAGCGAGGATAAGTTTGCCGATGAGTTTATCGCAATACTGACCGAAGCGTTTTTATTTGATGACGAAATCGAGGCTTTGATTGATTTAGTCGAAAGCATTGCAGATTTTGAGAGTAGTTTTTGGACTGATAGTCCTGAATACACCTTTTTCTTTAATGTGTTTAACGCGGTTTTAGATTTAGATATTCCTAACGGCAAGGTTGCTAGCTTTTTGTGGGCGACCGTGACTACGGTAAATAATGTAGCAGAGGAACTCAAGACTTCTTTGATTGCTATTGACCCTTATGACGCGGAATGGGTCGGCATAGTTGAAATGATGTTTGAGATGGAAGTCTTGAGCGGTCTTGCCGAAATGGAGGCCGATCAATTTAGGCTTGCGGTTACGGCGGCTCTTGATGCAAGCACAATGTACTTTGGAATGCTTGCCTTTAACACTATTCTTATGAATAGCGAAGATATGCCTACCCGCGAGGAATTTGTCACTATGATGACCGAGTCGCGTGTTGATATGCTGGCTGTGCTTGATACCTTAAATACCGAAGCTATAGAAGCGATTGTTGCTCTCGGAAAAATCTTTGCTGTGCCGTATTTTATGATTCAAGGTATGGATGCAACGGAATTCTTTGGAATAGCCGAGCAATTTGTGAATGATTGGGAATATTTAAGGACATCTTTGGTAGCGACAGTTAGCGCCCTAAGCACTGAGCTTATCGACGCTTTATATGAATCTACGGTAGCGAACAACAATGAGGATATGTCTTTTATCGTATTAGCAAGACTTCTTAATGCGGGACTTATAGCTGAGGGCGGTGTAAACAATGAACGCGCCGGCGAACTTATGCCGATATATGTACAGCTACTCATAGACGCGGGACTCTTTGATATGGAAATAGAGGGCGAGCCTATTACAGCGGAGCAGGTTATGGAGTATATTATCGGCGATATGGTAGAATATTTCTTTAGAGATGTTGCGATTATTGCAGGAAAAGGCTTGACCGATACACTGGGACCCGAATACGATGCTAATCTCTTTGTAATCTTATTGACTGACGGGCAGCAACGGCATATTGAGGCGGGACAATTTGCTGCCGCATGGGACAGAGGTATAGCTATAGTTTATTCGGACGGTTGGGTTTCGCTTAACTGGAGTTTGTTAAACTGGGGAGCTACGGAAATGTTTGAAATCACTTTCCCCGGTGTCGAGCAATTTGAGGGTGCTACAATTGATTTGGGGGTTATAAGAATGAATACTAAAGTAGCATATACCTTAACCTACAGCGGACACTCTATGAACGGGTATCTCTTTGCCAGTTCGAGTGACAATGATAGAGTCTTATTCGTTCACGGTGATTTGGTTAGGACGGAGGGGCAGGGTTGGATAGATGATTATGACCTTTCGGCTGTAATTATCTTTGAAAGGGTTCACGGTTAATGCCGATATTAAGCTGCAACAATTTAATAAAAAGATACAATCTAAGCGAGGCGCCGATAATCAACGGCGTCTCTCTTAGTTTTGAGGA
>Ga0123355_10014264_pt1 | contig 12416 bp, 10 predicted proteins | sample TergutEmb28metaG_3_FD_89872 | JGI IMG/M metagenome (GOLD analysis project Ga0123355, IMG submission 89872) | Embiratermes neotenicus P1 segment gut microbial communities from Petit-Saut dam, French Guiana - Emb289 P1 | ecosystem: Host-associated > Arthropoda: Insects > Digestive system > Gut ...
ATCCCTAAGCTCTTCATTATGTAATTTTCTCCATTCCCCTGTTACCTCGTCCCTCTTAGACCCAAATACTCTCCTCAACACCCTGTTCTCAAACACCCTCAGCCTACGTTCCTCCCTCAATGTTAGCGACCAATTTTCACACCCATACAGGACAACGGGCAGGATTATAGTTCTACATATCTTGATCTTTAAATTTTTGGACAGCAACCTGGATGACAGAAGATTCTGCACTGATTGATAACAAGCATTCCCTGACTTCAGCCTGCTCTTAATTTCTTCCTGAATAGAATTCTGATTTGTTAACGTTGTTCCCAAATATTTGAACTCTTCCACCCTCACAATGAAACTATTATCAATCTTCATACTTAGTATAAACCTAAAATCTTACGAGCGGTTATGATACAATTTGAAGTTAAACTAGGCGATAAACAAGCGTTCACGTTGACCGTCATAAAATTGGATGTTTGAATGTAGACAGCATTCATTTTGTTCAATGGATGGCTTTTGTGTATGTGGTAATAACATTTAGAGTTCCACAAAACGTGAGAAAATGTTCGCTTTGCCGAGTGGCTTCGCTTCTATAGAATTTAAAAACCAAACCGGGATAATTAATAATATTTGGGTGGCGGAAGGGGGGTTACAGTGCATATTTTGTAATCCATGGTGTGATGAAAAAGCCGAATAACTTGTAAATATCACTACGGGATAATTCTAAAAGCGACATACAGGTACAACAAATGGAATAATAGTGAAGAAAATACTAATCAAACTCAGACATTCAGTTCACTTAACTTATTTTTTTTTTTATACATCCGTTCCTAGTACTTCACAGTCTCAGTCCAGACTCTATAATCAGTAATATACACTTCCTCTCCTACTTCTTCCTTGTTCTTCTTCTTCTTCTTCTTCTTCTTATCCTTCAGTCTTTTGATTTGTTGGCAGCTTTCCATCTGGAATTGTTGCAAGCCGTTCTTTTCATTGCTGTACAACTGTCAGCTCCTGTATTTCTGGCTGTTTCCCTCTTAGTGGCTCCTTTAGATGTTTTTCCCTCCGTGAAAAAGCCAAAATATTCGTTCGCGTTGTCAGAATGTCGTATTTTTATGACATTTGGCATCTCGAACCGAACTTGGCGGGACACCGAGAGTTCATTACAACCCTTAAAACTAGGCGAATATGATCTTTAGTTGCGTAGTTACTTGAATGGTTAATTCATAGAAATGATTGGCAGTCTTTTTCGAGGCCCAGTGGAAGAAATGCAGTTTTTCTATTACCATATCTTGTGGCCTTAATTTCATCCGCGCTTCAAACATTTTTAATTTATGGCAGGCGCATCATCTTGGTATGTACGGATCAGACTACGCATGGATCCTGCAAGGTGGTCCCAGTGACATCTGGTGGGAGAACGTCACAGAGTGTCCCCAGCACCATCTGTCAGCAGCTGTTGAGGGCTTGCTTCTCGTGTCCAGTCACAACAGCATCGTGGGAGTCATGCCGTCTTATTCCGGTCTGGTGAGTCGGTGGCATTCATTCAGGGTGGAACAGATGGATTTTAGGGTGTACATGGAATACTACAGTCAGGGAAATCGGCTTTCGAGCTGAGCCAAAACCGTAGAACTTTTGATGTAAAAACACTGAGATATCAACCGCGAAGATCTGCCGTTTCACTATATGCTGGCAAATGTAGTTGTGATTGTTACGCAGACTAGTATTTGTACAGTACAGGATTGTCTTCGATTTTACTGAACCTCATAACTAACAAGACAGGCAATGTACTTAAAACAATGAGGCGCATTCGCGTAACCATTGTCGCCGGGAAAGAAGCAATCAAGTACCACACATTCTGAGGTTGTGTTTGTAGCCTTCGTTATCCAGCATGCAGAGCACACGACTTTCTAACAACGTTATTGAATATAAATTATGTTTTGATTTTCTGTACAACTTTTGTCTGAAATATTTCTTATTCTGAGAAGAATTCAGCGAGATGTCGTAAATGTACTTAGGTCTACGTGTAAAGTACCCGTCATACTTGTAACATTCTAACCAAATTTGAATTTTCTCGGCAGATTTTCGAAACATCCTCAAATAAAATTTAATGAAAATCCTTCCATTGCGAGCCTAGCTGTTTCATGCGGAACAAACGACGGACGGACAATTTTTCCAGATCCGGTAATTCCCCCCGCGCGCATACATAAGGAGAAATGTGGAACCAAAGTGACGCACACTTTATGAGAAAAATATTGTCAGGTACTTTAATTACTATGTGAACTTGTCTAAGAGGCCAAGCGAGAAAGCATTTAACACTCACGTTAGAGGTAGCAAAAAGAATACATTCACACGATGTGAAACAGACAAAAAACGAATGTTGCCGACGGGCAGTCCCTGACAAAAACCTAGTTCCTCGTCAAATCACCATAGTTAAACCAGATTGGGTGTGGTTAGTAGCTGGATTGATGACCAAATGTGAGCCACACGCCATCTAGGCGTATGGTTTCGCTTTAAAACTAAATGGAAGTTTCATCTCCTGTTTTATGGCCCTCGAGAGAAAGACGTTGATTGTATCTACCGTCACGTGACAGTTCCTGGTCCACAAACACACGCATACCTCCTTCTGCTCATCAGTGAGCATCCAAGGCACAAATTGACTGTTTTGTGTAACTTTGAGAAAGAAAAATTATACAGTCAAGGAAGTTTACTGAGGGAAAATGAAATAAATTTCTTTGTACTTCATGTATGATGTCGTATTTATGCCTTAACGTCTTAAAATATCTTATGTAGATTCTGTATATTAGAGAAGTTAGATTTCTCCATATAGTTGGATATTTCTCAACTAAACCTGAATGCGATAACAGGTTGTGATGGGTTACATGAATTGAATTGTCTATTTCACAGTGTGTGCGCAGGACCAGTAAGCACAAATGAACAGATTCTGTGAGATGTTTAGTAGCATGTGACATCATGTGGATCTTTGTTAAGGTGGCTGTTTCCAAAATTTTCACAGACTAACAAGCAATTTCTGGAAGAACTGGAGCTTCTGTCCCTGCCAGTGACACGCTACGCACCGCAGACATATGACGCAGTTTGGGCAATAGCACTGGCTTTGCGTGGGGCGCAACAGAAATGGGAGACAAGCGAGTTTCCCACCCAACTCCATCATTTCAATTACAATCGCGAAGACATGAGTGAAGAATTTCTGTCACAGCTGGGACAACTCGACTTTCTTGGAGTCTCGGTGAGTTCCGTGGAAAGCAGTACACTACACTAAGTGATTAATAGCAAAATGTTATTTCATAAGAGAAATTTAAGAGTTATAGATTCCCATACTCTGCACCCTGGAAAGTGAGTGAAAGTATGCTGGTTACCACTACTTTCTTGTTTTGTTTAAGGGACCTGTATCATTCAGTGGGGCTGATCGCGTTGGAATATCTGCTTTCTATCAAGTCCAAGGTAAGGACTGTTTGAGATTAGCTCTATACCAGTTTCGAGAGTTGCTTGCCAGTTCAGTCCTTAATGAAAAAATTGCACTGAATGACGAACAGAGCATACAGAAAATTGGAGGTTACGTTAATGTGCCTAGAGGAGAGCTATGACACTGAGGCTGATATAGTCGTAAGGATTAGTGAATATTCATGTTGTGGTCGACTGGTTTATGGTATTGTGTAGTCTGCTAGGTGGGTTCCAACATCTGAATGACCATTCTGACCCTCAGAATCAGGGACCATAGTTTATTTGTTACAGCGTATTTTAGTGTCCTTTACAAGAGTCAGGATAGTGTGGTCAGTATAGTGATTAAGCTACAGGGTGGAATTTCTGGGGTTTAATCCTGGCAGGGGAACGAGATTTTTCTCTTCCCCAAAATATACTGAATGGCTATAGGGCCCACCCAGCCCCATATTCAGTGGGTTCTGGGGGCTCTTTCTCTGAGGGATAAAGTGTCTAGTGTGTGAAGATAACCACTTACCTCCATCTACTGCCAATATTAAGAGTGGGTGCAACTGTACTTCCACACTCCATATGCCTTTAGACATGTGCAGGGACAGTTTTACCTTACAAGAGTTTATATTTGAGTCTGACCTTTCCAAGTGAACACTACCCATTACTTCCCAGGATCCTCCATTAGCATGCTAATAGGCCTTACTTTAGCTGAAGAATAAAAAAACCAACTAGATATCACTTGATACTTTTATTTTCTTCTTAGAGACTCAACATGTTTCGGGTATTAATATGCCCATCTTCAGGAGTTTGTGACTATGTTGTTGAACTACCACATTGGCTGTTACATTCTTGGTTTGTTGTGTGTTGGAATTAGGGTGGGGTTCGGCTAGGCCGGTATCTGGACTGCCGGCTGAAGCACAACTCTTCAGTTATCACAATGATGCACGATCCAATAAACATCAGGCCTTACTTTGGTGTCCATTTTGCAGGTGGTGAGGTCTCAAAGGTTGCACTTTTCTACCCATCCTTTGACCACATGGACTTTACATGCCCTGACTGCAGACCGCTGTTGTGGCAGGGAGGTCAGGTGCCAATTGACAAGCCAGTATGCAAACTACGGGTAGTCACCATTGAACCTGCAGCCTTCCTCAGCATCACCTGCTTGGCTATCATCGGTATTACTCTGGCATTTGCCTTTCTGGCATTCAATCTACACTTCCGCAAACTCAAGTGAGATTTCTCCCTCATTATTATTGTTACTGAAACTGTCCCTCTTCTAGAACATACCAGGGTTTAAATCATTAATGAGCCACACCATCTCATCATGCTTAATTTTACATATGGAAGGATTACACTCGAAACTTGGAACTACCAAAATTTCAGTATCATTGTTTATGTCAGATATTGGAATTTCATGCAGGTCATTGTACAGTAACTCTCTGACATATGTAATAGCTGACCATAAAATCGACTTTATGTAAATTTTTACTGGCCAGTACAAAGTTAAAAAAAAGTTGTGGAAATGTATTTTGAGCAAAGGATGTTAGTTATACAATGTCTTAATCTTTTTATTGTACATTTTGAAGCACACGTTTGTAATTTTTTCTGTGCATGAGATAAAAAAATTGAATTTAGTAGCATTTAGGGAAATTCCAACTTACATAAAATTTGACTTGTGTAGGGTTTTGCAATGATGGGTGGATAATAATAAGATGGATCTCCAGGAGGTGGGATGTGGGTATATGGACTCGATTGGGTTGGTCCAGGATAGAGACAGTTGGCGGACACTTGTGAGTGCGGTAATGAACCTTCGGGTTCCGTGAAAAGCGGGGAATTTCTTGACTAGCTGCAAACCAGTTAGTTTCTCAAGAAGGACTCTGCACCATGGAGTAAGTAAGTAAGTAAGTAGAGTTTTGCAGAATGTGACCCTTACATAAGTTGGGGAGTGGGTGTACTTGTAAAATGTGTTGAAAATTTAAAACAGATGCTTTTACTTTCAGTCATTTGTACATATTCATACTTTTGGCTCTTTACACATGACTAGTACAAGGTTCCTTGAAGTTTCAAATAATAATTTTCACAGTTTTACAGTGCATCTTGGTATTATCACGTCTTTATTTATCCAACAGAATGCACAATTAGATCTTTGGATTTTATTCTTTGGTGGACTGTTCATATTACCATCGGAGCACTTTTACATTCTATTGGCAAAGAATTACAACTGCTTACCAGTTCATTTTTCCCATATATACATGTGTGTGTGTGTGTGTGTCCAGTGTCCATTTTGTGGGTTTGTAATCATGTTACCTCTTGAAACCCAAATGGAACAAATTCCAAGGGTAGACCACATGTAATGAACAAAAGTGTGTCAAAGTATGAACTCTCTAGGTACATCAAACTGTCATCTCCTCGACTGAACAACATGGCAGTGGTGGGCTGCATTCTTGTTTACATGGCCGTCATTCTTCTTGGCCTGGACCATGCCACTCTGCCAACCAACACACATTTCTCTGCTGTTTGCACAGTAAGTACCAGCATATGTAACCAGTCATCTAAATATATGGTGCAGAACATTCCCATTCAACTAGTCAAGAAATTCCCTACCCTTCTTATCCTGAAGATTCATTACCTTGCTAACAAAGGCTCACTAGTAGATATCATTTTGAGCCAAACCAATCTGGTCCCCCCCCCACCAGCATAGCCCATGTATTTATTACCCATTTTAATACTGTCACCTCATTTATGTTTCACATCCTGAACAGTGGTCAGATTTTCTGATCAAAAATAGGGAATTAAAGGAACACTGTTTGAGAGTGACGAATTAATATTGTATCAAAATTAAATCAGGTAGGTTATGATGAGTGATGTATGTATAGAGATACCAAAAAAGACAGAGAATTTGGGAGAGCAGTCACGTGAAGGTTAATATTACATTTGTGCAACATTTGTAAAAGGAACATGAAGATAATAATTGTGCCACATAACTGATATTAGAAAACGAAAGTTTACCACTGATCCTGAGCCTGTTCAGACCAACTTGTGCATGATATATTACTCTAAAATCAGTTTACTATAGGCTTTCATACAGTCACAGGTATATAAGTAAGAGAGAATGTCTCTTTTTTTCACCTGTCTTGGCATGGCAGTTTTGCTGGTGGACTCTGTCATTCTACACAATAAATCCGCCTTTCACACAGAAACAATAAAAGAAACACTGAGTAGTTTCTTATGAAGATACAGTCAGAAAAATGATATCTGTTGTAAGTCCATTGAAGTAAGTTTATAAGTGTTTATTACTTTTACAATATTGACAACTGCAAATGGAAGTAGATTTCAGTGTAGTGACTGATTTTTAATTTCTTTAAGAAGACAGCTTTAACATATGACTCATACAAGAAAGTGGTCATGAATGTTAAGCAGGTAAGTATGTAGAAGTAATCATGGAAGATTTGAAGGTATTACCTACATTCACCTAGTCAGATGAAAGCCATGCCAATATTTTAGTTGTTATAGCCAGTAGCCAGATGCAGCTGCAGATTAATTGTGTCACACATGTAAGCCAACTTGACTGGTAGATTTCAAGACAAGTCTTGTGTTCTTATTGCTAGGCAAGAGTATACCTTCTGTCAGCTGGCTTCTCTCTGGCATTTGGCTCCATGTTCACTAAGACGTATCGGGTGCACCGCATATTCACACGGAGTCGCAGTGGTGTTGTTAAGAACAAGGTTAGCAAACAATCTGTGTTTTGTGTGTGTGTATGTGTGCGCATACACGCATCTGTGTAACATGCATGTGCTTGCATGTTCTTGTGCTGTTTGCTCTATCCTGCTGCATCCTTCACTGTGTACACACTTGGAACAGCTTGCAGAATAGCCACTTTGATGCAAGAAATTATTCTCTTCTCCATTGTATTCAGAATGATCTGGTTTCCATGCCTCAGCCACATAAACCTAAAAGAAACAGGATTCTGAGGGTTATGTGGCTGAGATATGTGAAGGCTTTTCTCGGTATGGTGTCAAGATTAAGAACACATGGACCTGTACCTCCACACTCTTATGTATTATCATGTTATGGTGCATAATGAAGCATAAGAATAACCTGCTTGCAGTCAAGAGATCACAGTTGCTGTCAGTGTATGACAGGTAGCATTATTTGTAAGATGGCCTTAATGGAACATTCAGTGCCATCTGTATGCGCTGTCACCTGCTGTGTATTTGAAAGGGCGGAGAGAGAGAGAGCGTGTGTGTGCGTGCGTGTATACGTGTGTGCATGTGCATGTGTTGGTGTATGTGCATGCGTGCATGCATGCGCGCGCGCGCGTGTGTGTGTGTGCGTGTGGGGGGGGGGCTTGCTGCCACAGAGGATGTGGATCTTAAAGAAGGAATTGAAACACTATAGAGTTTACCTTTATTTTTCACTTTTATTCCTACACTTCGCATTGCTTATGTGTCAATATCTGTTTTGTATCATATATTTTGTCAGATTTCCTTAGCAAGATGCAGTTTTACATGCTGAATAATCTGAAGGAGTGGATACAATGGAAGAAAATGATGCCTTGAACCCAGGGTTTGCATTTCATGTTAATATTATAATAATAATAATAATAATAATAATAATAATAATAAATTGTACCAGTAATAACTGGAGCCACTGGAATAGTAAAAAGAAGCTTAAAGAAAAATTTGGAAACTGTACCAGGAAAACATTCGATATATTCGCTACTGAAGACAGCCATACTTGGAACATCACACATAATACGGGAAGTACTGCAGTGTGAAGCTTGAAGCCTGAGCAGTGGGGATCACCGCTGGTTCAAGAGAAGTACCAGTAAGAAAAGGCCTGTGACAAGAGACATCCATATCGTATTAAAATAATAATAAGTACAATGCATTCATAACACATATACGTGTATGGGATTCCATGAAAAGATTGGTTGATTAACCATCAACTGCATATTTCAGTCACTTTTGAATGCATGCTTGTATTTATTTTTCTTCTTTCATAATGTATGATATTTATGCATTAATCATTGTGTATATGTATGGTGCACGTTATATGGTGCTTTCTACACTGTAATGTTTCTTTAAATACTGTGTCATTCACTCTAGAAATCTGTAAATAAAGTAAAATAAAATGTGAATCCCATTCAATTCTCATTTATTTTGATTTGTTAAATGCCCTTCACTTCTTAGAAAACAACAGTCTCTATTTTCCTGTTGTCAGTGTGCTTGACTTGTTCTAGCTCCTTCAAGACACACAGCTCATCTCGCTGATCTGTGTGCTACTGTTGATCGATGGCATGATTGTGACACTCTGGGTGATCATCGATCCAATTCAACGCCATTTACGGAACCTCACATTGGAGATCAATGCTTCCGATCGCAGTGTCGTGTACCAGCCCCAGGTATGATTCAATTGAAGACAGCAGTAATTTTGGAAATGTCTTAATCAGTTACACGAAGATTTACATAAAATATTGTAGATTAAATTGCATGGTAAAAAAAAAATAAGATAATTTTGACGTTTTGCTGACCGTGCATCTTAGTATATTTATCTCAGTAATTAACCAACTTGATACACAAAATTTTTATTTTACAATAAGTTTATTTCTTGCTGCTACATGTTTCCAGCACATGTGCTCATCATCAGGAGGTCAAAATGGCATTACACAACCTCTGGTATCATTACACCTATAGGTGGCCATCTCATGCATGAGATTGCCACCTATAAGTGTGATGATACCAGGGGCTGTGTAATGCCATTTTGACCTCCTGATGATGAGCACATGTGCTGGAAACATGTAGAGGCATGAAATAAACTTATTGAAAAACAAAAATTTTGTGCATCAAGTTGGTTAATTACTGAGATAAAAATAAGAGAAATTACCTTAGTAAGGCTACAATGTCCCTATTGTTCTTATCATCACTTGTTCTCCTCCTCTCTCTTCTCTTCCATCAACATTGCCTCCTGCTGCTGTATTTCCTTCTTTTCTAAAACATTCATTTTATATGGCCTGATGGATGAAAAGCCTCCAGTCTCTTTTGTCCTACCACAAACATTTCTTTTAGATTTCTTGCCAGCTGTTTCCTTACATCCCAAAATGCAACCCCGGTGTCTTTGCTGCCAGCGGTATTAATAAATATAGGACTGTTTGTTGGAATGAGGGACTGCACAGCAGAGCCAAAGAAGCTGAGTAGTTCCAAGAAGATCCGTCTAAAAGATGGCTAACAAGGATCTAATAGGAAGCTGACAGTGGATTTAAGAATGTCTGGGATACTGTAGGGTGGTTATGGAACAACTAAGGTAAACACATATATTGATATATGTTAAAGTCTTGATAAGTCGTAGAGTAGAGTACTGCGGCTGAAAAGCCGTGATATATTTTGCGTCTGTTACTGGTCTCGCTTCCGGCAATCGATTCCCGAGGAATTGCGCGGTGTAGAGCTCGTGCAAATGGCAGCGCTGGATGAATTGCTCCTGCGTTGATCCGCGTCGAGAGGTGGATCCATTAGCGGCCGGTCCAAGTCTGAGCGGGTTATCAGTGGATCGGTCAGCGTTGCTTCTTCTTAGGTGCCGATCGATGTTCTTGGTCAGTCGTGATGGTCTGTGGACAACCAGAGCGTGATATCCAGCCGGATTGTAGAGCGCATGACAGTCTCTGCTGTGATGTCAGGAATACGGAAGGCTTCCAGCCGGCGTGTGAAGCGGTCCACAGCAGTGAAGCAGTACTGAAATCCTTCCGAGGACGGTAGAGGATCGACTAGGTCAGTGTGGATGTGTAGAAAGTGGGCAGGTGGGAGGGGGAAGTCGCCAAATAGAGTGATGGTGTGGCGAGAAACTTTGGAACGGTGGCAGGGTTGGCAAGCTTGGGCCCAAGTGCGGCAATCTTTTGAATGGCTGGCCACACGAAGCGTTGGGAGAGGAGCTTAGCCGTTGCCTTATTTGCGGGGTGGCTGAGAGAATGAGGGAGCTGAATACCTGACGGCGGAGAGGATATGGGACGACTGGACGTGGTTTTCCCGCAGACGTGTCACAGAACGGCTGGACTGAGGTACCGGAAATGAAGAGTTTCTCGAGCTGTTGGGATACGTTTCTCAACAGAGGCGTCCGTAGTTCTTCATCATCATCCTGAGCTGCGAGAAACGCGTCATGCGTGGTTGGCGCAGTGATTGCCTCGACCCGGGAAAGCGTGTCGGCGACGATGTTGTCCTGGCCGGATATGTGGCGAATGTCCACCGTGAATTGGGAAATGGGGTCCAGGTGGTTGAAGTGCCGTGGTGAGCACTTATCCCCCTTCTGGTGGAAGGTGGAGGTTAGTGGCTTATGGTCCGTATGGATGGTGAAATGTCGGACCTGCAGCATGTGGCGGAAGTACCTCGCGGCCTCGTAGATTTCCAAGAGCTCTCTGTCGTAGGCGCGGTACGTTTTGTTATGCCGGGCTCAGCTTCCTGGAGAAGATGGTGAGAGGCTGCCAGACGCCTTGAACTCGGTGTTGAAGGACGGCACCCATTGCGGTGGTTGAAGCGTCTGTGATCAGGGCGAGTGGAGCGGTCGGATTCGGATGAACCAGAAGAGCAGCTCGAGATAAGCTCGCTTTACACTCGTCGAAAGCTGCGACGAGTGCTTCGGTCCAGGTGACGGGATGGGAACCCTTAGCTTTGGTGCCGGAAAGGACGTCGTGAAAAGGGGCTTGAATTGAAGCTGCGTTAGGAAGGAAACGCCTATAGAAATTTAGCTTTCCCAAGAAATATCGGAGTTGGCTGACGGTCTTGGGAGAAGAACAGGCTTGGAGATCAGCGACTCGTTCCGGAAGAGGCTGGGAAACCAGGGGTGAGATTTTGTATCCCAGGAATGATATTTCAGGGACACGGAAATCGCACTTGGATGAGTTCAGCAGGATTCCGTAAGTTTGGAGTTTAGTGTAGAGTGTACGGAGGTGTTGGTCGAGCTCTTCAGAGGAACGGCCAAAGAAAATGGTGTCGTCCAAATAGGCTAAACAGAAGTCCAAGCATTTTTAGAATCTTGTCCACAAAACGTTGAAAAGTTTGGGCGGCGTTTCTCAGGCCAAAAGACATGAAATGGAATTCGAAAATACCAAAATGTATGGTAATTTCAGTCTTTTGGATGTCGTCAGGGTGGACAGGAATCTGGTGATAAGCCCTCACGAAGTCAATCTGGGAGCAGATGGTGCAGCCAGAAAGGCGATGGGTATAATCTATGTATGTGTGTGAGACTGGGTAACATTCAAGGATGGTGCAAGAGTTCAGGGCTCAGTAATCTCCACAAGGCCTCCAAACGCTGCCCTTCTTGGGCACGAGATGGTGGGCGGACGACCATGGGCCCTCTGAATGTCTGGCTGTACCGTCCCACGGCACGGATTCGAACTCGACCTTGGCCACAGCCAAGCAGTCAGGAGCAATGTGGGGTGACAGAGGAAGGAGTGAGAGCTGCTGTGAGGAATAGCGGTTGCTGGATATGTGGGTGTTCCCACAGATGCTTACAGAATGATGGAAAGCCTTGGCGAATAAACAAACTGATTTTTTGGAAGAAGACATTGGCTGTACAATATTATAGCTAAACCATCTGTGTATTTCGGGTGTGAAACATAAACTACAGGAAAGAGTGTCATAACTAGTAGACAGAACACACATCCATGTCTGTCAATCATTTTACAAATATAAAATTAAACTTGAACCCTAAGCTGTCATATTTACATATTCTAAGAATAAAGGGCATAGGCTCCGTACACTCTTCACTAAACTCCAAATTTACGGAAGAAACGAAGCGGCAGAAATGAAGTTACTGAGACCTCTGGCAGGTTAAACCCTTTATGGCCACAAAACAAATGGTTACATACGCCACGAACTACGGATTACAGGCATACTAGACAAGATAGATGAATACAGACGGAACTGACTTTCACACTTGCAAAGAATGCCACAAAACCGAATCCCTTTGAAATCATACCACTACAGACCACAAGG
>Ga0123355_10014265_pt1 | contig 12415 bp, 11 predicted proteins | sample TergutEmb28metaG_3_FD_89872 | JGI IMG/M metagenome (GOLD analysis project Ga0123355, IMG submission 89872) | Embiratermes neotenicus P1 segment gut microbial communities from Petit-Saut dam, French Guiana - Emb289 P1 | ecosystem: Host-associated > Arthropoda: Insects > Digestive system > Gut ...
CGGTGAGTATCGGAATGGTATCACAGTTTAGGCCGCCGCACGTCGCTTCCTTTTCCCATCGTACAATTTGACGGTGGTGCCAGCAGTTGATGCGTCGTTCTGTAGGTATATAAACTACGTGGTAACGCAGGTTTGTCTGCTGCGTTATAGTGTCTGGTTAACAGTGTGGGGAAACTTTCGTTTACGTCTTCAAGGATATTGCATTTGACTCCCCCACATTCAGGTTGGAACTTGGGAAAGTTGTATTTGACTATACATTATTAAGGTTGGATCTTCGCCAGGTGTTTGCCTGTGTCATTGACTCACCTGTGTGTGTGATATGTTGGGCCTCGCTGCATATACGTTAATACGCAACATTTAAACTGAAACATTTCAAGAAAAACGCAGTGTCCCCTTGGCTGAGCCCGACTGGTTGCGGCTGTTTGTTGTGGGAAGTGTGTGACTGCATTGTGATAATACAGTTCTTTCTGTGAGACAGATATTGAAAATAAAATGTTACGAGGCTGAGCTTACGGTTTCATATAACGAAGGCAATTTTTATTTATAATACGGTACAACGCTGTATCTTCCTGTAATAATCTGTGTTTAATGTAAAAAAAAAAATCGTATATTTTTTAATGGGGTGCGTTCAAAATGCGGGCACCACACAAGCTGTTCTTACACACTGGTCGACCCCAGCATTTTTATACCCAACAAACTTTGTGTCTACGCAGTATCGATGCCCATTCCGAAGTATCGCACGACGATGCTTTTACTACAGGTGTGTGTGTGTGTTATTTTGGACATTTTAGCATCTCGCGGTCTTTAAGCAGTGTTTCTGAGGCTGGACTCTGTTGTAGGGTCACAGAACCGGAGCCATTTGCCCAGACGCTGTGTTTGAAAAGCGTCGAGACGATGCACGTTCACCTAAATAGCAGTAATGTGTCTCCCGTAGTTGGAACATAGCGGAATAACACCGTGAAGTAGCCATTTTTCAACAACATTGGAAGCAAAACGAGACACCGGTATACCACACTTCGAGCGGCGATATTCAGTTCATTCAGTTCTGATTCATAATTAGAATTAGTAAAGTCGCTCGTGTAGCCCACATTTCTGAGACAGTATGCAGAATTTCCGACTGAAAACTCCAAAGAAATACCATTCCATATGTTTTGAGACTTTCGGTATAGTGATGTTGAACGGAAGGTCAGTAGTAAAGTTTACATTGCGCTTAAAGAAGCACCGCGCCGTAAAGGCAAATAGAGTGGAGGTGTATCCACACATATTCGGAACTTTGGTACAAGACGGAGGCGAGTTATCACATTCACGCCTAGGCCATATAATTCCCAGTTGGAAACCCACCCGTACCGTTATATAGGCGCGACGAACTCGTCGCGGGCCAGAGTCGTTGAGAAGGGAAGGTCTTTGGCCTTAGTCCGCTATATAAAGGTGGGTACACACTTGTAGCGTTACAGCGTACGTAACACCGTATCCTGACAGTGTAGACTAGACTCGTGACCACCTAACGTATCAAAAGTTGGTGGCGCGGTAACGTTACGGGCTTGTTTGGTGTGCTGTCGGTATTTTGACGTCGCATCAAGGGGATGATACGGTTACGGCCTGAGCGGGTCTGGACGTGTAACCTGACTCTTCACCACCGTCCACTCCTCTGCCCTTCTTTTCATTCCTGATGCTTCTGTCTTGAAGAGTGGTGCAAATCTGTAGTGCTGTGCGGTTTCTTGAGCGTTTTAGTAATTGTGAAATGGAGTGGACTCAGAAAAGTGTCGTAGAATTCATCGAACGTTATAAAAGAAAAGAAATAATATGGGACCGAAAGCATCCAATGCATTTTAACAAAATTAGAAAGCAAGATGCATGGGAGGCACTGGGGAAAGAAATGAACAGACCCGTCGATGAGTGCAAAAAGAAAATGGAAAACTTACTGTCATCTCTCCGACGGGAGAAAATGAAGATGAGGAAAAGCAGTGGAACAGGTAAAGGTGAGTATTTCTAATTGAAATATTTATGTACTTTGGAAATGCGTATATTTTGTCTTGAGATAAAACAGCTGCATTCTACACGTTGTTAGACATACTCATTACATTTGAGTGAAAAAAATCAGGTAAATGAAATTCTCAGCACTTTTGAAAGAAAACACGTTTTTGTCCACTGATTTTTACAACCTCATGTAATGACATGACCATACAAAATAAGTTTACTATTTAGTACTTTACTGTTCTTTACAGCAAGAGACGGAGTGTATAAAAGCTCGTGGTTTGCATATGAAAGCCTGAAATTCATAACGGACAAAACCAAACCGCGACAGACATTGAACACGGTAAGTACAACTCATCACGGATTTCAGTGTTTGTGAAAATGTAAATAAATTTCAAGGCAACGAGGATTTTTAAAAAAAAAATGTGCCACCTTTATGCGTAGTCTTGCCATTCTACTCATCTTCCACTCAGGAAATAAACCGCTAATTCCTCCCTTATTTCCTTCGCCTTCAAAGTTGGTTTACGTGCAATCTTTCAAATAGGAAATAAAGAAGTCATATTTTCATTACTCATGGCTCTCCAGCTGCCTTCAATCACTCGACCGTTTTCTTCATAATCAAACGTGCCTGGCGGAGTATAAATTGCTGCCGAATCAGGGCTGCTTCTTAAGAAATTGTGTAAGCAAGCAATAGATAGTCATGCAACGAGTTGGGCTTTTTCTGGTTCCAAAAGCATGGGTTTACGAAGCACTCGGATCATTGATGACGCGAGGCCAAATACATTTTCTACAACTCTTGGGGCTCTGCAGATTCTGTAATTGAAAATTCGTTCTTTTTAGCCCTTTGGATCTTGTCCCGGATAAACTATCATGAGATTCTCGCTTAAAGGAAAAGCTTCATCTCCAACAAAAAGTATGGGACACTTTTTTCTCCCGCTTAAAGGGACCGGCTGAGGAAGACATACGGTTTTTGTTTCTAGTTTTTTATATAGCTCAGTGTTATGAAAAAATACCGCTCTCAGAAATTCTTCCCTGACATTCTGCGTCGACAAACATGAAGTTGTAATTAGCATCTGCTAAAGCGAATAGTACAATACTGAAGGCATTTTTGTAGTTTAATTATTCACTGGCACTATTTCTTGGACACTGTAGCACCACATGTTCCCCATCAATAGCCCCCATTGAATGTGGGAAATTCCACAGTGCTTGATACTGCTTTGCCACTGCCAGCTATTCCTGTTCTGTTTCTGGTATCTGATAACACATAAATTCAATTAAATGAAATGAAACCTTAAATAGTGTTCCTTGCTTACTAATTCAAAACGCTGTACAAAATATTTCTTGTCATTCAAAAATGTTAATAATTTTGTTGAATATTTTTTATTTTTCTAGATACATAATGAAGGTGAGACACCAGAAGGTGGAGATATGGACCAGTCAAAAGCCAAAGAAGGAAAATCATCAGAAAACGCGAGTGAATCCCTGCCCCCGCAGCCACCAAGAAAGAAAAAGAAGACGGAAGATCAGCGTCTTGAAAAAGCGTTTGAATTATTAACAGCTTGTTCAAATCAAACTATGAACGACGAGTGTCAACATTTTGGGAATATGATAGCCGCAAAATTAAGGAATTATAATGAAACGGTACGATGTGTCATTGAGAATGAAGTTATGAACGTATTCTTAAATGCAAATAAGGGGCTTTATGAATGCTATCATCACACCCATCTCCAGCCAATTAACTCACCTCATGCTCACTTCCCAAGTGGTCCATCCAAAATGTACCCTCATAGTATCAATCCTCCTCCGCGCACTTCTGTTACATCTCTCTCTTCCCAAAACCCTTCTCCGTCATGTTCTGGAAATACTTCTCCGTCACCAATCAGTCAGTACAATAACTCAATTCTGCCTCACACTTTTCCCACAGAAAGCATTTCGCCATCTACGACGTCTTCAGAAGAAAATATTGATACACAGGTGTCTGTAGAATAATTTGGCCTGTTTTTAATGGAAGTGTTTCTGTAAAATTTGTGTTTAATTAAAAGTTCTGATTACATTCTAATTTTAAACATCTTTCATAAACCACAAATAATAATATTTGTCGTACCTGTATGTAATCCTTCAAATTTTCAACAAGAGCTTCACACACTTTCGGCACGATACAGCTGATTGCTTGCTTGGAAATTTTGAAGAGGTACTGAAGGCTAACGTAAGAATCACCACTTGCCAAGAAACGTAACGTTATTGCCAAACTTTCTTGAACGGAAATGGCTTTCCTGAACGCTGTGTCCTTTTTCGAGATTTTTGTCCAATCGAATTAATTAAAAATTCAAATTCACTGGGAGACATTCTGCTGAAATTCTTATATAACTCACTGACCGACTGAAAACTCAAGTCTGCCAGCAAACTCTAACCGCTGTACACTTCGCTGCTTGTGTACAGTTGCCTTTGCCACCACCGCCACCCTTTTTTCTTTTTCTTTAAAGCCTAATATATATAAATGTGCGAAGCCGCTGCTAGCTGCAAAGACATTTCTCCCGTAACAAACTGGGAACCCCACAGTGTAACGCTGGTAGGATACTGTTTACGCCGTGAGGCACGGGGTGAAAGTTCAGCTCGTAACTCCGTATCGTGTCAGTCACAACGTTACGGCGTTACGGTACGCGGTAACGTTACAAGTGTGTACCCACCTTAATTCTGAATCTTTCATTGTCTGTCCCGTACCCTACTCACTATAGGGACTGAAGTATTCAGCTCAGAATATTTAACGAAAATCGATTGAAAATATTTCCGACAGTGCAATATTACACATGCATCAGAATTAGCTTCGCTACGATGAGCATGCCCTTGCAGTAAATGAACATCGAAGTTACTGTGGTATGAAAAATTGTGACGAACGCGTATCTTTATTCATATACGCCTTGAAAACCAAACGGGGATCGTCGATGCACGCAACTTCGCAGCTAATACTTGAAAGACTGAAAGCATTTTCAAATTATTTTGATTGATGGGTGTGGCTGCAGCAGCCAGTTAAGTTTTGAGCCGTCAAGCGAGCTAGCAGCACTGTATAAAACTTGAACGTCAGATAACTTGGCAGTGCAGTTTCTATGAACTAGTGGCAGTAGCAGAGGGTGAATCTACCGTTTACTGCCCGCACCCTCCCTTCACTGTATGGGCGTGGCGCACTAACAACAATGTTTTTCAAAGACAGGTATAGTTTGTGTAGTACGGCAAAGTTGATTTTCTTCATAATTAAGCTTCACGCCATATGTGCACAGGGAGGAGTGGAGGTACACTTCCATTAATTCTAACTTCGGCATTAGATGAATGTGAGTGGCCAGCTTTACGCCTCCGGTGAAAGAGTCTCCGGTACGCATTGAATTGGAGGCTGGATGGGCCCCAGAGGCTGCTGGACACTAGAGAAGGGTATCTTAGGCTCTTAGCCAAGGCACGTAGATTGTAAACCTGCTGGTTGGCACTACCATTCCAGTAAAAAATTTGCCATCACCATGGCGTGAGTGTTGCTTATTGACGCTGTCATTTTCTAAGATTATGTGACATTTGTGATAGTGTGCGAGTTAAAGAGTATGAAGCATCATATTGCCAGGGGAAATTGAAATATGTACGTGGACAGAAACCTGTCCTCCGTCGCTTTGTCCACCACAGATCCCACACGGATTGTACTGCGATTGAACCGGGACCTCCGCGGTGAGAGGCCGGCGACTAACCGCCTGAGCCATGGCACGGGCACCATGGAGTAGGAATTGTGACAGAAGCTGATAGTTGGCAAACTGGTCAAGAATGCCGCGCCTTGCACGGAACGGGGTTGGTAATTACATGCCTGTCACACGGCTCTGGTCCGATCCAAATGGATGTAGATCCATGCCCATTTCATTAAGGTTCATTTTAATATCAACCACCACGTACGCTTGATTCTCCCTAGCGACGTATCTGCCCTTCATGTATTCCGACAAAAATTTTGCACGTTTCTGTTCTGTGCCGTGCCTGCTACTTGTACTTCCCACTGCAGTATTTGGCGAACATTACAAAGTATGGACCGCGGTACTGTGCTGTTGTCATTTTGCCCTCTCCAAATATTCTCCACAGCACCCTGTCCTTAGAGATGTAAATGAGAACTAAGTTTTATCATTTGACGGCTAGAAAGCACAGTAACCCTTTGTAGGATAGTGGTAACTATATGTACCACCAACTGTGACACAAGAAACTCTACCGTTTGCCATCCCATTGAATGTGTGTTTCCTGATTTGGCCTGCGGAATGGAAGACGGATCCGAGGTTCGATTTCCGGCAGGTGCAAAGTAATCTGTTCTCCGATGCGTCGGCTCACCCTTTTGTCCAGTGGGCACAGGGGGTGAAGTGGCCAGGGGCGCGAATGTGATAACTCACCTCTATCTGATGTCTCGTTTTTGGAACTGCTGTACCTTCGCTCCACCATTACCGTCATGTCGTGTTGCTCATTAAGCAGGTTGACATCTTTGGTTTTTGTATCTTTACGTTTGGAACTTCGTAAGAGCAGCAGTTTCGGCTGGAGCTAATGCTTTAAGGGTTAATGTACAAACAGAGGAAATATCAATAAAAAAAACGAAGGAAATAGTGAAAAGTGTTTTCTAATGCCAGTCTAGTGAAAAACAGAAAAGAACAGCGATGACAGTTAATAACGAAACTTTAACTTTATTCGGCAAAAATAAAAGGTACAACAAACCGATGTAAATTTTTTATTGTGGTACTGTGTGCGAAGCGTTTTCGCTGTCGTTTTTCTCTGGAGTCTGGCATTGTTGCATACCGCGTATTCAAATCGCGATATTGACAAGTGCTTTATTTCTTGGCAGCTGTATTCATCACCCAGGCAGAAGTAACTTAAAACCCGGTGAAATGTAAATAAAGAATATGTAACGAGACAGGATATGCATGTATAACTTCATACTGAGTCTGTTATCATATTTCTTTAAAAAACTAATTCTTTGTGTGTGTGTACGATTTTGTCTGTTTTTCATTTACGATTTTTCATAACCTTATATCTTCCACCGCGTCAGAGTATTTTGGAATTGCTGGTTTAGCTATATTTCATACGTAGATTGTGGGTGTATTTGTAATCTAGCCACGCACTAAATTCTGTGTTGATCGTTGTGCGAAATGTTACTGTTTAACAGTTTTATTTTGCTTAACTAAGAATCATGTAAATAGCAGGAAACGTAAGCGCTACTTGTTGTAGTGCTGATAGCTCAGTAGTCATCCGTGTGCGTATATCCTCATGCCAAGCGTTTTGTGTGTGTGTGTGTGTGTGTGTGACGTAAGTCGAATTTTATAGGAAGATTTGAGTAAAACTTCAAATCAAAATTTTCGCGGACCCCCCCCCGTCCTGCCGGAGCCGAGTTATTCTTACGGATCGACAGACGGACGTGCCGAAGCTAATACATAGTCGCTTTCCGCAGCTTTGAAAACGCGTCTAACATTACAGTTCCTCACAGTAAACACATGCAATGTCCGTTGTGAAGACCAACTGGTTAATGCTGTTTGGGGATGTAATCACAGTATATGAACACTGTGTGGATGAAATGCAGGTTTTTTAAGGTAACCAGAGTATGGTACGGCTGAAACACAGTTTTTTGAGTTGACACCATTTATACAGGTACTGACCACTCTGCTCCGTATACTGCGATGCATTAAACACGGGAGGTAATGTCTACACTTTCTTATACGGCAGTTCTGGCAGGGTGCTTCATTAGTAACCAAAGGGAAACTTTTGTTTGCTTTGACGAGTTAAAGTTCAATAAATCTGCTGTGTGTGTGTGTTTGTGTGCGTGCGTGCAGGCTACACGATTTGTCGCCTGCCAGATTTTGTCAGTAGCAGGTAACTGTACACGAAGGACCCCCTTACACCGAATGTGCAGGAACGTGACGTAGTTGTTTATCATTGTAGCGTTTTGTTTGCTTGTTACTTATTCCTATATCGCTCTAGTTCTGTGTATTTTAGCTTTTGTTTGTTTAATGAAATTATTAATGAAAATAGACTTGTTTATGGTTTTGTCAGTGATATGTTTTTGAAAGTTTTTGAAACAGTACATTGCTATGTTGACTTTTTAACAACATAACATGAGATTTATTAACTAAATAATTGTAAGTTTTTTGGTTCTGGATGGTTAACAGTCATGTAGACCGTAACAAGGAGTTTTGTCCGTGCAGTTTCCAGATGCATACTAAGGCACGTTATTGCCAGATTTCCTTGAAGTAAACTTATCGTAGTGCACGATATGAAGGCAGTGGAGAAATGAGGGTTTAGATGCACCCATTCTTATCATCGGCGCTAGATAGAAATGAGTAGTCGGCTTGACACCTCCGCCTTTTTACCCCCGGGGAAAGAGCCCTGGGTACCCACGGGATAGGAGGCTGAGTGGTCCGTCAGTTGTGGTCTGAATTGATGGGAGGCGATAATCTCTTGGCTGTCTAGGGAATCGAACCGCGATTCTTAGGTGGTTCGGCCCGTAGCTTAGTCACCGTAGCTGCCTACTGATCATCCGGTAATCTGCCAGATTTCTTCCGTATTCGTTCTTCACTTCACACAAGTGAGAAATATATCCCGAAGTGTGAACAAATATTGTGCCAGTGTATAGCGAACTGACAAAATGAACGGCTAGTGATTTTGAGCCAGTTCGAATCATCTATCTTAAGATTGTGCTCTAAATCCTGAATGTTACGGTGGGTGCTGCTGTGTATGTAATTCAGAAGTTGGCAGTTCTTCTTATACAGAGTGTATGTTTGCGTAGGATTCACCAGTAAATATTTTTCAGGCCTTCTTTCTCCTCGGTTGTGGCGCCGCGTCGCGGACGACTCGTGTCTAGTCTTCGGAGAGGTCGTTGTGGCCTCGTCTTCGAGGGTTTGCATTTCGACGCTTGACGCAGCGCCACATCCCGCAAGAATGAAGACCTCACGTCGCCGTGAAGCCCGAAAATTGGCAAATTATCCGGTTGTCTCTATAAGTGAGACGGATTATGTTCTTTTCGGGAAAACTAAATGCTTATGTACTTTACACGACTCGCTACGGGCTGGACGGTGCGGGGATCGAATTCCGGTGGGGGCGAGATGGTTCTTGGGGATATTTGTTGTGAGGATTCTAAGTGAATGAAGCTTATTCAGGATCTTATCGTTGGCGTAGGTGGAGCTTAACCATGTCGATCCTTCGGAGTCTTCAGCTGTGTGCTCTAGATTTAACAGAGAAGAGCCAGTTTTCCTCCTCCTACACTGTTAATATGCTATGTTTTAGCTTTTATCATTCATGATCAGTATATTAACATCGACCATCTTTTTATAAAGTACCAAATTATGAGTAATTCTGCTTTGAAATCTGTAGTATTTCCTATATCACATCAGACTGTTAATGCTGTATATGCAGTAATCGCTGTGTGTTGTGAGAATCACATCAGTGCCAATTGGGAACCAAATTGAGAATTTTTAACGTTAAGTAAGCTTCCGAAAGCTGAAACGAATTTTCATGTACTGCGTCACCTTTTTATATTGTGAGTGAAACACGTTTCGAATTTTGAGGCAGGACTTTAGGGTCACGACACCGTGTAGTTTGGTAGGTGGGTACTGGTTTTAGGAAGAAATTGTTGCATCCATCGTGCGAGAAGCAAAAGGCTGCTTGCTTACATGTATCCTGAGAACAGAGGCAGCAGGTGCCTTCGGGACTGTGGTACGCACCTGCCAGACCGCACCGTTTCATAACCCAGGAGGCCAGATCTAATCGTAAAAATTTCGAATTGGCCAAGAAGAATGATCTTCAGAATGAGGATGATATGGTAAGGCGTGAGGCAGCTCAGTCTGTATATTGACTAGCCCATAGGCTGAATGACGGAGATTGTTTCCGGTAGCTGCGGACATTTTTCTTTCCTCTGCCTCAACGTCTTCACTGGGGCCCACCCAATCTCCGCAAAAGTCTTCACTGGGCCGCCCCCAGCCCCATTCTCCATGGATAGAGAGTTGGACCTTGAAACTGAAGTTAATACTGCTTAAATTAATATTTGTATTACGATGCTTTCAGGAACCGAGATATAATGTCGAATTGTAAGATTTTTAAAGTGACTGAGTGGGAAAGGGTGTGGAAGGTAGCGGTCATGACTTTATTAGAGGCGCTAAGAGTGAAATCCCCCCTCCTCCCTACGGAGATTCGAATTGGCCACCCTAGAAGAAAGTTGAGCAGCGGTACGCTTGAGTAGGCCTTCTTGGTAAAATGCTTTGTACTGTATCTGCAGCCCGATACACTTTCATAGCGTCGTGCTTTGAGTTGAGTTACTTATCCGTACCTTTATTGTTTGAGGACGAGCAGTTATAATAGCACATGAGCATAAACGTCGACAGTTGGTTTCCGTTGGGTACAAAGGGGCGCATTCATGTACATAGTAGTATATCGTCTTATCAGACCCCGAAGGGATGTGCATCCGATTCACGTGCAGGTGCACGTTGGGCAGAAGTCAGTGAAATGTCATGCACTTCCGGTGTGAAGTGTTAAATTCACAAGCTTTCCACAGCGTAAACGAAGCGTGAAGTCTGTGGGAATGAGTCCATGAACTGTTCCTTATAAGTACAGTGTTGTAGTGTATTGTATTGTGTTGCATTGTATGACTTCTCGCAAGCCTTTCTGCAAGTACACGTGCCTCCTGGTGTGCTGCACCTCAGAAACTTCCCTCGCTGCTCCATTTTGAAGTTGTGCACCGGTGCCTAATAGCCCTTTAAATCAACAAATTTAAACCAAATGAAGTGAAAGATGAAGTTGTACCTGTGAACAACATGAAGGCAAATGAAGGAATGAAAGTATACCTACTCTTATTATTAACTTTGGCGCTAGATGGATGTAAGTGATCGTATACACGCCACGGCCGATGTATCTCTGGGGTAGGAGCCCCCGTTACCCATTCAGTGGGAGGGTGTGTTGGCTCCGGAGGCGATCTGGACATTTGGGAGAAGAGCTAAGTCGTTTGGCGCTGCCCAAATTCGAACCGCGAGTATTTGATGGTGCAGCCCGTAGGCTGGTCATTGTACCGACTGGGCCATCCCAATTCCCAGTTTAAATTACCAGCTTAACCGGTACACTTGTCCTGTAGCATCAAAAATGTATTTCGCTCGAGCTGTGTTTGTACAATTTTTGCAATAAACAAAGACAGTTTCCCTCGCTCGGTCTTCGCAGTAAAGTGACGGGCCTTGTTTATTGCAAGGTGACCGCAATCGACACTGCGTCATTTTCCAGAAGATTTGAGTGTTCGTATAAGATGACGCGAATATTGAGGAACCCTGTTGCTCCCAAACGTTGGTTTAAATGTACCACATTACACGGTGTCACATCCACGAAAATCGTGTTCGTAATATGCCGACCGCTGTACGTATGTTATTTGTAAACAGCATTGAATGATCATGGCAAAAGGTCAAGGCAGTGTGTGTAAGTTACATCTGGACAAATAGGTTCAATTACTTTCTTGAGAAACGTGACCAGAGTTCATGATTCTGGCCTCGTTACTTTAGTACGAGGGGATGCTGATAAGTTCTTAGCCCGACCAGGAAGGAAACTACAGCGACCAAACTTGGGATTTTATCAACATACTCACCGCGAAGCTCAATACACTTCTTAACCCGTTGCTCTAACTTTTACAAGCCACTCAAAAAAATTTAGAAGTTTGTCCGTCCAACCAGGACTCCGCGGCAGCAGAGATCTCCGCGTCGGACGAAAAATGGCGACCTTCATTTCAATCGTTTTTCCAGTCCAGGGAACAGGTGGTAGTCCGACGGGGTCAGATCCGGAGATTAGGGTGGGTGATCAAGACATTGGAAGCCCAGGTAGGCCAGTTCCTACTGGGTTGCAAGTGCTCGGTGAGCCGGGGCATTGTCGTGCAAGAACAAGACCCCCTTGGCGACCTTCCCGCGGTGTGGGCGTTTTTCCTTCAAAATGTCCTTCAATTGCACCAGCAGAGGTGAGTAATACTCCGCGTTGATAGTTTGGCCCTTTGGAAGATAATCAATGAGGAGGAAGCCGTCTTGATCCCGAAAAATCGAGGCGAGAATTTTCCAGCGGATTTTTGTACTCGGAATTTTTTGGGGGCGGGGTGAGCCGCTATGTCGCCACTCCATTGATAGTTGCTTTGTCTCCGGGTCATAGTGATATAACCAGGTTTCGTCCATGGCCACCAATCGCGACATGAAATATTTGGATCGCGCCGAAAAAATTCCAAAATTTGCTCAGATGACTGGCACCGTTGACGTTTTTGATCCGCTTTCGGGCATTTTGGGACCCACTTCGTGGAGAGCTTCCGCATGTCCAACTCTTTATGAATGATGGACCCAACCCGCTCACGTGAGATGCCCAGTTGCTCAGCTATTGATTTAGCCGAAATCCGGCGGTCTTCCAAGATTAGCTCGTGAATTTGTTCAATAATCTC
>Ga0123355_10014266_pt1 | contig 12415 bp, 6 predicted proteins | sample TergutEmb28metaG_3_FD_89872 | JGI IMG/M metagenome (GOLD analysis project Ga0123355, IMG submission 89872) | Embiratermes neotenicus P1 segment gut microbial communities from Petit-Saut dam, French Guiana - Emb289 P1 | ecosystem: Host-associated > Arthropoda: Insects > Digestive system > Gut ...
ACACTAATGTTTCTGACGGGTTATAATTCAACCACAATTTAAGAGTAGTTCGTATGGGGGGGGGGGGGGGGGGAAAAGAGAAAAATGTTTTGGGGGCATCATAAGCGGCCCCCCCCATTTTTTTGGAAAATGGGGGGGGGGGCCTTTAAGACCACACAACATAGTGGGTCTTTTTCCCCCCCCCCCCCCCCCCCATACGAACTACTCTTAAATTGTGGTTGAATTATAACCCGTCAGAAACATTAGTGTGAGAGCGAAATATATTTACCCTCTCCCATGTTTAAGAGAGGGACAGAAAGTGGAAGGGAGAGGGACAGACATGGAATAGCACCTGTCCCTTGTATGTTATACTTCATGGCAGGGCTTAGATTACCAATCATACCGGATCTAAAAACAGAACATGTAATCTTGTGGAGGCAAGTAGTGAATTGAAGATAATATTACCTCAAACAAGATTACATTTGAAGATTGCAGGCTTTCGTGGTGGCGCAGCTTTATCGAGAATACTTTTTAAAGGTAACGAAGTCGGTACAGTTTACAGGCTGTGTTGCTGTCGTTTCGGGTATCCTTGCCATATCCATTATTCAAGGATAAGTGTTTACCCGATACGAAATGGAGTTCTGGTGATGACTGTGAGGAAGGAAGTATTCTGGGATAGGACCCTGAAACTACTGCCCCAGTCTACAGTGTAATAACTAGGTACGGCAATACATTCCTGAATCCATTACAGTTAGGATTAAGCAACTCTTCACCAGTTACATAGTACAGATTTGGTACAATCTGTTCGGTATTAGGCTCGGCTTACCTGAAGGCTGACACTTCGAATATCCGTAGCACGTCAACAATACAGCTTATTTCTAACTACATCACCATCTAGAAGCCTGATCAATATCAACATTACAAGTCTCTGTGACAGCCTGTGACATCGATATTGTCCGTTTTCTGCTGAGGTTTATAGCTGACAAGGCAACAAAATCTGCGAGACTACAGTGTGATTACAAAGTACATCCACATAAATACGAGTATGCAGGTGCATTCCAGGACTTGGTCTTCTTCCACGCCATCGGTCCAAGTCGAAGTAGTGCGTCCCCTCGCTTAATCGCTGACGTCGGTGTGTGGTTTATTATCTCTCACTGCATTGTACCGGACACATGGCTGAACGTAAATTTCTAGTACTAATGCAACTTTCTGCATCTATATTTACGTGGTCTGTTTAACTTTGCAGGCAGCTTAGATCATAGAGGGTCAAATGGCTAAATGACTAGTGACAATCGGTTGCAAAGAAACACGAGGGGCGAAAAAGGAATCAAAATTTCCTGGTGATATTGATGGAAACCGTGAAAAGTCTATCAGAATAGAGGGAAAAAAGGTAGAAGAACAAAATAAACTGGTCGTTGTTTGTAATGTCTACTGGAATTCAAAATTCAAAATTAAATCGCTGCTATCTATGGGTGGCGGACATTCAACAACAAGCACTTATGCATAACGTGACGTCTGTGTACATCGCACTATTAAAAGGTTAACAAAATGGTGCAATCATATCAAGCAGTTATTTCGCATGAGACAGTCCGTTTCATTTGAAGTCAATGCATTGTTTATCTACACGTACTTCCACAATTTGCATGCATTACTATCTACTATATGTATTTCGTAACTGCTTACACGGAGGCCTATAGCATAGCAGACAGTGAAATGCCTCAAAAATATGTAAAGTTACATAAGAAAATTAAGTAGCATAAAACTGGTGCAAGTATAACAGGTGAAAATTCGCAAAAAGTATGAATCTTTAGTAGGCTAATAGCAATCCCACTACAGGCCCTTAGAGCTCCATGAGGTAGAGGCTTCTAGACAACAGGCACATGAATGTAGTAAGGTAGTCCACCCTACGCACCGACAATCTTCACCCCCCAGGAGATATCTCTAGGACTCATTTTAATTTTACTATACTAAAGTAATATTGGCCTAAGCCAGCATAGTATTTTTTCCGTTATGATCGATCCATTGCAGGTGACTCTCCGACTTCGTATAATGGGGCTTTGACAGAGAAGACCAGAAAATCTGACCAGTCTCCCCACGTAAATGTCGAAAGAGTGTCCGATATCAGATCGCACCCGCTTCCCTGCACATTATTCACATTTCAATACTCTTTAAATCATTAAATACCACATAGTTTGAATTACTGATAGCGTCATTACACTAAAAAAACAAATGCGGAAAATGCCTTATACCTGGACATTTGTTTCGTCTCATAATTGCATGCGTAAAGTTTGGTATTTAAATCTGAATGGACATAGATCTAAAGACGTCACTCTGAGGACCGCAAAGAGTGGAGGAGAATTTTGGGAGAGTCTAAGTTTCACAAAGGACTGTAATACCACAGGGGGAAGGAAATAACCCTTCCTTGGAAAGAGATTGATCTATATTTTCCCCCACAATAAAATTTGACTTAGTTTATGGTTGTTACATCCTATCACCCTTCAGTCCACATATTTAAATTTTTTATCACATTAACGTCAGTTACATTTTCAACGAAATGTACATTATTAATACAAATTACTATAATCGAAATGCGCAAAACTTTACATTATCAGTACCAATTATTGACAAAATACGTAATACTGTAGAAGATAATGTTGCTTTAATGTAGTAGGGAGCGGAATGGTGCTACGCCCTGTACTAATCCACTTCAATAGCCCTTCATACTTCTCTACATCTGGAAATATGCAAAAGCTATGTATATATGCATATATATACATATGTGTGTGTGTGAATATGTATCTGAATGCTTATGTGTTTGCGTGAGATGTAAATAAATTATTTACTTTTTTATGTTTCATATTAAACAGCCTCATCATTTTCTAAGAAAACAAACCTATACGTTGGTGATAGATGAAGGGATGAGTCTGTAGTGCTGATGAAACACACGTACTAGAAGAAAATCCCGTCCCAGTGCCTCACTGTACTCCACCACAACAAATCCCAGATAGAATAGCTTGGGGTTCCCTCCAGGCTTCCGGGTTGAGAAGCCGGCGTCAAAGCGCCTGATCCATGACACTGTCCTGGTTAATTACATACGTGACACATTGATTACAAGTACTGATCAGTTTACACTACACTGACTGTTTGAATATACGCCAGGCAGTGTAACGTAAAAATGTGGTACGTTCGTGCAATGTTTATGCCACTTGCGCTATCCTAAGCGCTCAAGACTATTTCACTCGACGACCCCGCGTTTATGACGATTTAATTTCCCCAGTAATATTGGGACCTACAGAGGTGTAAAGCATCCAATACTTCGCCCGAATTTAAACAAATTTCGATTTTATCGACAGATTTCCATGAACGTCCGTCCAGTGAAAGCCGCGCTATGCTGAAAGACGCGACCAGACAGGACGGGGCGGGACGTTCATGACGAAGGTAATAGGCACTTTATATGGTTATACAAAGGCGCCTAAGACAGGACACTAAATTCCTATCAAGATAGTCTCAAGTATTTTGTTATCATGCTATAAATTGAAGATCCTCGTTCTCACGCTGTGTGAAGCGCAGTTCCTCTAAGACAATTCCCTCAATTTACTTACCACTGTACGCAGGGGTTAAAATCATTCCATATATCTCTATAACAATTCCACAATCCCATATCCCCATTGGTGCGGTTTTCCGAGCCAACACTTTTATAAACAGCAGCACTTACTTTGATAAAACAGGAGTGTAGGTGAGAAACAGAGAGGAAGACAGAGAAGAAATCTTAGAAAAAGAAAGAATATATACACCACATACTCTCAACAAGTAGTTAAGGAGGAGACCTTACAGGCCGTTCCAGTTCTTTTACCGCATCTAGCTACTCCAATTTGCGAGAAAACTACTACTTCTCGTCTTGGGTTCTCGTGTTTCCCGAGAGATTACGTCACACTTATACCCCTCACACTTCTTAACCCAACTGCCGTCCATATTCTCCAAATCCCAAAAGACACAACTATGGAGGTTCATTTTATATATGTATACAAAATTCCACCCTTTCCCCCTTCATTCTCCTTAACAAGCCCTCTATAGCAATGAACAACTTGTTTCAACAGCAGTTCCTTTAAATTCCTCCCTTAATTGTGTATATAGAAGAACAATTGTGCGAAGGGGATGCTTTTCCATTTCGGTGGAAGTTACGAGAAATACAAAAGGGTGGGAGGGGGGAGGTAAATCTGAGTTATTGGAAATGCTTCACGGCTCGTCTCTTTCTCGCTTCCAACATATCCTGCCTCTTTATTCTCCTCAAAGTTCCGACCTCCTCCTACTTTGTCTTCTTCGTGTTTACTGTACGGTTCTCATGTAAAGTGCGTATGGATGGAGTAGAATCACGCACACCACATTACAAGTGTGTTGATACTGCTAGGCGCCCACTGTAGTTCCCCTAGTCTCCTTACATTTATTTTATGACTGTAGAGTATCAATGTCACAATACACTCAGGCAGAAATGAGACCGTGTTACAACTGTGAGGCTATTTTTGTTCACAAGCGAACGTTAAATGATAAAAGAGAAAGGAGTGCGTTCTTTGAGCGCGTATTTGTGTGCGCTGACTGATTCTTACTGCTCACATCATTATAGATTTTGAGCGCAAGAAGCAAATTCAGCAATGAATTGCGAATCTCTTCTTCATAACGCAAAATACACAACGTATTTTCATTACAAACGTCAGAGTGAGGAAAAGCGTCCTGTTTATTCTCCGGTTAAATTCACAAAGAGGGACTTGGGGTGACATCACGAAACGCTGGTATCTAAAACAGTGCATTACGTGCGATTGTTCTATAAATAGTTCACTGCTGATGTGATAGTCTTATGTGCGAGAGACATGTTCCTAAGTGATGACGAACCTTCCTTATTTGGTGACATGTAAGGCATCTGCTGGTGAAGGCCACAACCACCTCCCATACTAGCCCGATTCTATAACGTACTTTTCTGTTTCTTTACTGCGTCTTCAGCACAAGACGACAAGAAAGACTATCATAACAGTAGCGAAGTCTGGGGGTCTCTAATTTTCATACGAATCTCACTAGAGTCTCGGATTGTTTCTCTTGCTTTTCGCGCCATAATACAATGACATATTCCAATGACCCCGTCGGGAGTCGACCCCGCGACCTTCCAGCTTGTAGCGCAGCGCCTCAACCAACTGCTGCACAACGCACCACGTGAGACAGCAATGAATACTTGCGCACTTCCAGAACAGATTATTTCATCAGACGGCTGAAACAGCTGACACATTCATCCCCGGCTAATTTGTAACAATGTATTCCGCAGGAAAAAAAATACAGAAATAAAATATCCTCATTATCGCCATGAAGGTACGTAATACAGCCCCAGACCTACATCAATAATCCAATTCATGAACCGGCAGCATTACCGCCAGACAAAAAGCCTACATTGTCCATTATATACAAGGCCATCTGGGACCCCAAAGGGGTTTCGGATGATTTGGAGCATAGAAACAGTAACCGTATTCTCTTATCACATTGCGTGACAAATCTCTTCAAGTACCGAATAATGGATTAAGACCCATCAAATTATATTTTAATTCCTCGATAAATTCCAAAATGTATTTATATTTTGTGTAGGGTCAAACACGCATTTTCTGTGTTACCTACATTTCAGGTACATTCTTCTACCTCACACACAAGGAAACAGTTATGTCACACATGCGGTGCTGAAGTAAATATACGTATTTTTCTTTCCTTCTCCCCTGTATTTTCTCGACAGATCTTATATATAAACATTCTTTATGTTTTTATGTTTCAGGTTTACGACATTGCTGTCACCAAGTGGCGTGATCTAGAGACTCCATATCCGACAACGTATGTGGGAATTTCAGCAAGTGTTGATTTTTTTGTTTACTTCCAAGGCCATATAATGCACAACATTAGTGCTTACTCTCTCTTCGCGTTCCAGCAGTAGCTTAAGCTGTCTATTTCCTTCATCTTCTAGATAAGTAGTATTTAGAATCCCATTTAAAATGGTTTACACCGCGCTGCCACAAGTGATGGTAATGACGACATGTTCTCGGAATATTTGTCAAACAAGCTGTGAACTACGAGCAACATATTTCCTTCTATCTTCATAACTCTTTATCATCTATTCAGTTTCCACTCTCACTTAGGTGTAGAGTTAGAACGTGATCGAAATTTTAAATCAGTGCATATATATTGTAAACCTCTTATGAAATGTAAACTAAAATTCAAAATAATTAATCTCAAACCTTATATGGCAAATATTTTTAAGGGTACCTCAGTCCTTACGAAGCGGACTCTTAACAGGTCACGTGACAATTTCACTGCCCTGACCTATATACAGGCGGTCCTCGAATTTAGCGTAAACCGCACTTTCGTAAATTATAAATTTTCAGCCTTAATCCGTCTTACGCACACCGAATTCGGACTTTCGTACACAATTAACAAACAAACATTTCGAGCTCTCGTACAGTGGCGCTGTAAAACTGAGCCCCGAAATATATTTTGTGTCAACTAACTGCCAGAAAGGTCGATCCTGGTTGCCGCGCGGTCTAAGGCGTAGGTCTGCGGTTGGTCGGTTGCTGGGATTGCGGGTTCGAATTCCTCCGTGCGCATGGATATCCGTCTGTTGTGAGTGTTGTGTGTTGTCAGGTAGAGGGCTCTGCGACAGGCCGATCACTCGTCCAGAGGAGTCCTACTGATTGTGGTGTGTCTAAGGCAGGGATTACACAAGGCTACTTTACACGCTACTCGCCAACGGGTTCAGTCGCCAGCTAATGAGCGATCAGCGAGTGAACTCAACATGCCTTATTACACGTAAGAATGAAACTGCTGGGCAGTCAGCTACTAACGATTTATGTCATTCGACATCTCACAGATGAACTGAAGAATTTTATCGTTCTATCATGAGGTACTTACTGTCGCGTCAATTAAACTGAACGAGTTTACAAACCGGTTAGTATACTGTCTAGCTAGTAGTGAGTACACATGAAGAGATTTCATCTCCATTCGCTCGGATATAGTCGCCAGCGAGTTTAAGTACTGAAATCGCTGGCGACTAGCGTGTAGAGTAGCCTGAATATGATCACGAAGCCTTAAAAATGAGTAGGCCTGAGTCCACTAGGATTGTCAAGCCATAAAAAAAAAAGCCAGAAAAGTTACGTAGGATAAGCATAATTTGAGGCAATACATAATTTTGGACAGTTTATATGTATTGTTTATGTTTTTTAAGCCAACTGACAACTTTTATGGCGTGGATGGCTAAGTTTTCATATTGACTGATTTTGGTGAGACTTACCACCACATACTCTGGTAATGCAATGTAATGGAAGAAAACTGACCTACATCACGAAGGTGGCAATAGGTAATTTACGTGTACAATATAACCAATGTACTGTAAAACAGACTATGAAAATGTTTCAAACAGCAATTTTAAGGTTACTAATGGCCGTCCTTTATACAGTCGTCAGATCTATGGAGAATATTGGCTCGTGGAACGTTACCTGTTACTCTTGTTTGAATTAAAGCATGAATGTACAGTAATTATTGCTAAAACTGTTTTGTTTGTTGCCCATAAATAGGAAACGGAACCACCGCTATAATGTGTACGTATACTTTTCAACTTCCGTACATTTAGACTTTACTGCACGTTTTCAGGAACGAATTGTGTACGAATGTCGGGGACTGCCTACAACAGTGGGCATTAGAAATGAATATTCTGCACGATACAAAAAAAATTCTAGGAACTTCTATTTATAATGCCAATTAGAAAGAGAGAATATCTGTGTAAAAAAAAACAGAATACAATTTATAATACAAAACCATTTAACAAAATTATCACTTATGCCTTTTGGTTGTGACTAGTAGTCACCATTATTAATCCCAAGGCATATTTCTTAACATTTTGTAAATGCTTTGTCCGAAGTCAGTCCAAGTTAAGGTCCGTACGTAACAAGAATGCCTACCAAGTTAACATACCCGCCTATCTTAAATGCACAAGCTTGAAAAATAGAGAAATAAGTAATGGCTGTTGCAATAAGAGAGGTAGAAAATGAGGGTAATGGGCAATAGCATAGAGCCAACGTGTGCCGTCGGAAATATTTGCCTTTAAAAAGAAGTCTGTAGAATATACAAACGAGCCAAAATCCAGACCTGAGAACACAAGACAATAAAAAAGACGTTCAAGGTTAGAAAACCTGTACTGGCTTGGCAGTGTCCACCCAAAAAATGCGGAAAAGACCTTGACTTGGTTCCAGTAGCCTTTTATGTTCCCCATTTTCTTAGCAATCTTCCCACCCCCAGAACTTCCAATGACAATTAAAAAGCAACAGAAATGTCAGAACAGAAAAAGCTGACATCCCTTATAGTACCAAGGATAATTTAGTGTAACCATTTAGGACATGGTAGGTAGGTCTTTGACGACAGTTGTGAACAACTACATTGTCAGAGCAGAGGCAGTTCACACAAGGTAAAATGCAACAAATGGTGGCGGAAGGTTGAACTCTTCTGTATTTTAGTAACTTGAAAATACGTAAAAATATAAGTGTTACTGTTAAAAGGTAGGAAACACACGTTAGCGTGCGAAGAGGGATTTTTATAAAATTTTGAATTTCTGTACTTTTCGAAAATCTGTCAACAAAGTCACTTTTCTTTAAAATCTAACGAAACTAACCGGTAATTTACATGAAGAAAAATGTACATCTCGCTGAATTCTTCTTAGAATGATGTATTTTATGTTATTTACATTAGCTTTATTCAATACCGAAAGAAACCGATCGCAGAAAAAGTGCGATTTAGGTAACGGATGATGAAAGCACGAACACATACCTACACACACACACACACACTCAATGATTAACATTTATCGATTCATACCTGATTAAACACTTCTGATTTCGTAAAATACTTTACAGCGACATTTACAACAATACATACAATTTACATACAACGTAACAGCCACGCGCATTCGCGTAACCAATGTTGTCGTGAAAAAGAAATATTCTCCGTGTGTGTCTGTAGCTTTAATTATCCAAGATGCAAGGCGCATAGGCCTATTTTATTGTCATAATATAAAACGAAGGAAGACTAAGTGGAATGGACGGGAAGACGAAAATAGACATAAGCGGCTACTGGATGGCCTTACGGAGAATGTTTGAAAGGCTGCTTGAAATTGAAAGGGGAAGCACTAGACTCCACTCTGTGGAGAACTTGCTTTGGAAGAGACTGTGGATGTGTCTTAAGGCAGATAATGTGATTAGTATTAGTATTAGAATTAGTATTAGTATTGGAAATTTGGACTAAGGAGGGGCGAGGTAACGGGGGAATGAAGGAGAATGCATAACGAGGAGCTAAATGACTTGTACTACTCACACTACATTGTGCGGGTGATAAAATCGAGAAGAATGAGATGGGCTGGGCATGTGGCGCGTATGGGTCAGGAGAGGGAGGTGTATAGGGTCTTGCTGGGGAAACCGGAGGGAAGGAGACCACTGGGGAGACGTAGGCGTAGATGGGTGGATAATATTAGGATGTTACAGGAGGTGGGATGTGGGTATATGGACTGGATTGGGCCGGCCCAGGATAGAAACAGGTGGCGGACGCTTGTAAGTGCGGCAATGAACCTTCGGGTTCCGTGAATTGCGGGGAATTTCTTGACTAGCTGCAGACCAGTTAGCTTCTCAAGAAGGACTCTGCACCATGGAGTAAGTATTAGTATTGGTATTAGTATTAATAATGTCGAAATAAGCGTGTATTTTTTCAAAATAATGACAAGGAAGATTTCCAATTCATGAGGATTGAAAGGACTTCCAAGGTTGCAACCTGTTAAACACGTTAAAAATTTTCTGCTGAGTGGAAAGCTAATTGTAAACAAATGTCCTAAATGACCAGGTTTCCTTCGGTAAAAATTTGGTGTGAGTGTGCTCATAAAGTATCTCATTATTGGATACTTCTACGTGCGTGTGTGAGTGTTTACACAGCACCTCATCTGAACAGCCCATATATTAAAATTTAAAACAAGAGTATTTGCTAAGACTTTAGAATTAATTATAATACGTTAAGTGTGTGAAGTCTATGTAATCTGGTACAATGAGTGGATCTGCAGCACAAATTTAAATGAACATGGCCTCTGTGAGGGCGTTTACAGATCGTTACATGAATTACTTGTATTGAAGACAGAATAAAGAGTATCCAAATATGACAGCAGGCAGAACCAGAATTAATGGCTGACTATAAATTGCCACATTACAACACAACGCTCGTTTCTTATTATTATAGACCTTTGTTTAATTTGCATATTAATCCGTACTTCATTCTATGAAAGTAACCATCACAGTAACCACATTCAGGGTATATATTTTCTCAATGTATATTCCTTATTCAGTTTTATATTTCGTACATAAAATATGAGATTCTTCTTTCCAAGTATACATAATTTATACACGTTTCCCTTCAATCGCACTACTGAATGTGGTAAGGAACCTTCGGTTTCCATAAAATGGGAGAATTTCTTGACTAGCTGATAACATGTAGCTTCTCAAGCAGTGCTCTGCTCCATGGAATATGTAACTTACCTTCAGCCTCTCTTCAAAGTGTATTTATTATTATCCTAACATATATTCTCGTTTTTTATTTTGAAATGCATGAATTATATTAGGGCTCCGCAAAACTGTGTAAAATGGTCTCGTGTCTAAAATGAACTGTGAAAGGTAGGTAGGTAGGGGGAGGGTGGTGTGTGTGTGTGTGCACACACACACACACACACACACACACACTCTTCCATTCTCATATGTAATTTCGAAAATCCTGACTCACGATCCGAGGCCTCCATACGGTTGTATATTGAAGGGTCTTTTTTTCTTTCGAAAACTCCGTAGCTCTGATAGAAATCAATAAGAAATTAAAGTTAAGTGAATGGAAGCAGTAAACCAATCTATGGTTGTGCCGTCGCCAACTTTCATCTGAAAAAAACATAATCAGCTTCAATATACATCCGAACAAATGGTTGAATGTTTTCCACCACATTTTCGAAGTATTCTTCTCCAAGAGTTCGGTTTCTTCAGGTATGAATGTACGTTTCTTTACACAAGAGAAAGTTATTGTACTTAAAAAGAACTCAGATATTTTCTATAAATTTTGATTCAGTACAGAAACATGTTCCTTATATTCTATTTTTCTCGCCCTGATTTTAAAAGCGTTTTATTTGAAAGACCTCGGATTTCTTAATTCCATCAGAACAAAATATCTACTCTGCCCTGATTCTTCAGTTGTCCTGGATACATTGACTGGTCTGCACTTAATGACTGGTGGCCTAAAGCCCAGAGAGCATGCAATCCGAAACTTTCGTAGTCTCCGAATACTTCACAACACTCGCAGTTTGAAAATTCATACTTTACTCTGCAAAATTTGTTAATAAGTTCCTTCTATTTCTGGCTACATTCAAACTAAAATCTATTCCTATTATCCATGCACAACCCACTGTTTTAGATGATTAGGTTAATGAGAAGATTACTCATGCAAGGAGTAACTGTGCTCCCGGAATTTTCAGTTTTCTAATCACTGACCTATTAGTCAACCAGGGTTGTGACTTGTCACAAGAAAACGGAAGCGCCTTCTGTTATAATGTCAGCGGACCGTTCAAGGCCGTGCAGTAATTTACTTTATGGGTGGTCCAGTTTAATGAGTCACGACTGTACAGTGTTACCTGCTAGCTCTCCCATCCCTCTGCCTACTCACGAGGTTAACCAAGGAAAGAAAGCCTGCCAAACTTGGCAACGGTGTGCACTGATGAGGCTTGACCGAAATGGCCGCGCACGGCAGCCATAATTAAGAAGCTTATTTTACAATGGCGACAGACTGATAAAGATTTGAATAAAAATGCTATTTACTTAAAAGGGCAATCGATGTGTACAACTTAAAACCTATTGGTCAAATATTCAAGGATAAAGAAATTGAGGATTTTTTTAACCTTCGAGATGGGAAATGTAGGTTGCCCGAAACGTCGGTAAGTAATCACCACTATACGCCGCGTAATATGCCGGAAGACGGCAGATCTCATTCACTTCGTAGCGGAAGCTTGAAATCATGCATATTCCTATTTGCCCTATTCAGTGATGCCTTCAAATTAAATATTACCGTCGATGGGACTGTACTGATATTGGAGTGACATTCACTAATTGTTGTGAAAAGAAGGGTGCAATGTGTGTAATGGAACTTTATTTTTAAAAATAAATTCAGGATGAATAAGAATTTGGAAATTTAGGCTTCTTTAACATCCTTACACAGCGTGTTGAGAATAACTGACAGAACAGCAGTTTTCCATTCTGCAGTCCAATAAACATGTAAATAATGTCACACTCCAGATTTACTTCGGTGGGGGGGGCGGGGGGGGGGGGGGGCATTTTCAAAAGGCCCAACGGCCCCC
>Ga0123355_10014267_pt1 | contig 12415 bp, 7 predicted proteins | sample TergutEmb28metaG_3_FD_89872 | JGI IMG/M metagenome (GOLD analysis project Ga0123355, IMG submission 89872) | Embiratermes neotenicus P1 segment gut microbial communities from Petit-Saut dam, French Guiana - Emb289 P1 | ecosystem: Host-associated > Arthropoda: Insects > Digestive system > Gut ...
CACAGAACATAGTAAAGGAAATAAAACAGTACCAGAAAAAGTGGCTACAACATGTATAGAGGATGGACACAGACAGACTACCAAAACAAGCACTACAATGTAAACCAAAAGGACGAAGGAACATAGGACGAACGAGGAAGAGATGAAGGGACCAAATTCATTTTGAGGATCAAAAAACAGGAAAAACACCTAACCCTTCAGGAACATGATGATGATGATGATGATGATGATCATGATAAAATGAGCAAGAAACGTTCCCTCCATGTCCTTGCAGAAAATAGAAATTAATTCTATGTTCAGCCTATGAACTTTTCTTTGCTCATAATCTTGGTTTACAGACTCAAGAACTGTTTATGTGGCTTATTCGGTGATGAAACTCACCACTTCTTTACAAGAGCAGAATATTTACCCGTCTGCTGCTACTCTACCCACACGATACATAGATGAACATATTTCTGACACATCCTGTGGGTTTGAAGATCCAGAAAGGGTGGCGAATGGTTTTATCAAGTCCACTCTGGCAATACCGAAGACGGGGAAGCATTTAGGATGTAACATCTGTGTCGAATGGACATTGCATAGATCATGTTAAGGATATGGCAAATTAGGAGACTCAACAGAGTGGCATTAAAAATGTATGTGGATGGAAAGCCTCGAGTTTGTAATTGCACTGGTTAGTTAGTGAGATAACGTCGAATTAAATTTTTGGGCACATGCAGTCTTGCAAGACGTTGCAGTCACACGTGAAAGGGCTGATTCCTAGCCTTGGGATTGGATAAAACTCTCCCTGATCTTAGTACACATACCTTCCATCACTTACTTACTTACTTATTCCATGGTGCAGAGTCCTTCTTGTGAAGCTAACTGGTTTGCAGCTAGTCAAGAAATTCCCCGGATTTCACGGAACCCGAAGGTTCATTACCGCACTCACAAGCGTCCGCCAACTGTCCCTATCCTGGGCCAGCCCAATCCAGTCCATAACTACTCCCCACTCGGATATCCGGGAGGGAGTGTGTCTAGGGGAAGCATCGCGCAGAATACAAAGAGAACTTCCATCACTATACTGATAATTATTTATACATGAAGTACAAAAAATATAAAAATAGGTTTAAAAGTAGAAATCACGTCATGCAGTAGGGAATTCAAGAAAGAACAATACAGAAAAATGCCGCTGCCGAAAATAACAAAAACAAACAAACATAAGGCCAACAATTTCGTATAACGTAATATTGAGGCACGTTCGTGCAACTATATTTGCAGAGGTAGAACAACGAGTATAACATATTCTGAAAGTGTGTTTTTAGCCTTAAGTATTCATAATGCAATGCGCATGCTCTATATTGTTATCTGTAGTCTATCCTGCTCTGCATTTTCAAAATTATCTCATAAAAGCACGAGTTTCAAAACACTTTTGGAACTTGAAAAGTGTGACGTTCTGCTGACCGTGCATCTCAGTATATTTATCTCAGTAATTAACCAACTTATTGCACAAAATTTTTGTTTTACAATCAGTTTATTTCATGCCTCTACATGTTACGAGCACATGTGCTCGTAACATGTAGAGGCATGAAATAAACTGATTGTAAAACAAAAATGTTGTGCATCTAGTTGGTTAATTACTGAGATAAATTGAAAAGTGTGTTTTGATTTTCTCTACAAGTTTGTCAGAAACATTTTCAATTCTAAGAAGAACTGAGCAAGGTACTACCAAAAATGTACACGCCACTTCATGTAAATCACCCGTTATTCATGTCAGATTTTAATGAAGATTGAATTTTCTGTACATATTTTCGAAAAGTACTCAATCAAATTTCTTGAAAATCCATCCAGTGAGAACCGACTTGTTAGACGTGTACTGACGGATGGAAAGATGGACAGACGGACAAAGGAGAACAGACATGACGTATCCAATAGTTCTTTTCGCAATTTCGCCAACACGCCTAAAGACGTCTACAGTTTTCAATGATACACAACCAAAATTCTAAACTTTCTTGTGTTTATTTTGAATGCTAATAATGTCATCGATTTCAGCTGTTTCGAATGAGAAAAATTTGTACAATTATTTTCACAAATTGGTGGAGATAGAATTACTGAGGTGACCTGGGAATTTGAAATTCCTCTTTGAAGAAATACAGTCTCAAATTCCAAACGCGTAGAACTGATTTAACTGTCCTGAATTCAATTTTATACTCTTATCGTCTATGAATCTCATCGTTGCACCGTGCATTTCGTAAAATCACTTCAACTATTAACCAACAAATGCACATATATAACTTTCACTTGAAACACTTTAAAACAGTTATTACATATTCACGATTTAGTTCGTTTTTGTAAACAAGGTGTTGTGGCAGCATATCATGTTGTGTAGGAATGTGCTGTAGAGAGTGTAGTTGGCTAGGTGTGCGTTGCATACGACGCACACCTAGCCAACTACACTCTCTACAACAGATTCCTACACAACATGATATGCTGCCAAAACACCTTGTTTACAAAAACGAACTAAATTGTGAATATGTAATAACTTTAGCAAGGAACGACGAAACTCTCTGATGATGATCTGAAAAGATCGAAACATGTCGGAGTGGTTTTAATAACACTTCTTGAGTACAATGAGTTCCAACTCAACAACGAGAGCGGATGGCAGTAGATCCGGTTAATCAATACAAGAAGCTGTAATTACAGTTGTAGGAGCTCCTGATGATGGGTGTCAACACGCGAAACATGTAGAGCTGCATACAGAAATGTAATAAACTGAATAAGTCGCATCTTGTTGGACAGTTATTAAATTCGTTTCAAGATGCACTAACCCATGTATATAAAATTTATTATAATACAGACTCTTCATATTGGACATTGACGATCCTTTGAATTAGGATGTGATAACTGCATGAAACTGTGTTCTTCTAGATAGGAGAATAGTTTTCAGCGAGTCAACAAATTCTGTACATTTTATTGAACCTGGAGTTTCATTATCGTATTCATAAGATCCTGCTGCTGGTTTTTATCCTAACAGACATGAATTCATTCCACATTTTGCGATCCTATTTTTAAAGACAAATTTAAATATTATCCTGTCATCTACTCCAAGTTGTTTCAATTGGGCATTTTCCTTCGTTATTCTCCAACCTAAGGCCGTATGCAATCTCCTCCTTCACTCCCATGTTTGAAACTTACCTGTCTCAACATTTATTTCCTCACTGTTATATTATCCGCTATGTAGTACAAATCACGAGCTTCTCTTTATGCAATTTTCTCCACCCTCTCTCCCGTTCCAAGCATATTCCTCACTATCCTCTTGTAGAAAAGCGCTGTTCTCTGTTCGTTCTGCAATGCGACAGACCATGTTTCGCACACATACAACTCGACTCATCCAATATCTAAGCTCTAAATAATTTCTAACATAATATTAGCATAACACTTTAGAACGTCGCTGCTTTTGTGAGATTTTGAGAAAATATACTGCTGTTGGCGTGTGACGAATAAGTAAGAAAGGAAAAAACGAAAGAAAGAAATTCTCTATTACACTGCGCTAACAAGTGTCTGAGGCAGCGTGAAATGAAGGTGGCTGCAATTTGCCGCCACGTCCTGCTCTGATGCATGATCATTACCCCAACAGCCACTGTGCCAGGTCAGAAGTATAGTAAGGTGAGGGTGTGGGATACTCCGGCACTGTTGTGACTTTGCTAGGTAGACCTACTATGCTGAATGTAGTCTCATTAGTGGACCTGCTGCTAAATTATTAATTACTGCATATCAAGGTACGTTATATTTCAAGACACGATTCTAAAATTTTCAGTGTGGAAAGCAGTAAAGTTCCAAAATCATAGCAATAATAACTGCGGTGTTCTGGGGTGGGGTAACCTGTATTGTGATAGTTACTGACGTAATCATCTAGACCTGAAATATAAGAGGTGTATTTCTATAGTAAAACCAACTAGATGCACATATGTCTCAAATTTATTTTATTTGGAATAACACACTACATATTTCGGACGATCTTTCCGTCCATCATCAGGAATTCAAGACTGTACATACAGCAAAAGATATATGTCAAACCGATACTGCTGTTTGTTGCTAGCAAACAGTCGGCAGTCTTGAACTCCTGATAATGGAAGGAAAGACCGTCCGAAATATGTAGAGTGTTACTCCAAATAAAATAAATTTGATACTTTGGTGCGTCTGGTTGGTTTTACTATAGAAATACGTTACGATGCACAGCCCTATGGACATCAATTTAGTAAGAGGCGTGTCGGAACTATAATCTTGCAACAAACTTCATTCTATATAAGAAAAAAGTATTACTTTTAAATTATATCCATGTCAAAAATGCTACTTATTGTAACAAAGAGTGGCTCCATACAGCTTGAATACAGACATATGATAATTCACTCCATTAATAAGCATTAAACCACACAATAATACAGAACATTTAAATGAAACTGAAAATTTATATATCTCTAGTTATTTGGTTTTACACGTGGGATATACTAGTATATATATATAAACACGCCACTTCTATATATCCATATATTTACGTTATCTGCAAGCTTACTTCTTACGAATGATTTGATTTCGGTTTAGGAAATAGAGCTGCACCTAAACTGCTATTATATATATATCTTATACATATAATATATTATATTATATATATGTATATATGTACATACTTTGTAGTCCACCTTTTATATATTTGTACACATGTCCATTATATTAAAGTATTGTAAAGATTGAAACTTCAACCTAAATAAAATACAGCTGTAAATTTTACCTTTTGTCTTTTCAAGTGTTTATCCCGCTAACTGTTATCTAACTAGTCGAAACACACAGATGTCTGTAGATGTACAGAATGTATGTTGCGTTGGACAGATTGTAAGTTGATCTTTTAATTCACTATTAAGTGGTATCGATATCAGTGACAAAATTTCATCGTACCTTGTGATATAGTAACGTAAGCCATTTTGAGTTTACACTTTCAAATTTTGCGACTGGCCCCTTCTAGCGCCGAGGTTAAAGAAGAGTACGTCTATACGTCTACTCCCCCTCTGGTCCTTCGTAGCCTGTTCTAGAGTGTACGTTACCTTTATATTTGCTTTTCCTTCACGTAACTAAAAGAACTGCATATCTGATGTCTTCAACACGGTACAGCGGACCGACTATGTACAAAAGGTAAAAAAAGGTAAATTGCACTCTTGTACAGGCACTAAGGCACTGTACAGGCCGTACGGCCCATAGGGGAAGTAGAGGTATAGCTCTACTCTTTCTTGGCCACGGTACTAGAAGGGTGTGATAGGTCAGCGTCACACCCCGGCCGCTCTTTACTCCCGGGAAAGACACGATACCCATTGTACAGGAGGCTGGGTGGGTCCCAGAGCCGGTTTGGACAGGTACGGAAAATCTCGCCCCCACCGGGATTTGATCCCCGGACTGTCCAGCCCGTAGCCAGTCACTATACCGACTGAGCAACCCGACCCACGACTATGTACAAGGGTCACACAAAATACACGAGTAACATGACTGTCGAATTAGTTACGATATACTGCTACATTATTTTAATTTCTAGCATCGGTTTTCCGACAATCCTTCTCTGACTACTAAATCACCGTGGGCCGTGATTTCACGATCCAGCGGTTCGACATTTTGTTGCATACGGGTTTATGGTCTTGCAGTGAACTGTACGTAATTGAAAGCGACTGTTGTCACGCGAAACACAGAATATTGCACTGACAGCGGAAATGTGTGGCTGTTGTTGAAGCCGTATTGTTAATTTAGCACAATGTGCGTGTCAGGTGTTTGTCAGTAATTGAAACTTAATTTAATGGCTATGGCCTTAAGACTGAGTTTTAATACAGGCGGGTTTAACTGAGAGTTCTATCTTATATAGAAATAAGGAACTACAGAAAATCACATAAACCGAATTTGTTATTGCCCCGATTTTATTTCAAAAAATCTTTTGTCGTTAGTATTGTGTTTGCATTCTCGCAGCTTACAAAAATAGTGTACGTATTAATAAGCTCAAGACCCGTTCTTGGCAAAGTATAATTCGGGACTCAGTTGGCTTGTCTTAGAAGCTGGGGAAATGAATGACAAACAGAGCAGGAGGATTCAGTTCTGAAATATGGCCACAGGCTCTTAGTTTTTCCTTATTATTATAAATTGTTTGCCATGTTAGTTGTAGAACGTTTATCGCACAGGAGTTTGGGGGCAAGAGTTCGAACCTGCGCAGTGTATTCCGTTTTCATCTTTACCCCTTCCTTATACTACCCTACTTGTGGGAGTTAAAACTGGTACTGTTTCAACCTTAGTGTGCCTTTCTAAAGTTTGTAATGGTCTAAATTCGGTTTCGGTCTTATCTCCTGAATTCTGTTTGTTGACTGCTGAAGACACGCCTGGGGTCCTTGTGATGGCTTCATGTATGTATTTCTTTGGTACTCAGTTGAATGATTTATTATGTTTTACCAAGGTAACGATGTACGTGTATGTTACGTTTTTCTGATCACGAAATCAGCAAGATTTCTTTGTGTGTGTGTGTTTTCATTCTCATTATCCAGGTTCACCATGTAAGTAAGGTTATTTCTATTCTGTTCAGACACTCACTTTTATTTATTTTAAAGTTTTGATACCTATGATTTCTTCTAAGCGTGTTTCTTTTTTACTTGCTCTCATGGAAAGCTTCCAAGGTTTATACGATGTCGTGTTGGTGGGGTGTATTATTATATATTCTTAATAATTAGAATAATTTTATTTTGGGAAGAAACTATCATTTATGTACCATATTATATTTTTCAACTGTGGTTATAGCATTATTATTCTTATAATATTCGACCCATAAAATTTGTAGAAATCTCTACACACCTACGTTAAACTTATGCCCTTCAAATTCCTAACTCTGGTAATCAATTGTTTATCGCTGTCATTATGAAAGCAAAATAAACGACCCTTTCACGGCTGCCATTTTGTTTTGCGTACTAAATTAAAACCTTAAAACAATTACATTTTTTATAATTCTTATGACGTATTATATCAGAATCGAACGTGCTAGTCACAGTCCTTTACTACTGTTTGCAAGAAACTTGTGTGGTCTCCAGTGGTGTGGTACACACACACACTCGCGTACCCAGAATTGGAGTGAGAACCAGAATTGGAGTGAAAACATGGTTATCTTAAGAACCTGTCTCATTCCTTCATAATTTAAAATTAGTTCGACTATAACGACCTTACAACTTGCCTTGTTTGAGTCTCGTTACTCTAACTATATACTTTTATTTCTAGTCTAGGCCACTGCACGTGCAATTTTTTTCAAAAACCTGCGTATCAAGTAGATCCTGCAACAGACTGTACCTTACTAACTGCAGCTAGTTCCCTACTACACACTTATTTTGCTTGGAAGTTGTTAAATTTGTTGAGAAAGAAGTGTTCATTTCTAGGAAGCACTGGAATACGGAATGAGGTGACGTCACACTTCGAGAGACGGTATTGTGAGGATTAAGGAAAGCATAAACTTAGAGTTTAGTACATGCCATGAAAATTGAAGGAAATCATATTGTAATAAACCTGGATAATATGGCTTTTAAATTAAGTCTTTGAGTTTTCTGATACAAGATACATAATTCCTATTGGCGGCAAATGTAAATATTTTACGGGGACGTAACGGGCTGAAAGGGATGTTTTCGCAAAAGAAAGAAGATGTGTGGGACTTCCGACCAGAAATTACAAAGTCTACTTTAGTCTTGCATACGTTTCTTGTCTTACATAAGCATTAGCACTATTATGTATGCTATATTCCCCCTCTCTTCAGAACTAGTTTCTTAATACCTATTATATTTAGTCATAGTTTCCAGACACAATTCAATAAATTTGCGCGGTTTTCGTGCTCTTAACTTTTAACACATAAATCGAAATTATTTAAGAAATATTTACTTATTTTTATGCTTTTTGTCAATGTTGAATTCTGCCCATCAAAATTTAATAAGTCATTACGTACCGCGATAAAATGTAAAACCAAAATTGGCCCATATTTCGTTATATCCTTCTTGTGTATCCTAAGAAATGTTACCATAAACGACATTTCTTATTTTTCCAGTCTGTGTTAGGCATACAGTACAACATTTCGAAGTCCTGCTATGGCGCAATGTGTCTGCAACCTTCATATTTCGTGCTTCCACCATGTTATTACTGGAAGATTATCTCCAGTTATTCGTAACATCAGCACTGAGGGGGGTGAATGGTTATCTTTGCACCCAGGCCGCTCTTCCACCTGGCAAAGGGACCCTAGTATCCATTGAATAAGGGAATGGTTGGCCCTAAAATCAGTCTGGACTTTATGAAGACTGGGAGTTGTTGATCTCATTATCCTACGTTTTTTCTCTTTGGGAAAGAAAGAAAGTTAATGACTATTTAAAATTTGACATTCAGAGGACCGTGTATCGTGATATATCCTTATAATAAAACCAAAGATATGCATTAATTTCTCTAGTTTATTTTTGGAATAAAACTCTACATGTTTCGGACAGTATCTCTGTCCATCGTCAGGAGTCTAGTCTTAGTTTTTATTTCAATCGGTTGTAGTTGCCTTACCATTCCTAGGACCAAATGCGTAAATCGTGTCTTAAGCAATGATATTATGTCAATGCTCAAAGAATCCAGTAGTAGGCCTAACCATTGATCAGTATGTCCCAAATTTATACGACAAATTTATTTTGATCGGACTCTGTCACAAATACAATTCTTATCTCTGCCTCTGTAAACACGCACACACACACACACACGAGCGGGCCAAGGCAGCACCGTTGGCCAGCAAACCTGTTAGCTTCTCAAGAAGGACTCTGCACCGTGGAGTAAGTAAGAACGTAACTATGGGTTGAAAGGCATAGCGCAGTCGGTACAGCGACTCGCTACGGGCTGGACGGTCCGGGGATCGAATCCCGGTGAAGGCGAGATTTTACGCACCCGTCCAGACCGGCCCTCTGGCCCACTCAGCCTACTATACAACAGGTACCGCGTCTCTTTGTCGGGGTAAAGCGGCTAGGGTGTGGCGTTAACCACCTGCCCACATCGAGCACCGAGGTTGAAGAAAGAGTTGAGCTATACATCTTCTCTCCCACTGGATCTTCGTGGCCTGTTCTAGGGTGAACTTTACGAGATGAAAGGTAAAGGAATTATAACTGTGATGCCGGCAGAGCAAGAGAATTTTAGTTTAAACAAAAGCGTGCAGACACTCTATGGCGCCCAACCAAGCCCCTATGTAGTGGGTAGACTGCCTCTGAAATGTGATGGCACACGCAAAGAAACCAGAATTCGTCTTTCTGCGAAACGGACGAATCCATTTAAATCGGCAGGGTCGTCAGTTCAGTCGACTACTGGCAGCCGAGGTGTGCGCAACAGCGGTAGTAATGCTGGATACACCATGTTCCGAGGTAGTGTGAAGAGTATTGGCTACCCACTCCATTCGCCAGTTTCGCTTTCACTTTCCCTCTCGTGCGTCACCGTGTCATCACATTTCAACTGGACTCTACCTAGAGCTTTTTACCGGGGATGAAGTGGACAGTGTGTGAAGTTCACCTCTTACCTACATCTACTGCCGAGGTATAAATAAGTAGCTGTATAACCTCTCTCCCTCACACGACTGCGTGGAGTCCACAGGCTTAAATTCACGTCTAATTACGTAGGAACTCGTAAAGGAGAAGCGAGCTGACACAAGTGAATTCTCAGGGTCAAAATTGGATATGCTTAAGCTGTCTACATTTTCGCGGCGTTGAAACTAGTTTTGGGGTTTTTATGACAGGACACCCGCCCAAAAAACATAATATATGCCTGTACGTGTAAAATGGTGTGAGTGGGCTGTTGTACTAGTCCTGCAATGTATCCCTCATTTGCGACAGCAGTGTCACAACAACAGTCACAACAATGTCACAACAACAGTGTTACAACAATGTCACAACAAAAGTGTCACAACAGTGTCACAACTCAAAATTTGTGACTTTTCAGGAGAAAATTTTAAAGGTTTTGTAGTGTTATAATTTTCTTTGAGTGCAACGACGACACAACTGCTCTCCAGCGGCGAGTTTTGCAACCTGCGTTATAACACTATACTTGTTAAAAGTGCATCTGCAAACGTTTCTTTCTACACCAATAACTCAAAAATGCCCAATTTCGAGTTGTGACATTCTTGTCGCAAATGAACGATATGTTGATAGCAAAGAAGCGCCACGAAGGAAGTATTTCGCGTGGAATACAAGTGGACTTAAGTGTTTCTTACAAGAAGTTTAATCTTCCGTATTACACAGATTGAGACTCCCAGTATACATACTAACCTTTTAAAAAAGAATGGCAGACCGCTTTATTTAAAGATCCAGTCCGTACCGCGCTGTAAGCATTTTTCATCTCGGTTATAAAAACAAATCAGTTTAAGCTGTAAGTGGCAAAAGTCGCTGTTTGTTCTCAGATAAACACAAAACACATAAATACAGTGTGCGCAGAACGTTTATTTGTTGAATGTTAAACTGTTGGTGCATCACATAACCAGTAGGCTGTAAGAGGTTAAAGGCTATATGGATTAATGTATGTAGAGGGCATAATTGCATTAAGCGCCTCATCCTAAATAAGTTATTGGCTGCCACAGGAAAAATGTTTTGAAAAACCGATTTTTCTTGCATTAAGATTGACTACAAAAATTATACATTTTTTACGATAAATATTGTGACTATTACTGACTGTGGGCCAGAATAGCTCAGTCGGTACAGCGACTCGCTACGAGCTGGATGGTTCGGTTATCGAATCCCGGGGTAGTGGGGTGGGGGCGAAATTTTCTGCACGCGTCCAGACTGACCCTGGGGCCCACACAGCTTCCTATACAATGGGTACCGGGTCTTTGCCGGGGGAAAAGCGGCCGGAGCGTGACGTTGACCACCAACCCCATCTAGCACAGAGATTAAGGAAATAGTAGAGCTATAACTCTATTTCCTCTCTGGACCTTCGTGGCCTGTTCTAGGGTGAACTTTACCATTACTTTTACCTTTACCTTTACTTTTACCTTTACCTTTACCTTTACCTTTACCTTTACCTTTACCTTTACCTTTACCTATTACTGACTCTTCTGATGTTTAAGAAGCTGACTGTCCTGCTCAGAACAGCTGCAGTCCTCTACTGAGAAGCCTCATTAATTAGTTCAGGCTTTGATTACATATTATACAATGATGTGGCCTGCTTGTCTAAAGAAAGTCAAGATGCAAAATATTGTTGGGCAGCCAACAAACATTTACATTATCAAAATGTTCCCTGTTGAAACCCAAAGGTACATCCTTGTCACCACAGACGGCTGCATTTGAAAAACATTTAAAATTTTAAATCAGTATCTCAAAGTTATAATTAGGTAAAGTCAGTCCCAAAGCTGCGTCCACATGGCTCAGCACATTGTACAAAGTAATATCTCCTAATAAGTTTATATAACTTATTGAACACGGCTCTTTTCCCTTGCCCGTACCTGTAAGTTGTTTAAGCAAACTCACTGTTTTGCGCCTAGTTCGAGCAGACAAAAACGCATTAAGTAATAAATTTAAGTCGTGAAGCTACTTGTTTATGTACTGTATGTACTGTATGTAATCTATGTACTGTATGTACTGTATGTACTGTATGTGCTGTATGTGCTGTATGTACTGTATGTACTGTATGTGCTGTATGTACTGTATGTACTGTATGTACTATATGTACCTTATGTACTGTATGTGCTGTATGTGCTGTATGTACTGTATGTACTGTATGTACTGTATGTGCTGTATGTGCTGTATGTACTGTATGTGCTGTATGTGCTGTATGTACTGTATGTGCTGTATGTGCTGTATGTACTGTATGTACTGTATGTACTGTATGTGCTGTATGTACTGTATGTGCTGTATGTGCTGTATGTACTGTATGTGCTGTATGTGCTGTATGTACTGTATGCACTGTATGTGCTGTATGTGCTGTATGTACTGTATGTACTGTATATACTGTATGTGCTGTATGTACTGTATGTGCTGTATGTGCTGTATGTGCTGTATGTACTGTATGTGCTGTATGTACTGTATATACTGTATGTACTATATGTACTGTATGTACTGTATGTACTGTATGTACTGTATGTACTGTATGTGCTGTATGTGCTGTATGTACTGTATGTGCTGTATGTACTGTATGTGCTGTATGTACTGTATGTACTGTATGTACTATATGTACTTATGTACTGTATGTACTGTACATATAGCAACAAATGTACTGTGAAGAACGAAAACAGAGTGATACGTTTCTTAAGAATAATTGTCAAGCGAAAGATGTAGGTACATTCTTGCAATGATGATGGTATTGATGATGATGATGGTGGTGGTGGTGATGGTGGTGATGGTGATGGTAGTGGTGGTGGTGGTGGTGGTGGTGGTGGTGG
>Ga0123355_10014269_pt1 | contig 12414 bp, 6 predicted proteins | sample TergutEmb28metaG_3_FD_89872 | JGI IMG/M metagenome (GOLD analysis project Ga0123355, IMG submission 89872) | Embiratermes neotenicus P1 segment gut microbial communities from Petit-Saut dam, French Guiana - Emb289 P1 | ecosystem: Host-associated > Arthropoda: Insects > Digestive system > Gut ...
CTACTGGCCGGCCCTTAACTGCAGTACATGCTACTGGCCGGCCCTTGACTACAGTACGTGCTACTGGCCGGCCCTTAACTGCAGTACATGCTACTGGCCGGCCCTTAACTGCAGTACATGCTACTGGCCGGCCCTTAACTGCAGTACATGCTACTGGCCGGCCCTTGACTACAGTACGTGCTACTGGCCGGCCCTTAACTGCAGTACATGCTACTGGCCGGCCATTAACTGCAGTAAACCGGTTCGCATCATGTGGCCTGTCTATTGGAGATTTTGGTGAACAAAGTGGAAATGGGTCTGGGTTTTCTCAGAGTATGTCTGTTGTTAGGCGCGTTTGCAAAATTTGCGAAAAGCGACTATTAGCTTAGTCATGCCTGTCCGTCTGTCCATCCTTCTGTCTACTGGAACAACTCGGCTCCCACTAGACAGCTTTTCATGAAATTTGATATAAGAGAATTTTTTGAAACTCTGTCGAGAAAATTCAAGTTTCATTAAATTCAGACGAGAATAAAGGGTACTTTGCATGAAGGGTACTTTACATGAACACCAGTACACATTTTTTATCATGTCTCGATCATTTCTTCTCAGAATGAGAAATGTTTCAAAAAATGTTGAAGAGAAAATCGAAATAGACATTAGGCGTTCAGTAACATTATTTTTTCTCACAAATCACGCATTTCATGTCACAATGTGGAAAAATACTATAGAGTCGGGCAGGCCACATATGTTAATATTGCGCATGCGCATGGCATGCTGGGTATTTAAGGCTACACATACACACTTAGATTACGTAATACTCATTGCTTGTCCACTGCAACAATTGTTGCACGAACGCGCTGCAATGTTGATTTATACGTACATTGCATTTCTTGTCTTCTTTAGTATTATTCTACAGATACTCCAAAAACATTTTCATCTTCATGTTAATCTTATCAGAAGGACAAGCGGGCAAAGCCTAATAAACTTTAAATGAAGCAATGAACTTCAGGATATCGAGGAGCGCTGGACAGAAAAGTAATTAGTGTTGCGAAATTTCGCAACTCTGATTGGTAGTTAGTTACCGACGTCAGTGGATAGCCTATCGTTCTCGTCTTTAAGGGCCAAGAAGACCCTGAAGAGCTAAAGTCCCACATACACAGCGACCGAGGTCTAACTAAAATCACGTGTAATTTTTGTTCCCAAATTAAACGGCTAAATATTCTAGATTATCTTGAAAATATTATTATTTGAATAGGCAGAATACATGCGCACTGGACGATGTAGAATTATCTGAACGGTATTCTGTTTAATTCTTTTCTTGATAACCGCGTGGTTTGAAGCCTTTGAGTCGCTAACAATTCCTCAGCTGGGCAAGAATTCACCCGAAATACGTGAGGCCGAATATTCATTACCATTTACATTGCATCTCGCCATTTATTCCTTTCTTAAGCCAAATAAATCAAAACAGTCTCTCTAATGTTATTTAAGCTCGGTTAATATTACAATCCCATTTACGCCTAAGTCATTAAAATAGGCTCCTTCTTTCCGGTTTCCCCACCAAAACCCTCTAAATGTTTCTCTTCTCCATATGTGCCACATTCCCGGCCCATATCGTTTCCAATGATACCATCACAGGGAAATAATCAATTCTTGAACGACGTTTGTGGTATATATGTGTGTGTGATTTATGAAAATTGCTTTCCGTAACGCGGATTCTGTAGCTTCCCACAGTAATGTAATCAGTGAATAATGCATAGGAAATGATGAGGACGGAGTGAGTGATCGCTCTTAATTTGCGATACTCTCCCGGTACCTGTTGGTGGGAACTGCAGGAAACTACCGGCAGATTTGCGAATTGGGTAGGCCCCATATACAAGTCTGTGTTTGTAAGACTGGAGGCATTTTTGTCAGTGATATTTTTACAGTAAATAACGACAAGAAAAATTTTGAACATTGTTGAGTGGTGAAGTTACTGAAGATAAGATGGCTGAGCCATGTACCAGGCATAGGAGAGATTAGGAACACTTGCAGCATTGTCAATGAAACTGAACACCACATATCGCTTAAAAATTCAGGCGTAAATAACAGGACAATATTGAAACGTAACTCAAGGAAGTTCGGTGCTAATGTATAGACTAGGTGCATGTGGGTCAGAATAGTGTCCTTTGTCACGTTGTGAAGGACACGATACTGAAATCGGTTTATATCGAGAAGATCGATACTGAATACTCCTAATATGTACCAGTATAACGTCATGGAAGCTCATGTTATTGAATACGAAATAGTCAAGTGTCATGCCAAATTGTGTTACTGAATAGAGCATAGCATAGCGTCAAGAAAACTTGGAATTTTTTGAATAAGTAACAGCGTAGCGTTTTGGAAACTTGTGTTACTGGATACATAATATCTTATCATTATGTTCATTTAAATGTATGTCACTGAATAAGTACATAGCGTCATGAAAACTTAAGTTACTGTTTACATGGAAGTTTAATGTCGTGGAAATTTATGCTTTTGATTACATAAGAGCGTAGCGTCATGGAAACGTAATGTTACTGAACACTTATAAGTATAAGTCATGCAAACTTATCTCCAATTACAAGCCTCCCGTTTAAGAGATAGCCCGATTTGCTACGGGTTACAGCATATTGCGCACGGCTATTACATGTGTCGGTACATGTAGTGATCCAAAGTTAGAGAAGTTGTCGGAGGGGCTGGGCTCTACTAGTGACACTGAATACCCTTGACGGCATTGACTAAGCAGATTACGGCCTATTTTGGCGTGACGCCGTGCAGTTTAGTAGAGAGGAACCTGTAACTCCACACCATAATTGTATGCTGGTACATTGTACTAATCACCACCATTAAATTTGTGTGGGACATAGTCTACAAACCTAACTGCAAAAAAGGTCTTTCTTTTGCGAAACTGACTGTTGTGTAGTGGGTGAAGAAATTCTTCTTATTCTAGATCTGAAAGCATGTTCTTCTAAGTATGCCCACCACAGGACCAATTCTGAACAAGCTGAAGCCAATCTACTATCACACATTCGATTTCCGTTTTAATGCTAATCTGCATTCTACTAATCAGAATCTTTCTAATGACAAAAATCACAATTATAACAGTGATAAAATAAATTCGGCATCTCCGAGAATTTATTACGAATTTCGATCAAAATTTCGGGATTTTGAATCCTTATTAGTTTGTTATTTATATATCGTATTCCCACGCATTGGCCGTCTATTGTATTCGCTGCTCTCTCAAAATTGTTTATCGTGGAAGAAGAAATTACATTTTTAATTTGACAATTAGGTCCGCCTCAACCAAAGCCCTGCACAACGGCACTCTAGAATTAATTATACAATATTCTTCAAGACATGTCTTTACTTTCATCAAATAGGAAACTACCTGCCTCATAATCACCATTATTATCACCACCAACATCATCATCATCATCATCGTATTAATGTCCCTTGCATTTCCTTGTATCAAACCTCGGCCCAAAGACGAGCCCCACTGATGGAGATAGTTCAAATGTTTATTCAGTTCTTCCGCCACGATGCAGCAGCAACACACCACATAAGTTCACGATATATTTCGACCACATCCTTTCCAACTCACTATTCCCTGCGTATCCTACCGTTCGGTGAAATATGTCTTATTTTTTATCGTTGATAAATGAAACATAATTACACAGATATTCGTTCTTCAATGTGTGATAATATTTGCTCGACTTGCTTTTACTTTTATCAATATAATCGTTATCAAGATTATCATGCAACAGTTATGTTCTTTGTCACTTGCTGGTTTTAAGACAATGTGTTTTACACGAGTAAAACTCACTTTCACCCTCAAGAATTCCGTATTTTTTCCAGAGAATATTTTTATTCCTTATGATTCTAGTAACAAACAAGGATGATTTCCGTAAGCAGAATAAGCAGATTGGATCTTGAAATGAAGACGTTTTGTATTGTCTATTAACACAATTTCCCTCTATATTGTTCCTTTATATTGTGCATAATTGATAACAGATTCTCGACATTAAACCAAAGAATACTATAAACATGTGCTGTTGACACTTACATTACATTATCACACTGAACATTCCTACACGTTCCGGTCCGCAAGGGGTCATCATCAGTGAGTCAAACCAAAGTAATACAGCACAAAACCAAATTAGTCACTTTTCTATACAGACGTCATGGTGTGTAATGGAACCAGATGGTTAAAATATGGGCATTTGTTTGTACAGCTGTACACGTGAGACGTATATAGTTATAGAGTGTCTTGGAAGCAGCCTGGATACTTAACGAAAGTTAGCACAATCTCTTGCGGACCGGAACGTGTAGCTATATTACTTATTATCTTATAATATTAGTATCTAATAAACAATTTGTGCATTTTTTAATTTAGCGTCATGAGATTTATCCTTGCGAAGAAGGCGGATTGTGTTCTCTGTTAGCATATTATTCCTTGTAATGAAGACGGGTTGTTTTACGTGCTAGCAGATTGGTCCTTGTGTTGAATAAAGGTTATATTACCTGTTAACTCGTCCTTTTAAGGGAGACGGATCTCGTTCTCAGTTGAGAGTCTGGTCTTTGTAAAAAAACATGGGTCTTTTGTTTTGTTAACACATTGGTCTTTGTAAAAAGAGGGCTTTTTTCCTTGTTAACAGATTGTTCCTTGTAATGAAGACGAGTTTTGTTCTCTGTCATGAAGAAACTGATATTTTAAACATTACTCATATTAAATATTTGCTTCGAGGAGTTAAATTAAAACCAGCTCGGATACCTGACGACGATGGTAGAACTCTATCCAAGCCATGTATTTCTTGACTCACATGCCTAGTCATACAGCATTCTTTGTAAACGATCAAAGCACATTACAATAGTGCTTTAATTATTCAGAAATTTGACACACAGATTGAACGCGTTAAATAACGTGACAGATGATCCGTAGCGCAATTTATATGTATCTGAAGAGGAGGTAGCTTACGTCCAAGTGGTCTCCGTATATCATACATTTTAGTTTCATGTTTCCCCTTAATAAAAACAACAGACTATTGTAGGCGTATTTAGATTTGTGTGATTCTGTTTCAGAGGAATGCAAGTTTAGGGGTTAACATAGCATGTTGGGGATTCTATTTTACTTAGGGGATGAAGTGGTGTGTCGGGTGTCGCGTGTCCTCGTCATTATAACTGATGCTTTGTGACTCATCACAAGAAAATCGTCACCCTAATTTCACTAGCAGGCCCCCGGGCTATGCAGCAATTTTGCGTAGGAAATCTACGGTCTATAGGAAACGGGATGCGTATGGTAATTCTTAGGCAGCACGTTATTTCTTATTCAGTTTACAGTTTCCTCTATTATCACACATTTGTTACGGTGTGCTGATCAAAGTATGAGAGAAACATAATGCCTTCTTCTTTAAAGTAAATTTACTGTTCTGAATATGGCAACAGCGTGGTCCTCCGTAAGCTCGGTAAATTTCTGTCACACTAAACAAGGCAGTTACCATAGGACCTTAATATTAATATTCACTGCCGTTACGTGATATATCATGCTCATCTTCTAGTCTCTAAACACCTGTAGTTCATTGTGAGTTTCCAGGCTTCCACCGTGATGTATTTGATGCCTTCGCTATTCTGCGATGTTACGTGGAGTAGGTTGGTAGTTGTGTAAATACCTACTTCAAGTAAAATCTCAGAAGAACAAAGTTCTCACTCGTAATTCATTCTTTACATACGTTGTAATTTACGTGGCAGTTTGTTCTGCAGCTTTTGGGGGTTGATTGCACTTTTACTTTATAATAGGGATTCAAAATTAAGCAGAACTTTTTGAGTGATGTTGTGTTGCATCTGCCGGTGTAGTGGTTATGACATGACAGCACATTGCAAGTGCAGCATTCAGTGGCAGACTGTAACATGACATATAATAACATGACACATATGACGCAATGATAATAATGCCCTCCCATAACAAAGCAATTAAATTTAATACTGCACAGTTCCTGACAAATTATGCACTCTACAAAAGTTGATAACAAAAGGCATATTGAAGGTTTTATAAACATATTTCTTCTAAATCTTATGTATATTGGACCGTATATCATTGTGATAGTTGAAGAATAGAGACCAACTTGATGTCACAATTTATTAAGATTTATTTCACTTCTTCTATGCTCGACAAGTTTCGGACATTAATACATCCATCATCAGGGGCCAGCGACTTTTCTATTGTATCATCACATCGGTCGTGTGTTCTTGTTTCGATGTGTGTTGGAGTTTCAGTGTGGCTGGGTTGGGGTGGTATCCGTGTTGCAGGCTGAAGCCTGCCACACGGATACCACCCCAACCAGCCACACCGAAACTCCAACACACATCGAAAGGAGAACACACAACCGATGTGGTGATACAATAGAAAAGTTTGCAGGCTCCTGATGATGGATGTATTAATGTCCTAAACATGTTGAGCATAGAAGAAGTGAAATAAATCTTAATAAATTGTGACATCAAGTTGGTCTCTTATTCTTCAACTATGCAAATATTTCATCTATTTTATTCAGGCAATAATAGTTACTGTATTGCACAGGACTCGTCCAATGTGATTATAAATAGCTGAATTTTCATACTGTTGAATGTTCTAATATATAGTTATTTATTATTTTATTTGTTTTAATGTTGAAACCTTCGTTTTCAACCAGTCATAGTGGTTGAAACACCATGTCCAGGATGATGATCCAAAGACCATATATTTAGGAAGTTTTTATGTTACTTGTGCTTTATACAAATACTTCACAATACTTTACTAATTGCACTGACCTAAAACACAGTTGAAAATGAATAAATTCAAGGTTTTTGGTGTCCTTTCTTCCAGAATATCAGCCCAACTCAATGTGTAATGTTCGCTAAACTATTTGAGACAAGGGAGTGGTCTCATCTGTAAAGGTCAAAATGCTCACTTGTTTGACATTTCGAGACTTGAAGATGAGACCGTTAGGCGGTCCCGAAAAACCGGGAAGCAAATATTCACTGACGTGCTGTCGTACCTCAGAAGAACGGAGGCCTCGATAACACCGCCGTCAAAGCTTAATAAACCACAAATTCAAGAAGTACTTTCGTATTAATCACTCATGAACTTCAAGGTTTCAATATATGGAATACGACCAGCCTCGTGGTCCAGTGGTCAGTCTCTGCCTACTAATCATGAGGTTCCGGGTTCGATTCCCAGCTCTACTGTGGGAATTTTCTCTGAAGGGGAGGATTCCCGCGGTGACCATGGTTTGGGTAGGTTGGTAGAATTTAGATTTAAGGGCCCTCTTGGCACTACACCCTTCTCTATCACCACTCACATCATCGGGACAACGTAACTGCACCTCATGGGCGTCCCAACCTCAGAAGTCGGTTACACCCCTGCCATGTCCAGGAGGGAAGACCACGAAGTCCACAAGGACATGTGGTGGCATTGGACAAAAAAAAATATAAGGAATACGTGCAGAAAGACTACTGTGTGTTTAGTTTTGTAACTTTTAACGTCTTATGTCGAAAATATGCAGTACGACGTACTTTTATTGGCGTTTTACGGTGTAGTGTTGAACTGCAAATTATTTACATATCGATTTGTTTATCCATTTACGTTTAACACTACCACTTTAACTGATTAAGTTTCGAAGCAGTTTGTTAAACAGAAAGGTAAGCGTGTTTAAACAGAATAATATTGCTGAGAGATGGACTTGCACCATAGCAACAATAGGAGAAATAACAATTGCATTCAAAGCCGCAGTTGAAAGCATAAAGGAAAGAAAAATTTGGAAAACATAATCATAGATGGGAGAATATTAACATTTTTCTTACGGTATAAAAAGCTATGCTGGATACGTCTGGGAACAAGGTCCGGTGGTGGATTTTGTAAGTGCGGAAATGGAAATTTCTGTTTACCAAAAGAAGAAAACTTCTCGAAAGATTATTAGGACGGCTTGTTAAGAAGAATATTCCGTCATTTACTTAGTTAGTGAGAAGTGAACTTAAATTTGTACCTGCAACTAATTAGTTTCCACGTCACTGAACGTAAGCAGTATTGGAAGTCAGGGATAGCCGAACAGTTTCGTAAAATCAGCCCTATACTTAGGTGAAATTACAGCTTAAAATACTGTGCTCTTTCCTCCTAAGGAACCGTGGCCTGAGTAGCCAAAGGGCAGGAGATTGTATGGACCCGATACATGGAGATAAAAATACTTTTCCCCTTCCAAAAAAAAAAAAAACGGACCTCAGTTTCTCGTTCACATAGTCGATACCCTAGGCGCTATAAGGGTTGTAAATTCTAAAACTTCAAAATTTTCATCTTTCTATCAATTAATATCAGCTATATATATGTATATATATATATATATATATATATAACAAGGTACCGCTTTGTTTGAAGCACTGAGATACAAGCCAGCAGGCCGTTGCTTCGATTCCCAGTGGGATAACTGGAGTTTTCATTGACATAACCCTTAAAGGATCGACTCACACTGTAACAGAAATAAATGCCAGAAATATTTCTTGGGGATCAAGGCAACCGGTGCATAGGGCTGACAAACTTACCACCTTCACGTGTAGATCTTCTTTAAATCTGGGAACCTAAATCTGCTGGAGCCCTAAAGGCCTATTCAGGCCTGTAAACGTACTGCCTTAACTTTTTATATATACACCTGAAGCTATATATATATAAATAAAGTAGAATATAACAGAAAATAAGTGATAAGAAGATTATTATAAATCATACTTTATAAATTATAAGTTATTATAAAGTTTCAGTACAGTATGTATAGATTGTACATGGTTGGCCAAAAGTAGTTATACAGTATATAGGTAATTACTGTATACCTACTTTTGGACCACCCTGCATAATAAAATGTACAGAACCTTCTGACACAGATTTAGCAGGCCTTAAAATATGAAACAAATAAATCAACCACTGTTGCTGTAATAATGGTATATATCATAGACATGCAATTCTGATGGGCCATATTTACATTAAGAAGCGCTTCACAGTTCGAAATCTTAAATTAAGCGATATATTTAAACCAGTGACTCATACTCAAGCTGTCGTTCACACCAGCATTCAAGTGCCATGTGTCACTGAAGCGATAATACAAAGTTTTACACAGACTTACTTACACTAGAAGTCTTGCATGTGTACATTGTCTGTCGAGGCAGTAACATGAATATGTGACTTAATTAACACGGGGAAGGGTTGCTCCATCACGATGCTGGAGCAGCCACTTGAGACAGACGGCCGCAAAACTGCAAGAACGAATAGGACGTAAAGTGTCTACAAATTGAAACTCCTGTCTGTCACTCTTAAACTACAAGCTTTAGGTCGATGTCGATTAATAATAAAGAATATCACTGCGTCCGGTGAAAGCCGAAACGCCCTCAATCTGCTGCAGTCCTAATTAAACAACTTAGAGTCTTGAATTTTATGTTTCATCGCAAAATACTCGGAGATATCAATTGAATAATTTTACTGTGACCATATCTAGCCATAGTTTACAGAGACAGCATTCTATATGGATGGAATGTTAACAATTATAGCACTCGACGACAATTTGAGTCACGATTTCACCGAATATGCATGTTAAATACTTCTTTTACAAATTTTGAGACCAATGTAACATAAATATTTCATTATTATTATAATCGAGGACATCCTGTTGTGTTTGAATTCAAGGGTACAACAAAATGATTTAAAGTTACCATCGAAACACAAGAAGAGTGTATAAATTTGACGTTCAGGTGACCGTGCATCGTGATAAATTCTTATAATAAAACCAAATAGATGCACTCATTTCTCAAATTTACTTTTGGAATAAAAATCTACATGATTCGGACATTTCCTCTGTCCGTCATCATGAGTCTAGCACTGTACACACAACAATGAAGAACTCCCGATGATGGACAGAGGAACTGTCTGAAACATGTAGAGTTTTATTCCAAAAATAAGTTACAGAAATTAGTGCATTAGTTGGTCTTGTTATAAGAAAAGTGTATAAATATTAGCATTTTATTGTGGCAACGTGTTACAGTCTTATTAGACCACATTTAGGCCAGCATTCAGAGGTATGAGGTACAATTAGTGCATATCATGTACATTGTATTCACGTTGTTAAAAACTCATCGGAAGAACCTATGTCTCCAAAATCACCTTCCGCTACGTAGAAGGGAGTAGCATTCATCTCCGAAACATCAGTAATTGGTTACGATTCTACATGCTGTCTTCACGCAGAACTGCACATGAGAAGATTAAAATCTTCTGAGATTTTTTAACGTTTAGATTGGTAAACAGTCACAGACTTTGCGAGCGTCTGCTTGCTTGACCCTGAAGAGGAATGGATTAAGATCCTTCGAAATGTCGGTTATCAATCGATAAGGCGTAACATCCCAGGACGTACGAATCATGAGAGGTACTACTTTAAGAAACTCAAATCTAGCAAAACTCAGTGAAAATTTGCGCCGTCTTAAGAACATCAAATATAATATTACGTTTGGCATTTGAATATTTGAAGAATATATTTAAAATAAATATAGTTTATTTCATACCTCACAGTAAACACAGTCCGTCTCCATTACATACATGAATCGTTTAATGGCTTATAATGAAATAACTGCTAAAATTACAGTACACTTCAGTACTCAGCAGAAAGAGCACGCTCGCACAATGTTACACCAGGCGCTACATGCAGCAGTCACTGTTCCTTGAACATTCCACATTCTAATAGTGACGGAAAAGGGGGCGCATTATTGCACACATATTCGGCATGGAAAGTAAGGAACCAGCACACTGCAAACGTTGCAGATTGCTTAGAGAACGTTAGACTGGGGATCAATGGACGAAAATGAGCGAAATGGAGGAGAATGGACGTAATTACGTGGAGCGGAATTTAGATTGGAGTGGGGCGACTTCTGCCGGCAGGACAGCAGAACTGGATGCAGAATTCACAAAGGACTTCTGATTGAACAAAGAAACAGGGTTTAGAGACTGCCCTGTGGAGCGGAGATACGTAGCCTTGATAGATGACAGAATGGGGAAAACTGCGAAACAAATAACAAAATGTTTGCTAGCTACTTACCTCAGTATTTCTAGCAGAACTGTAGATCACACAGTTTTATTATATATCTCTAATGTCTATGCTTCGTTTCAGAATAGGGTGCTGGGGAGAGTATTTGGGCCTAAGAGGGACAAGGTAACCAGGGACTGGAGAAAACTACATAGTGAGAAGCTTGATGATCTCTACCCCTCACTCAATATTAAGTGATAAAAAGTGAAGAATGAGATGGGCGTGTCATATAGCATGTATGGGGGAGAGTAGAGGTGCATATAGGGTTTTGGTGGGGAAACGTGATGGAAGACCTAGGCGTAGATGGGAAGATAATATTAGGATGAATATTTCGACAGTGGGATGTGAGGATACGGACTGGATCGATGTGGCTCAGGATAGTGATAGGTAGCGGACATTTGTGAATGTGGTAATGAATTTTCTGGTTCCACAAAATGTGGGGAATTTCTGGACTAGCCGAGAACCGGTTAGCTTTTTCAAAAAAGACTTTGCTCTATGGAGTAAGTAATGGAGAAAGTAATTGTCTTTGCTTCATTTATTTCAAAATAAACCAAATACCATACATACTACTGTCTTATTTTTCGATGTATGAAAGTTAATTAAGTTATTTCATCGTCCAGATGGTTGCCTGAATTTACGCCAGCAGAATCTTACTAACTTTTCTGAAGAAGGTGTTGCCTCCACTGTCTCTTGTCTACCCTCTATAGCTGCGAAACTTCGCAAAATTTCTACACAGTCTCATTGAACATGTCATACTTTTAGCCCCTACAATCAATATAGGAATCTCAGAGAAGAGAGGAGACACGAATAAATGGTATTGTTATTAAGAGCCATTCAGTGCAGAGTTGTGAAATCTTCTAATTAACTTAATAACGTGTTCCTTGGAGCATATTCCGTTTCGAGTGTCTTATAGTGGCTTACAGACTCAAGATACTCTGTGCCTTCCGCTGAACCCAAACATCCATTTCTCCATTTTCCTGCCACTTCTTCGTTCTGAGGACTACATGTTCTTCCGAGTAGGCCGTTCTCAAGCCCAGATTATGTCCTACTCATAACGTAGAAATTGCAGATTTCAAAACAATATCGATTCTGTCTACTATTCACCTAGAAACAGATTTTAATATCCGATATATCGAAGTACCGAATGTATTATTTAAAAAAAAATGCATGTCTACTACCGGATAATTTATGTGGTACGGAACAAAGATAAGTATGAAGAATAAAAGACCAGCTTGATGTCACTTGCTATTTTATTTCACTTCTTATGTGCTCAACATGTTTCGGACATTAATATATCCATCATCAGGAGCTTGCGACTATTCTGTTGAATTACCAC
>Ga0123355_10014270_pt1 | contig 12414 bp, 7 predicted proteins | sample TergutEmb28metaG_3_FD_89872 | JGI IMG/M metagenome (GOLD analysis project Ga0123355, IMG submission 89872) | Embiratermes neotenicus P1 segment gut microbial communities from Petit-Saut dam, French Guiana - Emb289 P1 | ecosystem: Host-associated > Arthropoda: Insects > Digestive system > Gut ...
ACTCTTCGCGAGAGGATGAGGAGGAATGAAAGAAAAAGAGGAGAGGAGCGTGCGGTTGTGTACGTGACATGCTGCACCTCCACACCCGCTCAAACGGTAGCCATATTACCTCTGATGCCACGGCCAAATACCAACAACACACCGAACAAGCCCGTAACGTTACCTCGCATCCAACTTTTGCTACGTTACGTGGCCAGGAGGCCCGTCCACACTGTCATGATACCGTGCTACATTGCGCCGTAACGTAACAAGTGTGTACGAGGCTTTACAAGTTCTCATTCGTTCGATAAAACATGTAAATGTTCTGTGGTGGTTTTAGTAATCACTTTCTTTAATAGACCATATATTCCTTACTTGTAATGCGCTGTCATAAGCGTGGTGTCCTCCTTCAGCGGCAAGCCAGTTAGCAAACATGTTCTCGCGTCCCAACTCTCAGATGCCTGTATGGAAAGATTTCGTTAGGCTGTGTAATGAATTTGCTTCTACCTTTCCGCAAGTCCTCTTCTGACACGAACTTCCACACCTTGCACGCCATTACACGCCCTTCACTAGAGATAACTCTATGGCTTCCTCTTCAGCAGGATCATAATATGCTGTGCGTATTTAGTGACAAATAATGTTGTTCTGCTAGTAGCGGACAATACATGGCGATGTGCATTCTGGCACGGCTTACATTCAACTAACCCGATAACCCCCCCCCCAGTGCCTCCTGCAGACGAATCCAAGTAATGTGACTGAAATTCTTTCTTCTTCCCCGTGCCATGAAACAGTGAACAACGTCAACGTCTACTATCAGCGCGCTGACACATCACACAACCACATAGAGTGTGGCCAACTCTCACAGGTTTGCTTCATTCCACTGACCGCCAAAAAAAAAAAAAAAATGCGGAAACTTTTTGAAGATTCCTCGTATACCTAATAATAACGAATAGGTGAAAATATGTTAAGATGATAATTAAACAAAACTATTTCTCACACAAAACACACATTACATATAAATCGAAATGCTATTCATGACAGGCGTACATCAACAATACCTTCCAAAAGATTCCTACAATATTTGGAACATAATAAATTTACAAACTTTCTGGCAAGATGTTTAGGTATGCTGACAATATCTTCCACCTCCGATAAAACATTACCAGTATTCATGTTACATGTCATGAGTTCAACAACGTACGTACAAATCTGTCATTTAAAGTCCAGAGAGCAAAACAATAAATTAAACTTCCTAGGCAGTACGCATCACAGCAGTCCACTATAGCAAACAAATGACCAAACATGTTACCATACCAAATAACTCGTGTCATCCCCCATAAAAGAAAACGGCAATTCGGTGTCTGATGAAGAGACTGGGAAAATCTCCAGTATCTTGTAAGGACAGAAAAAAGAAGTACGCGCTACACAAAACATCATTCGTAACATTAATATTAAAACTATGACATACGCAACAGGGGAAAGAAAAACAGAACACAGAAGAACAATAAAAAATGGTCTACAATTTCATTTCCAGAAAAACGAACAAAACCTACCACAAAATTATTTACAATATAAAAAAGGGGTTTTCATTTCAGAACAGCAGTTTGCTTGGACAGTAATAATAGCAGCAAACAAGACAACAAGAGCTCTCCGTATCATCATGCGTCCTCTGGCATAAAATATTAATTTTCCATACACCTGTGCCTTAAGAACCCTGTCGTTAACAACAGCCACACTGGGTGCACACTTCAGTGTTCCGGGTTATGACACCTTATTCTGTGGTACTTAATCAAAACTTTTCGGAGGGTCATAATAATAACCCCAGCTGCACATATACCCTGAACATGATCGTTCGAAATTACTTAATTCTACTTACCAGACTATCCAGCCTCGTAAACTTCGTATCTTACAAAATGGGCGGCACAGTTCCATACTTTTACTTGTACTGCATATTATTAAAGTTGATTTGGTAAAATAAGTTACATGATAAATAAATAAAGCTGACTTGTTGGCCCATTTATGCTGATATCCGCTGGCTATTGCTGTTGAGCAGTTTACACTTCAGTCATGTCCGTGCGGCGGGTACCACGCCAACTAACCGATGGTGCACACTGTGACCTGCATGCAATTATGCCATCAATCATTACATGCCCAACTCAACACCCAACAAGTTCAGCTTCGTGTGTCATAACGCTACTACAAACTACACAACATAAACCAACGCAAATTCTGCCCAACTCAACGAATAACTAGTTGAAAACTTTGGAGCATATTAGTAATTTTTATGTACCATCTGCTTAATCATAGTAATATGCATTTTACACAAACAGGGCGTTTGCAAAAATTCTCACAACGAAAAGAAATTATTTTTTTTGAAGAGCACTAACCGGCTATTATTTATAATGCAGTCAGACTGTTCTAGATGTGAGGTAAAACTTAACTTTGAATGTTACTTACATAAATTCCAGGCTTCAATTGCATGCTTCTTATGGAGTTCTCGTGTTTTGTATTCACAAAAGTTTAACCACAATATAAGCACTTTCTCTGAAACTGAATGTTTTTCCAAGTTGTGTATTCGCATGTAACTTCCATACTCGACGGTCGTCTCCATTCACTCCTGCATGCACTTGTTACAGATACGAAGCTATGAGGCTGAACGCTATTCTGTTATTCATTCCAAAAGTCTGTTGTGCTTCAGAGGCCGGAAAGAATGACAAGTCATCTGCATACAGGGCTATAATGGATACTATAGTGTGTACCTGACGCAGGAAATTAATAGGAAGGACCAGTCCCCGTATTCCATCCGTCCTTCCAGCTTTCCAAACAATGCGCTAGCAACCCCGGTGATGCATCGCCTATGGACCAGAGAAATGCAATTCCCTAGTACAGTATAACATTTACCCCTGCTGAACTCGCCGATTTGAATTCCAGCTCGGCTGCTGGTAGTGTTGCGCGGGGAGTGTGGGAGTTGATCAGAGTATGGGGGGAACATCGTAACCGTGGACCGAATCACCACTCAATTCCCCTGGCTATAAATCCAAAGACAGACAGCCAGACATCTGAACGATTAGAGTACATACAACTTATATGTCAAAACAGCACAGCGCATAACACTTTCGAGTTTCACATTACTTCGATAGTAAGGTACGTGTATATGGATGGATATTCTATGTGAAATAACGCCTGGCCTGCCTAAAGAAACTTCATAAAAACTTTCATGAATAGCATGAAATATGTCGTCAGTTCAGCAACAGTTGTATATACAATGTTTTCAAGAGAAGTTTTCTTCCTCATCTCAGGCTTTCCTGTATTTTACAAACAAAATCGATTCTATACCAAGAAGTTCAAAAGAGTGTTAGTTTATCGGAAGGAGTTTTTGAGAGCGTACTGCCCTTACGCAAAAAAAGCCGGCTTTTAAGATCACCATGCCGTCTGCGTGTATACCTTTAGCCACTCTGCGTTCCTTCTATGTATTTTTATTCAAATAACCTATTTTTACGAAACTGATGCAAACTAATGTCGACTTACTTACGGCAGGCTAACTGAATTAGAAACAGGCGTAGATCGCACATAAACACTAGTATTGTGAACGGAATTAACGATAGCAGTAATATTAGTAGTAATCAGTAAAAATAGCAGCAGTTGCACATTGAATAGCAGTCGCGGACAGCCGATATGGGGTGGTCCCCTACCTTTGGAATGGTATGAGGGACCAGCGTCTCCTGACCGTAAGGAACGGCATGTTCACAACCATTTTAAGGATTCGTGTCACAGACTACAATGACTGATGTCTTCTGGGATTATGGTACAGTACCTTAAAATAAACTACCCAGATGACAGATCAGCAGGACCCTTCGAAATATCCGTACACTTCTATCAGACTATATGGCATAACAAATAGTACAACAGTACGGTGACTTTTCAGTCAGGTCAGTCGTGAAAAAAAAACTTAAGATTTATTCTTCGACGCAACATAAGCGGAACAGCGTCCGACTCTTCTAAGACAGCGCTTACGAGAAGAAACTGAATGATGTAAGATTTGCGGTTCTCACGGTGGTGTTACGTTTACAGTCTTCTGGTAAGTGATGCCGTGTTGTTTCGAAGACGTTTAATGACGTTTCAGAGGAACCTGCTTCCTCCATATTCATAGTAGAATAGAAAATCTGAACACTGAAACAGCACGTTCCTTCGAAAGGTTGATATCCATCCACCAATACGCACGGCGTCACGTCTCAGAAGACGGCAAAGGTGTCACGTATTAAACGCAGAAACCCAGACTGCTGCCGTAAACCATGAACATTACGTTGGCTTTAACGGCAATATTCAAGCACGGGGAAAGGAAAGCAAGATAAATCAAGACGGGGAAAATTACTACAATGCAATGACAGATGATTCCTGCTCGTAGTTCATTAGTGAAATTCTGGTCTCCATCCACAGATTTACACTCTCCGCAAGACGAGTTTCTTCCTTTCCTTTCTCCTACACTCCTGCTGTTACATTAGCCTTGGTGTGGGGGTGACGCTACGCCTATGTGGAACTGCGGCCTATGGACTCACACCTACTACCACTTTCCAAATTAAAAGTAGGGTCCCAGCAATGATACATTACAGAAGACAAGCGACAATATGCCTGGGATCAGAGTGGTTGTTATATCAACACAGACCCTACAAAAAGATTTAAACGTGTGTACAATGAAACATAGAATGGTGAAGCAGACATCTTTAATCACAGATTTAATTAGACCTATATTTAACGCCTTACGGGCTTACGTTCTTCTGAATTATTTATAAGACATCATTCCTACCATCATTCCTATCTCACACAGAACACATTCCGCTTCCTTTAGAAAGACCAACCAGTTAATGCTGTTCAGAGAAATAATGGATTTTTTTTACCGTGAGAATCATAGGGACCACATAAAAACAGAATTAAAAACGCAGAATTTCTTGATGTTACAGAAATTATTACCAACAGACTTAGTAACCATGCAGTGGCATACCCAGGAATTTTGTTTGCGGGGGTTCAACAAATTCAGTTGAGGCCAGAGGACAGAGAGAACGGGGATCTGGGGGCGGTAGCCCCCAAGTCAGGGGTTCTGGAGACAGCTGTACTTTGGTACAAGAAATTTCATTTCATATAGTAAAATGTTCTTAATTTTTGGTACTTTAAGACTATTTGTGATGACAACCAATTTATTTGTCATTGCTAATGTAAAACAATTGCGAACCTAGGTAGTTTTAGAATTTTACTGCCTTTTTCCAAACATCTTGATGTGTTGGCTGCCTAAATTCAGCAATTTTTAACAGTTTTCACAATCGGGTTGAATTTGCCACGATTTTAGAGGGTCTTCGGAATTTCGGTTCGGGGGGGAGGGGTTTTGAACACTCAAACCCCCCCTGGTACGCCACTGTAACCATGGGTTTTTACCAGGATAAAGAACTAGAGAAGATATTTAAAACTTGTGAAATGAAGTTAAATTCCCCGTTCAACAGACAGAGAATAGTAAAATATTTGAGTGATGTATAACATTACAGTCTTGTGGGATTTGACACCTCTTAAACCTTCATTAACTTTCTGGAAAAATAATTTATTTTCAAAAATAAAAGCTCCATTGCCACTTTTGTTGACAAAGTACACCAGCTGCAGGTGTGTGTATATCCCAAAGGGCTCTACAAAATGCCCCATAATTAGGAAGTTCCTGGCAGTGACATTAGTCTACCTTTGCCGTTTCCAGCAGCACAGAGCCCGTTAACTATATTCAATGTTAGATGTCGAAGGGTAGTTAATAATATGGAAGGAAGTTGATGTGAATTATGTACCCGACATGAAAGTTGCGTACGCTAAAGTGGCCACACAACACAAAATTTATTTACTCTTTTAGTAATGCATATCTTTGTGCATTTATATTAGAAGTTTTAAATAATAAAACCAATATAATACCCAGTTTGTAAGGAAACTTCTTAATATGATTTAGATTAAGGATTTTTCCTTACACACTGTGTATTTTGTTGGTGTGATCACTTAAAATTTTGTTTACTCATACAGTGTTGCAACCTTTACTTTTAACTTTAAAAATTTCACTTAATGCTTAAAAAGTAACTTTAAAACCATTCATCATAGCTTTTTCATAAATCCTAACATTCTTATCTTAGACTAATCACTTCATTATTCATAAAAATGAAATGTGCCACCAAGTTATAGATACTCTCAAAATGCCATCCATTATTTCTTGGTGGGAAATCAAATAACCAGAACAAACAACCCATCCAAAATCACCTCTGTTCTTGATGGTATCTGTGATAAACACCTTTGACTACATCCATTTGAGGAACCTCTACTATCATGAACTTCAGCAGATTTACAGAAACACTTACAATCCCTAACTTCCCTCACAACAAAGATTAGATGGTGTGAACAGAAACTTAGGTCTCACCAAATCCAGCACATAACTTTCAACTTCCCATCTAATAGAATGGAATTTAATGGGTGCCACCTGTAAAATATAAACATGTGAGAAAAATCATCAGGAATTTGCTTCCATGTATGTAATGGCTGAAAATTTCTGCCATTGCATGGATGTTGATGGTCTTCCTGATGTTACTGGCATACCAAATGACGCAGAAAAATGGCATCTTTCATTGACAGCTTCACCAGAAGTCAGAAAGCTGTTTTGCTGTACAACAGCAATAATTTCCCTCCATTCTGGTTGCTCAATCTGTTCATTTGGAAACCATGCCAATATCAAGAAACTGCTAGAGCAAATCAACTATGAATATTACAATTGGGATGTATGTGGGTACTTCATGATGCTAGGACACTGTCTTAAGTCCACAACGTAGATGCAACACACATGTTTGTTTCGTCTATCCCTGGGACAGTACAGCATCTGATCAGCATCACATAAAAAAATCTGCTCCACACACCACAGTGTCATTCACAAAGCTCTTTTTCCAACTCACATATAGTAGTAACTACAAGTAATGTCAAGTTTAACATTAAAAATTCTGTATTTTGTCCATGCAATGCATTTATGTGCTCCATATGTTTCTTAAATAAACAGCTCTTCCTTCCCTCTACAACATTCAATAGTTGGTCCTTCTAGTGGACACCATAGCTCTCTCTCAGGAAATCACAGAATCTTTATCTATAATGTAGATTAAGTTCAGTCTTCAAAGGGTTTAGGGAAGGATGCAGGCAGCATATCAGCCTATGCAAGCACTGTTAAACTGAGCTTCATTGAGGTACCCATTCTGAAGAAACTACCAGAGATAAAATTTCTTTACTGGCTAAAATCTATTACGTAACTACAGGCACATAAAGAATGAAATATTTTCAAGAAATACTTTTTCTGTAATGTATTTTTTTTTGCATTTCCACATATTGTTCCATTTACTTCCTAAGCCTTATGAGCATTCACTCATACCCACAAAACCTCTTGCCAAAACTACAATCCTAAATCTTTATCTGATTGGCTATCATAGTCTTGTCAACTAATGGGGAAACTGCAGACTTTCTTCCTATATTTTATCACACAATTGTATTGCAAGGTAAGAAAAGGCAGCGTTGCTAAAATTGATATCGCCAGTGATGATATATAATGATACAGGCTCAATTCTAATGCTTCCCAGAACCATAGTCTACATCATCTAGAATTTCTTGATATGGTTTTCTTGTTTTAAGTGCTCTCTTGTTTTCTCTTGCTCCTTGGAGAAGCTCTGTGTTGCTATGTCTGCCTTCTAACTCCTTTCCAAACCTAACCCTTCAGAGCATTCACTGTGTTTGGGCCAGATCTCACAGCCAGTATATCTAGTCCATCACTGTTCTTTGCAACACAATCATTAAGATACATTACTGTATCATGTACCCCATACTCACATGTACTGAGCTTTGGGTATCCATGTACAAATTACTGAGTTCAAACATCCATTTGCATTCTAAGTTTTCCCATAAAGACACTTCTTAAGATCTGTATTAGTGAGGTTCCTGAATACAGGTTCAACTGTGCCCATACCAGCAGTTTGTTAAAAATATTTAGGTTCACATGCAACCCCTGAAATGTCACTGTTCTTCAATTTGCATCAATTGTCGTCATCATTTGTGTAAAGACCGTACTGTAGTTTGATTTGTTGACTGCTTGTAAAAAAAGAAGTCCACACAGCTCTCTTGACAACTTCCAAATTTTTTGCATTCCTCCATATGGCTAAACAACAATAATTATATAATTTGTCTGTTTCATACTTAGAGAGGGAACATCTGCCTTGAAGAGATATGCTGTTGTGCACTTTGTGAATATTTTTTCTTTCACATGTCTCCTCAATCTTACTGTAATTCTTTTCTGTAGCTGGCCCACATATTATAATTTTGTTATAGGTATTCTGGACCACTGGGCTTCTCTACAACCACCCTATGGTATGCTAGGCATTCGTCATCACCAAAATACTTCCTTTAACGAACATCACAGGTACAGTACAAAGAGAAGGACTGAAATTTTTTACTACTCCAACACCTTTCATTCCACCACTTCTTACTTCGTAATTATTTTACACTCATGTTAAAGGTCGATTTATTGGGGCAAATAAAACAAAACTTACTGTAATAAATGAAGAGGGGTTTCTTTTCAAGTCAAAACACAATTAGTTTATGATGTTTATTTGTTATATAGACGACATGTTTCGGCCCTAACAATGGGCCATTTTCAGGTCACAAGACATATATATGATACAGTGTGATTCATAAAATGGGATATAACAAATTTACTATAATAAAGTTCTGTGTATGGAGGGTTTGTCTTATTGTTACATATTGTATTACAAAAACAGTGATGACACACATTAAGAAAAACAAAACTTTTCCGTTATTTATATAACTAATATTATACTTGTGTCCAAGAAAGCAGCTAATATAATGCCATTCAGGGACATTCATCAACATCTTTGCCAAGTACCACCAAAAGAAATAGTTATGTGTGAGAGATCATTCTCCTAATTCTCTGCTACAGCTTCATTCACTGCTTACATCATGGAGGATTCACTCACATCAGCCATACCTGAAGCAATATTCTTATAATAAATACTAAACCTTGTTGTGGGCCAGGGAATATTCAACATTGCAAATAACATGTTACCTGTTCCTGCCTTAGGCAACTAACGTTCAGCCATGCACTAAACGGATGGTATTGTCATACAGCATGCCCCTGGTAACATCTGACATCATTATATTTCAAGTATAATTACATTTACAAAACTGAATAATTATATTACTTAAATACCTCTTCTTTTGATTGATTTTCATGCAAAGAAATATTACAACCGCAATGACTGAAATTATGAAGCCATAAAGCAGGTTTAAAATACCTAAAATATTCCCACCTTGAGTAAAATCAGTTACACCATTACAAAAACTCTCACCTACACTAATTTCAGTATTCACACATGTGCCATACACTTTGTTGTTGGATGCATTGAGGTTAATTTTATCAACACCTCTCCGCCACTTTGGTCAAATCGAGACAGTTTCTGTTCCAAGACACCTGTTGGCTTGTTCACAAGTACATATTTATTTCCTCCAAATTTTGGTTGTGATACAAACTTCTCCTCTAGGCATGTTCAAACAAAAACAAATGTGTCACATTCACATAACGAAAGAGAGGAAAAAAAAACATTTATTTCGATGTGAACCCATATACAAATGCCAGTACAGGAAACATTACAATCGTTGCACTCGAAACACATGAAAGAAAAATCATCCTGATGCTAAAATTCCTTAAGTTTCACTTCGTTTTCTAGCGGAGAGTCAAAAATTGCCGTGACATGTAAAGAAGTCGCCTTAAATAACACGTAATTAAAATGTAACAGACGTCGGATTTAGACAAAATCGTGTGCTAAAAAGAGCGTGTTATTCAAATATGGTTCAAATTGAAATCAAATTTTTTGAGTCCTCATGAAGTTTGTCTCCCCTTACGCCGGGGTTTGTGGAGCGGTTTGTCACAGCCCGGGATCGCACATCATCTGCACTGCAGCATATACACTCCCCTAAGGTGTCGCAAAAAGGGAAGAACGGCATGTTTACTGGACCCCAAATTCAAGAGCTGCTACAATCTCTCGAACTGAAAAACAAAATGTCTTCTACGGAAAGGAACACTTGACAGGCTTTTATGTTGGTAGTATATGGTTTCCTAGGTGAGAAGGGTGATATTTACAAACAAATTGGGGAAAATTTGATTGAACAGTATCACTTTTTTTGTAGAATATCTATGAAATTATACGTTTTGACCTCGTACTGGGACTATTTCTGGCTCCACTGGGGTGATGTGAGTAAAGAACATGGGGAACTTTCCCCTCAGGATACTGAAGTCAAGAAGAAGAGATAGCACAGAGCAAGAAATACAGCAGGGATGGAGGATTTTATTTGAGGATTAGTTCTCCAACAGAAGTCGAGTTACAAACAGCAGACTTTTCAATGTGCCCTTTTGAATCAGGTCTTAGAGTTTAGTTCTTACACAGACAATGACCTACCGTGTATTTTTCTTCATTTAGATAAGCTATTGTAATATTTTTGGCAATTACACGTGCTTATATTATGAAATATTCCATATTGTTAATAATGCTCTATAGATACATTAATGCCATTATTTTTGTACGATTAGTTAAAACACTGTTCACATGACTGATATATTTGTAATGAGTCTGACTAATTTTATGAATGAAGATTATTAACACAAACTTCATTCAAATACGTTATGTGATGAGTGTACATACTTATTTTACGATAGTTGTTTATACCATCGATCAATGCTTCGCAAACTTCCGGAATAATGTGAGATATCCTAAATAATCTTACATGTAATATAACAAAATACCGTTCTATATTATTACTTTTAATTATTATTCTTAACTCTTAGATTTATTTATATAAATACACATACTTCTAGATGTAGAGACCGATTCCACTTCCAGTTATTCTTTAAGTTTTGTATTGTTATTTATTATATTATATTGGGTGGATGTTCGTAAAATATAAGTTGTGATGTAATATATAAATTGTAATCTGTAATTGGCGTGTCCAGTGTTACATGTGTGATTGAATGGATGAACAAATAAACCAAACCAAACATCTGTTGTAACGAAGCTGCCCAGTCAGTGAGACCTACTCATCACGTTTCATACTCTCCATAAGATCATTGTCACTACCTCTTGTCCCCTCCACAAGCTGGGACATACTCAAACCCTTATTTTGTATGCCCTTTCTTTTGTTGTATGAGGTATTACATACACTGCTGCTGTCATAGTATGAACCACAGTTGTTGGCCGTGTGAAACAAAGTAAATATGTTTAAAAAACAGGCAATTTTAGTACGAACGTTCTTGGGTAAAAGATTTTTTTATTAACACCTTTGACAATATGTTTTAACAACGTTGTTTATGTGCCGAGAAGACCTGAGATGTTTACTTTTCTGGATACACATCACCGTAGAAATGGGGTAACACGCCGCTCAGCAGTACTGTTTGTCGCGATGACAAAGCGCGTTGTTGTGTGTACTCAGGACATAAGGTCTTGAGCAGAGTTCAGTTGTAATCTGATGATCGTGGAACGCACGAGCAGCGAATAATGAAGTATGTCCGAAAACCTCGGTGCATGTCACATTTGAGCTGCTACTGAGGTACGGGAATTCGCACTTAATCATCCTGGTCGGCGGCATCAGATGCATGATTGCTGCATCGTCTCCGTGGAAGATTATGTGTAACACCTTTGGTACTTGAAAATCTAGGTCGCCCAGGGCCTCCATAGACAGCAGTCAGTGACTGTGCAGTAATTTAATCTGTGTAACGACAGCCGTTGAGACATTTTACGCGATATGATACTGTAATTGAGACAATTCCAACCGACTGTCCTGGAAGTACTCTTTTGCGATCAGGTGGATCCATATATCGATTCGAGGAGCGCACGTTTCCTGACATTGTTTTCTGCATCTATATACTTACTTACTTACTCCATGGTTCAGAGTCCTTCTTGAGAAGCTAACTGGTTTGCAGCTAGTCAAGAAATTCCCCGCATTTCACGGAACCCGAAGGTTCATTACTGCACTCACAAACGTCCGCCACCTGTCTCTATCCTGGGCCAGCTCTATCCAGTCCATATACCCACATCCCACCTCCTGGAGATCCATGCTAATATTATCTACCCATCTACGCCTAGGTCTCCCCAATGGTCTCCTTCCCTCCGGTTTCCCCACCAAGACCCTATACACCCCCCTCTCCTCACCCATACGCGCCACATGCCCAGACTATCTCATTCTTCTCGATTTTATCACCCGCACAATATTCGGTGAGGAGTACAAGTCATTTAGCTCCTCGTTATGCAATCTCCTCCACTCCCCCGTTACCTCGTCCCTCCTAGGTCCAAATATTCTCCTCAACACCATGTTCTCAAACACCCT
>Ga0123355_10014271_pt1 | contig 12414 bp, 9 predicted proteins | sample TergutEmb28metaG_3_FD_89872 | JGI IMG/M metagenome (GOLD analysis project Ga0123355, IMG submission 89872) | Embiratermes neotenicus P1 segment gut microbial communities from Petit-Saut dam, French Guiana - Emb289 P1 | ecosystem: Host-associated > Arthropoda: Insects > Digestive system > Gut ...
ACTGACACTTTTAATCTTTAAATCACCTGCATTTGCATGTACGAACACACGTTCATGAACATGCCTAGAAATTCATTTTGTATTTAGATTTAAATTTGCTGCATTTTAACAACATGCTGCATAATCTCTGTTTTATTTTCCACAAATGCCGTTTGTTTCATAATTTTATATTTTTCTGTTCAAATAATACATTTCTCACAAATTGTGCACTAAAATGTAAATACCAACCAGTTCACTTAAACAACAATTTGCAATTTTTTCCTTTATTTGTTCTTCTAATACGTTTGGTCTACATCATTGTGTACCTACGCAATTTCAATTTGATCTGTTGTATAACACTGAGCCATTTCATTTAGACTCCTGGTATTGTTCCTTATTTAGAAATGTCAGTAAAATGTGGTCCTCTTCCTTAAAGCAGTAGATAAAAGATTCTTTTGCTTTGAATATTAAAAAATAGTATTCAAACGCATTTCTGTTTAGAAATATACTTGCCATCTCGACTGTTTGCATCAATCGATGTTCGAATTCCACCACCGTGTTGAAACGCAATTGGGGTGTCAGTCCAGCCCACTCCGTGGTTTAGCTTATGCACACAAACCATCTGAAATGAACAAGAGTAACTCTTTTTATCCTTTCGATTGAATTTTCATGAAATAATTGGGCATTTCTACTCAGTACAATCTTTGAATTAAAGATCATGCAAGAATATATGAAGATGTGTTCACTAACATCTGAACATACAAGTCTCAAAAAGTTTTCAGATTAATTTTGTTTATTCCTTATTGGTTCATGTATAACACTTCCTGTGTATGAAGCAAAACTGAAATTTAAAAGTTTTTAAGTGCCTCGCCAAACAAAATATTAGCACTTAGATAAATCATTAATATTGACTAATTTCACTTGAAACATTTTTTTGATATGCTGTGTATTTCATAAAATATAAGAAAAATATTTTCTCTGTAGCATGATCCATTTTGTAAATATGAGTTTTATCATAAATGAACAAAGACCAGTGAGATATACAGAAATACAAAGAACACCTTTTAAAAAAGTACTCATCTGAATGTACCTTTCCACATTTTTTAAATGTATTTATGATTATTTTAGTGACCTTCAGTAGCCTAGATTATATTGCATAAAATTATTAGGTTGTCAATGATCAGTGAAATATAAATGGTGTAGAAGGCAGTGGTCTGGACCTGCTTCAAAGTACTAGGGAGTCTGTGGATAAGAACATTAAACCTGCCATGTTAACTGGTCCCTGGGCATATATTTGAATGTATGACTTCATAATAAGAAACTGGAATGTTATCCCCTCAACTGTGGCATTCAGTCTATTGTTTTGTTTCATTTCTTCAAATTGGAGGACTACAACCCACCCAGCTCTTCAGTTGGTTTGCATGTCCTAATCCCAAGGAATCTAAGTGTTCTGAGTGGTGGAACAGTAATTTTATAAATAACTAGACACTATTAATATTATTTATATTATTTCATGATTGTTGGAATTTACAGATGTGTTGGATGCATGGATGTGCCTTTGAAAAATGTATGCACTACTAGCCTCAGTATCACGTACAACTTGTCACCTCCAGGGTATAAACAGACTACTTGCTTGCCTTAGATTTTTAAAGTTTGTCCAGTTCCAAATTCATCCCCCCTTAAATTTTCTTACTGTTCCCGATTGGCAAAAATGTTAAATTTCACTACTTCGTAATAGGTCCAAAAATCAACATTTTGAATACTTTCTCTTATGTAACGTTTCCATTATCGTAACCCATGTGAACTCCTTCACGCGTCTTGCTGATTTCTCTTAATGTGCAAGCGTGCCTAATATTGTAATCTTCCTAGCAATATTTAAGATGTCCAAAAGGTGTCAAAGTTTACAACGTCAATTGTTCCAAAAAGTTCCCTAAGCCATCAATTTTGACACTGACAAACAGCAAACCTGCTAGCTCACTATACCCACCATAAAACTGTCTGTCCCTGTAAGCTGATATACAGACTCCCTACAATTTCCCTTCCATCATAAACTAAATTACTAGTTTTAAACAAATCTGACCTATCTACCAAATGTACAATTTTGGCACTTAATAAAGGACTTAAACTCCATATACCGGTTATAGGACTTTATAATGTAGGTTCACTTTAAAACTTATTAATCATTCAGCCATTATTGTTGTAACTTTTGTCAGCAGTTAACTAACTGTTAGAGCATACTGCAGTGTGGTTGTTCTTACATAGTCAACATATGCATCTGCTAGGAAGGTGCCGAAGTTGCATTCCTGCAGACGGCAGTGTAAGGTGTCTCCATCTAGTAGAACCTTAGTTCTTCCTATTTCTTGATTTGACTTGGCTGCTATTTCCTTTGCCCAGCTGTTTAGTTCTTGAAGTATAAAAGGATCTGCAAACAGGAAAATTAAGCGTACTGTAAAGTTCATACACCAACAAATGCACTCTTTATTGAACTTGATAAAGTTTTAAAATTTACATTAAAAATCACTTTGACTTGCTTCTACATGTTTCAGTCTTTTAGCACAACCATCATCAGGAAGCCTTCATCAAAGCCTAGCTAAAATTATATTAGATTAAAATTTGGTAAAAACTTCATCGTTATGTGTTGTGTGGTGTTGTGGCAGCATGTCAAGTTATGGTGTGTGTACTGTTCACTGTGTAGAGTGCGACTCAACACAGTGAACAGTACACACACCATACCTTGACATGCTGCCACACCACCGCACAACATATAACGAAGTTTTTTACCGAATTTTAATCTAACTTTAGCTAGGCTCTGATAAAGGCTCCCTGATGATGGTCGTGCTAAAAGACTGAAACATGTAGGAGCAAGTCGAAGTGATTTTTAATGTAAATTTTAAAACTTTATCAAGTTTATTAAAGCGTACATTTGTTGGTGTATGATCTTTATAGATACCAGAATGCACCTTACAATGATAAAAATTAAACATACTGTATTACTTTGAATTTAAGATGCTGTCTAATTTAAATGCACTCCACTTTTAAAAAGGGATTTCCAGAGAAAACATTTTGCAAGTATATAAATTTCACTGTCCATAAAATTTACTCCTCTTTCAATGAAGCTACTTGTTCCTCAAGGAAAATGATGTTTTTGAAACATCTGAAGAGTAAAAAATAGTACCTAGAATATAAGACACCCCAATATTCAGTTTGGAAAAACGTGAAAAAAAAAATGCACCTTAAGTTCACAGAAATACAGTTTCTCTTAAAGTTCTTGCTGACATTTGGTTTCAGAAATACACATGCACACCATATCAACTAAGGTACTGGATATACATGACTTTACATACCAATGACATTCTTCTGGGTTGTAATGCCATGTACTCTGGTAGAAGTTTACCAACGTTTCGAAGAACCCTACCATGATAATGGAGCAAATAGGGCTTCATTTCTGACTTTGACACAAGGCTGAACACAACTTAAAATAGACTTTCCAAATTATTTATTTGAATATTTTGTCTCTAATAGTAATAGTAAAATTTCTATGTTAGATTTCATTCCAGTCTCTTAATTTCCAATGATGAGAACAAATGGGATATAATGTCAAGTTCATATTCATTGAGAAATATATGGTGAACAGTAAATAGCATTAGCAGTGTTTGTAGTACGACTTCAATTTATTTCCACATTTCCCCGTTTTCTTGTACCATCATCATGTACATAAATTAACCTGTGCAGTTTTTTACACCTACATTTTTTCATTATTGGAGGACATTTCTTCATACTTGTTGAGGAATGTTACATCTAGAGAGAATTTCATTTACTGAATTCTTTGTGTTTATGACTGTGTGCATGTCGCTCTTACATCATATTGATTTTCATATACTTACAGTTGTTCTGGAAGCCATATCTTCAAAGATGTGCCACCTGAAGGATAAAATAGTAATTTATTGCAGCATTTAAATGGGGACAGGAGAGAAGGATAAAGTGGATGAAAGATGAAGGTATGAAGGAAATGATACCCTGTTGATTTACAATGGCCTTTTCCCACTAGTACTAATACACATTTTCAATGACAAAACATGACATACCTTGCGGTACTTTATGGTCAAGGAGTAGTGGGTTTCCTTCGGCATATGTAACTTCTCCCATCGAGTCAAACCCAAGGCTCAGCTGACCCAAGTATTTGGTGTAGGCATATGCTTGTACCACAGGAACTGTGCGTCCAGACTGCTGTTTCACAAGTGTGGGGTAGATACCTTCAGGATCCTCGCTGTCTAGCCTACTTCCTATTAACAAATTTCATGCATTTTAACCACTTAAAAACTGCAGAGTCCATGGGACCAGAAAATGAATACTTTAAATAAAAAAAAAAATATTTTATGTGCTTAAAGAATTTTAACTTGATAAACTGATCCGATAAAATGAAGTTACATAAATAACTTATGTTTTTAAAGTTCATAGCTTCTGTTAGGGGCGATCATGATAATTTTTTTGCCCTGGATGCCAAAGAACCTAGCCATGTCCCTTACCTCCATTACAATGTAGGGATTTTACATTTTGACCACAAAATTTATTTGTATGCTGTCTGTAATTCTCAGAGTAAACAAGAATTGTTTCCCTCCAAGCCATTAACTAGTTGGTTTTGACAACACAGGTGCATGTGCCTACTGTGAGGTATGAACCAAATTTTTATACAATGTAGGTGTTACCATCCCATTGTGTTACTTACAAAATAAAAGAATAAATAGCCATCAATGCAATTATATTGTCTCTAGTATTTTTCTGCAACAAATGTAAAAAATTGTAATAATTGATATCTCAATTAAAGACTGTAATGCAATTGTACATTACCCTTTTGAAGTCCTGTAGCTTGAAGATGACCCTTTTTGGTTGAAACTTGTTGCAGAGATAAATACTTGACACAGTATAATTGTGTTGATGGCTTTTTATTCCTTTATTTTACAGTATAGATGTATTGTTTGCCTGAACTTCATGTTCCAGTGGGTTAGTAAGAGTTTGAGATTACACTGTTCCTTAATGCTTTTATTTTTAGAATTCCTTTACATCTCTGTATGAGGTTATGAACTGGACTTGAAACAGAGGCAGCAAATGATGGATGCAGAAAAGTACATAATGAGGAGTTTCTTGTTTTATGCTTTTGTATTGTTACAGTGGTTAAATCAGGAGGAATAAGACAAGCCGGGCATTAGTACATATCGTCAAACCTCAATGGAAATGACCTCTTATGATAGGGTCCTTAGTTTTTGTGTGTCAATAGAGATTCAAAAGTGTGCAGTTTTTGGTTTTTATTGTGAACAAATTTGTGTATAGTAGAACACAGCATGTCAGTTGTGTGAAACTGATATTAATTTCTTTATCCTATTTTTATAAGCAATGAACCCTTGGAGATAACCAACTCAATTCTGGAGCATAAAAATTTTTGAGAAGCTGTTGGCCACTCACATTTTCATCATATTCATGCATATTATGGAACATAAGTTAGATATGTAAAATGTTTTATTTGTTTATTTATTCACTCATTTATTTTGTGGTTTTTTAATAGTATTCTCAGTAGTTCGGACTGTGTGGCGTTGAATGATGTGTGGTAAATAGGAAATGTAAAGGATGGGGAAGGAAGCAGTTGTGATGTAATCTGATGCACTGCACTGGACTTCTCTGAAGCAATTGTGGAAAGCCTCAAAAACTTCAGGATAGTTAGGCTTCAGGCAGAGATTCGAAACAGGCACTCCTGGAAACAAGCTAGAAGTGTTACTGCTTGACCCCCTTTGGTTTGTTGTATGACATATTGCCTATTATGAATATACTGTAATATATGCATGGTCAGTGTAGTGACCACATTATGTGCTGACAAACAAGGCCATGTAGATCCATTCCTGCCAAGGGCTAATCAGTACCTTCTTCTCCAAAGAGTCCAGAATGGCTCTGGGGCCAACCCAGCCTCATATTCAGTGGGTATTGAAAGCTCTTTCCCCACTGGTAAATTGGCCAAGGCATGAAGCTCACCACTCACCTCTAACTAGTGCCATGGTTGGGAATCTGTGGAGTTATACCTCCACTATACCATATGCCTTCATGACATGTGCAGGGGCAGCTTTACATTTAACTTTCATTACATGTTTTAAGAGTAAAAATTTGTATGTTAACATAAGATTTGAATTTGTCACAGCAGTGAATATTAAGATTTCTGTTTCTGCGATTAGATAACGAGTAGATGAGCAGATACTACACAGTGCACTGTGCCAGAAGACAGTAAGCTTAATTAGAAACTTGTCAATTGTACAGAACCATCCAGTTACTTGTAGAAAATTAATCTTAATGGGATTTGTACTGGTGGAAATTTTGAATATAAATGGATGGGTAGTATTATTTCTCTCAGTTTATAGTGACTGCTAGCTTTATGAAATAAATGAGAACATCTGGAGTAAGTGGAGACCACACGTTCTTCTGGGATTTGTTTCTGAGAAATCCTATCAGGTTATTCCACTTGTTTCTGGGAAATATTTTCAGATTCACTTGCTTCTGAGGAATCCCATCAGATTCCATTTTCCAACATGTTCATTCCTGCAAAAAGTAACAGAAAATGTAAAGACTTCGTGTCAGCTACTGAGATGTCTTAACGTTGACAGTACGTGGTTAATGAATATCTGATTCCTTATAATGCGGACAAAAATGACAATTTCAAATGCTAGCGCTATTTACCACAAATTTCACTTGAAACTTGTGAATATTGTGCCAGACACTTATCTCTTAATGGCAGTCAAACGAATTGAAATGTTTTGTGTCGGATATAGGAAAGAAGCAGTTCTCTCAAATACTGACTTGGTCTTCGTACAGCTAAAAAAATCGTTCTGCAACATTTTATTATATGAACTGGTAGCTCAGCGTTTCAGATTACCATAGTGATAACGTTAGGAACAGGGTGACCGATATATTGGGGTTCGTTTCTCGTCTGGGTCAGGCATTTATCTTTTCTGGACCACGTTTAGATCGGGTCTGGGGCCACCCAGCCTGCTGTACAGGTGGTTTAGGAGAATCTTTCCCATTTCAAAAAGTGGCTGGTGAGTCATTTAATCAGCGACATCCCCCGGTGTCCAAGGTAAACAAATGTGGGTCTTCACCTCTGCTCCCCCACTAGTTTTCATTAAACGGTCCTCCATCACAAAGGAAAAATTTCTCTCTCTGCTACCACCTTTCAGTGTGAATCCCTCACCCTCAGTGAGACCCATAGAAATGCAATTAAATGCTTCTGGATAGGACCTATGTTATGAAATTTGGCTTTCTGTGCGCCACGAAGGATGGAAACAAAGAGGAAGTCTGCGGTTGAAGTATTCGATGTTGTCGTAGGATGTTCATAATATTTATGGTTTTTTGTACAATACAGTCGGCATCTGTCATATCCATATCGAAGTTAACAGGACTGGAGAATTGGAAATAATCTGGAAAGAAGTGGTCATGGCCTCATCGAGGCATTATTCCAGTATTTACCTGTCAAAGCTGACGATAGCCGTGAAATATCTCTAGCGGGTTAGGCAGTGTCTCAGCCGAGTTTCGAATCGAGAACCTCCCAAATACAAGCCTTCTTATGAAACCAAGAGTGGGCTACTTTTTTTTTACTCACTCGCCACAAATTTATTGGTAAAGAAAGTTCATTCTGTTTTCAACAATAGCGACACGTTTCGGCTCTTCTACCAAAGTCATCATTAGGCTAAATCACTGTAAAGTATATTAAGGAATAACGTTGAAATGATGTGCTATGACTCTTTTCCTTACTGTAATATTACAATGCTTTTGCCAGATGATGGCTTTAGTATACGGGCCGAAACATGTCGCTTTTCCCTGTAAAAATAGGAATTTATTTACCAATGAGGTTGTGTCGACTGAGCCATAAAAGTATTCTTGTTTCATATTATTAAACACAACGGTATATCACACATTAAGGTAATTCTCGAGCCTTACTGGTATGCCAGCTTGTTCGATGACAGGGGGTGTTGAGATGACACTATTAAGTACCTTTTAGCACTAATATGCCTGACCTAAAATGAATATTTCCATCTGGATAATTCTTTAAGCTTAAAATTTAAAGCCGCTAAAGATAATTCTGTTTCAATACACGAAGCCACGCAGTAGCAAAATATTTCGCTAAGGAATGGTGCTGACATACGAGGGGTGCTGATAAGTCCTTAGCCCGACCTACTTCCCGATGTCGTAGGACGGAATCGATAGTGTCGTTGGAAAGAGGGGTCTGTTCATGTGCCGAATTACAAGTCTTTTTTGTTACAGAGGCTGAAAGGAAGCATGTTAGGCGACGCTCGCGATTTCAACAACATTTTTTTTATTACCTTGATTAGCAATCAGAAAACATCGTTACACTGTTTCCTATGAGCTAATGCGCTGTCCCATTTTGGCGGTGGTCTAGGAGGTGTCTAGCGACGCTTCCTTAGTGTATCTCGTCAAATGTCCATCTTCTTTTTAAGCGCCTGTTGTTTGGCGGGTGCACTAGTGGTTCTATGAGGGGGTCCAGGGCCGCGCGATGAATAGCTGTCCTTTTTCCGGAAAACCGTGTGGACGTACGGGACTTGTAGGTCTGAATGAAGGGTGTGATTTAAGACATACCATGGGCCATTGGTTATAGTTCTGAGGAGTTTGGATTGATATCGCTGAATGAGAGCTATGTTGGACTTGGAAGCACATCCCCATAGTTCTATTCCATACGTCCACACTGGTTTAGCACTGTTCTGTAAATAAGAAGCTTGTTTTCCAACGATAGGGGGGAATGGTTTCCAATAAGCCAGTACATCTCGCGAGTTTTAAGGTCGAGTTGCTTGCGTTTCGTTTTCACGTGGTCCTTCCGGGTTAGACGTTTATCAAAGTGAAGTCCGAGGTATTTGACCGTCTGTGCTTGGGTACGACAGTCTGGTTGATATGCAGTGTCCTCGCCGGAGAGTGAATGTTATGTGTGAGGACTTAGTCTCATTTATCTTCAGTCTCCACTTCCGAGTCCAATTTTCAATAGTGTGTAGGTAATCTTGGAGATTGGCGGAAGCTAGGGTAGGATCTGGGTGAGTTGTAGAGATGACCATGTCATTTGCGAAGGTGCTGAGGATGGTTTTATCGGATTGTGGGATATCGGCAGTGTATATCGTATATAGTAATGGACCCAAGATGCTTCCTTGGGGGACACCCGAACGCATTGGAAATGGGGGGAGGGGGGAAGTTTCGTTTTTGTATGTTGTCACGAAGTGTCTGTTTTGTAAGTATGATTGTAGGAGATTAAAGTACGCTGGGGGGAGGGTTTGTTTGATTTTTAGCAGGAAGCCCTGATGCCATACTTTGTCAAACGCTTGGCTGACATCCAAGAAAACGGCTGAGCAGTATAGTTGATCATCGAATGCTTTGTCATGCGTCATCGTCTTACAGATATAATATCTGTAAGACGATGACGTTGTGTAGTGGAATTAGCTTTTCGGAAGCCGAACTGATGCGGATCCACGCCTGGTTGTGTGTGTGTCTTTGTATATCCTTTTGTGTAGGAGTTTCTCCAAAATTTTGGATATGACGGGCAAGAGACTGATTGGTCTATATGAAGTGACATCAGTGGGATTTTTGCCCGGCTTTGGTATCATGATGATCTTCGCATGTTTTAGGGGGACCGACCAGTATTCCAGTCTGGTTATAGCGTTGAATATGTATGGGAGAGTCTGTAGTCCTTCCGGCGGCATTTCCTATAGCACTTGTGCAGTGATGAGGTCGGAGCCGGGCGCCAAGTTCTCTTTCGACATCCGGATCCAGGGTGTTGTCATAAGGGGTGAACACTTCTGCTAGGTGGTTAGCGAAAAGCTCGACTTTTTCGGAGTCGCTCTTGGCCCAAGGTCCCGGGAGTGTTGAATTTTTACGAATCGGGGGGAGTGTTGTTCGGGGTTTTTTCCTTGATTTCAGCGGTTTCCAGATGGAGTTGTCGTCTCGTTTGAGAGAGGATACGTAGGCAGTAAAGGATGCATTCCGCAGTTTGTGGAGGGCGACCTTTAGTTTGTTGCTTGCGTTATTGTATAGACGTCGGTCATCTGGAGCATGGATTGTTTGCCACATTGACCTGGCTCTGCGCTTTATTGCCACCAAGCGTTTGATTTCAGATGGTAAGTTGCTAGCTGGACGGAGGGGGTGTCTTGTGGGAGTGGCTGCTAGAGCGGCTTGCCGTAAGATGCCGATGAAATTGGAGGTAGCTGTCTCAATATCTTCGCATGTTTTGAGTTTCCTCGCTGTGGTCACGTTGTCTCTTACCGCGGTTTTGTACAGTGCCCAGTTCGTGTGCGAAGTGTGTAGTCGAAGTGCTGGTTTTCGGACCACGATAGTCGTGCTGATGGTTACTATGATGGGGGTGTGATCGGAGGTAAGGTCATAACTGGCTTGAACGTCAGCATATGTGGTAGAGATGCCGTTAGTAATGAAGTCCAGGAGATCCGGTATTTTGTTGGCGTCTGTGGGCCAATATGTCGGAGACCCAGTTGATAAGTAGGAGTAATTTTGAACCTGGATTACTTTGGCCAATTCGTGTCCTTTGATAGTAGTTAATCTTGATCCCCAGAGCGTATTTTTGCTGTTAAAATCCCCTCCAGCCAAGAAGCAGGGGCCGAGAGTTTGGAGGAATGCTTCGAAGTGTTCTGCTTTTAAATTGTGCCTCGGCGGGCAGTACACTGCGGTTATAGTTATGTCACGCAGAGGTCCTTTAACTCGTACTGATGTGGCTTAAATTTGAGGTTCTGCATATTTTAATTGTTCGTAATATACAATTGTAGTCTTTATGAGTATCGCGGTGCCCCCGTGTAATTGGTGTAGCAGAGATCATACCCGGGAATGGTGAAGTGGTTTTTGGATGTAAAGTGCGTTTCACAAATTAACAGGATGTCAATGTGGTTTTGGTTCAGGAATAGTTTAACTTCTTCTTTATGCTGTTGGAGGCCGTTTGCGTTCCATTGAGCTATTCGCAATACTTTGTATGGCTTAATGACGTTTATTTAGTATTGTTGTGAGCATATTTAAAATCAAGCTGTTCTGTTGGATGAGTTGCGCAAATAATCCTTTAAAGTCTTCTTTCTAAGATTGCTTTGAGTGTGTTGATCGGTTCCTCTGCGAGTTGTGCACAGCTGCTGACTACGTCAGCGTAACTGCGTTGTTGTTGTGGTGGGAGACTGTGAGGGGGTGGGGTATGGTTGTATGCGGAAGTGGGTATTGGTATCGAGCTTCCTGGGGGGTTTCTGTATGGGTTGTTTCCTTCGATAATCTAACGATAATGCTCACAGCCTTTGTAGTTTGCCGGGTGATTTCCTCCACACAAGGCGCATTTTGCTGGCGTGTCCCTTCGCTTAGTACAATCTTTACTATTATGTGAGCCACCACATTTAACGCACGCGTAGGGTTTGTTGCAATACGTTCGTGTGTGCCCGTATTGTTGACAACGTACGCATTGTGGGATGTGTTGCTTGTTTGTTCGAGGAGGTTCTGTATGGATAATTTTATTTTAAATGGCCGTTATATTGTATATGTCTTTATTGTTGTTAGCTGGTTCCAGGTCAACGAAAAACAGGTTTAATGGTTCCTTTGTCAGCCTGTGATGAACGTTTACTATGTTTCGGACAACATGCCCCAGGGCGAATAGTTCCTGGCGGATATCTTCCACCTCGGTAGTGTGGTGTAGGTATTTGAGGACCACCCTGTAGGCCCTCTCTTCCTTCGATTGATATGGGAGGTAGTATATTCCTTTTTCTTTGAAGTGCTTGATAAGGATTCGGTATGTGTCTGGTGTCGTACAGGTTGGCTTGATGACATTGTTTGCCATACTTTTGGTGTAGTATTGTTCGTCCTCGGCTACTTCACTTATGCTTTTTATCATTTCACTGTAATTCGCAAAACGTCTTTAACACAAAATCTGATACACAACCAGAATTTTCTGGGCCCCACCCCATGCAGATGCGTAAATGTCCAGAGCTTTAAGCCGGTCCTGCCAAAGCGAGATTCCACAACCAGTATTTGGGGTTCCGTAAAAACTACGCAGGAAGTACTTTTCTTCCAATTCTTCTTTGCCAGCTGCAAGTTCTGCACGTATTTCCCAGCCAGTAATCCAAGGACTTCCGTTTGTCTATGTATTAAAATATACCAGCCCGCAATTTCTAGCTAACACTGTATTATTATTATTATTATTATTATGTATCACCTTTTTGCAGTATATTTACAATTATATACCTGAAACAAATCTTTTTCTGCGGTATATAGTGTTGCAGCTATTCTTTGGTTACAGTTAATGGTGCACGTAATGTTATTTCCCATGTTGAATATTTTGTACTTTTACGTTAGTACTGTCCGAAGTATGTGTGCAGTGTCCAATATGGCTGTTTTCTGTACTTCCTTGACTTCATGTTTTCC
>Ga0123355_10014272_pt1 | contig 12413 bp, 9 predicted proteins | sample TergutEmb28metaG_3_FD_89872 | JGI IMG/M metagenome (GOLD analysis project Ga0123355, IMG submission 89872) | Embiratermes neotenicus P1 segment gut microbial communities from Petit-Saut dam, French Guiana - Emb289 P1 | ecosystem: Host-associated > Arthropoda: Insects > Digestive system > Gut ...
CACTTCCCCGCTCCAACTTAACCAGGTATAAATACCCCACACAATCCATCCACTGACATACTTCATTCACCTGCCCGTGAAGATGGAACCGACAGCGAGTTCCGAAACGTCGGCAGTTAGAACTCAGACGCCGGGGAATTACCCAAAAAGGAACAAATTACAAATACAAGTCTGCTGGTGATGGTTTGTCTTGTGGGTTTCCAAGCAGTGTAGTGCACTTTCTGTGTTTCACCATTTTGGAAGAAAGTACTGCTTCTGTCTTGAGTGTGACTGGGTTGGTCCAGGCATGTGCCAAATTGGACAGAAGTTTTTCAGTTATGTAGGGGGTTTTAGGAGGTCAGTTTCTCCTTCTGCAGCTGATTGCTAGAACTTCTTTATGTTACACTTTAACATTACCCACTCTGCACCTAGGTCTTCCAAGGGTCTCTTTCCTTCAGGTTTCTGACCAGAATCCCATATGCATTTCTGTTTTCCCCCCATATAGCCATATGATGAGCATCTCATCCTCGGTTTGATCGCCCAAATAATATTTGGTGAGAAATACAAATATGGCACTGGACAGTTCAATAAATATAACTCATATTCCCAACATGAGCTTATTTATCCAGACTGATTTAAAACAAGTGTTCAGAATTTCAAAAACATGTGCATGTGCATGAGGGAAGGAACATTATTTTCATGTTTCAGGAAATTAGGAACAGAATTTAAGAATCCCTGGCAGATTTACAGGTGTGCACCGCATAACAACATTTCAGTCAACGATGGACAGCATATATGACAGTTGTCCCATTAGATTATAATATTATAATGTTTATCATTATGTTACATTTGCATACATTATTCAGTACAGTAACATGCTGTACAAGTTTGTAGCCTAGGAGCAATAGGCTATACCACACAGCCCAGGTGTGTAGTAGGCTAAACTGTACTATCTAGGTTTGGGTAAGTACACGTTCACACAAAGACGAAATCGCCTAATGACACATTTCTCAGAACGTATCCCTGTTGTTAAGCGACGCACATGTGTATATTGATGTTTCCCCTTGGTGAGTGCTGCCATGTGTTTTCACTGTCCCTGAAGATAATGCAGTGCATTGCTTGTTCCCAGGTATCTATTGGACACATTGTGGCAGGTGGTGCAGCAGATCTGGATGGAAGGCTGTGTACAGGAGATGAAATTGTGTATGTGAACTCTCAGTCAGTACTCAGTACGTCTCACCACCATGTGGTGCAGCTGATGGGCCAGGCTGCAACTAATGGCCGTGTCACTCTTGGTATCAGGCGACGTATTCCTACGCAAGGTAATTTGCCGTGTCTCATGAAAGTGCAAAGGGACATGAAGATATATAATGTTTACATGGAATCTGTATATTTTATGAGATCTGAGGTTGTTATGGTGGTATAAATTTATATTGTGCTCTGAGTTCTGAGAGATAGCAGGCCAGGCCAGGCCTTGCCAATGTCTAGTCACTGGCCTGGCACTACAGAGGCCCAGGTTCTTAAATTTACGGATATATTTGTGAGTGAGATGTTGATAGATTGTGAGTAGGAGGCTGTTAATATGTACAAAAGCTTTGATGACATTGTTTACATCTGATATTAGATTTGAGGTTTCCACATTAATGTAAGTGATAATTCTGGTGTGTATGGATGTGGCGCTGTTTCTGGGTGAGTGGTGCAGTGCGTGTGGTTGAAATGTATGGAAACACTTGCCCATTGACACAGTTTCATATCCCAGAAGACTGAAATCCAGAATACATGTCCATGGCAAGTGAAATAATTAAGATCATAATGAAACTGTTTTGTATTCTCCTTCAGATGTGACCAGCTATTCAAGACCAGATATTAGTTACCCATACAACGTGACTGTTACGAGAAGAGAAAATGAAGGATTTGGTTTTGTGATAATTTCATCTGTAAATAAAGCAGGATCCACAATAGGTAAGTACACAGCTGTCTAGTGTTAGTATAGTAGTGCTGCCCAGTAGCCTGGGGGCTTTGCTTATCTCAAATGTGATTATGAAAAATGTTGGCATGTTTCCCTGTATTGAAGATGACAGTTATCCATACTTGACTCTCAAAATATACAGTTGAAGTCTTTATTATGAGTATGGCTAATTACAAGGAGTCTGTTGTACCAGCAGTTTAACAGCACAGTGTGAACTTGCATTTATTGCATATAGCACAGTTAGTTGCTAACAGGGGCATCCATCTGTTCCAGTTTTAAAGTTGTGCACCTCTAATCACTGTAAGTGCAGCCATGCCCCTTCATGTTAGCCACAGTTTTCTCTTTCTGAAGTTTACATATAGTACAATGAAAAGAGCAAGACATGGGCACTGCGTGGCCAGGGCAGCCACCCTGACCAGCAGTAAAGTTTATCCCAAGGAAGTTGAGAAGCGAAGTGCATTTTTCACGTGTGTTACTATCACTGTAAGTTGCTACAGTTGTGTAGCATCAGTGATATGTGAATGAATGTAGAGCATTTGTGGAATTACAATGATGGGAAGGTCAAAGTACTTGGAGAAAACCCTGTCTCATTGTTACTTCTTCTACCACAAATCCCACGTGGAATGGTCTCGGATTGCACCTGGGCCAGCGTGGTCAGAGGCCTGTGACTGAATGCCTGACCCAAGGCACAGCCTGAAAAGCAAGGTGAAACTTTTCTATGACTGGACTTGCTGCTGCTTACAGAATAGGTATAGTAGACAGGCGAGACACATGTATATAACAGCTGGCAGAAATGAGCTGTGTGCTTACTGTTGTAGCTACGTGTGTTGGTGCACAGACAATAGCTTGCTGACTGCTGACTGTCAGCTGAATTTTTGTGTGAAATGTGAAGCATTTCACAGTGGTATTGCTGAAGATGTAAGACTTACGGGATACAGTGCTGTGTGGTCAGGCAAGTAGTTCCCACAACTTTGAAGTACCCTAGTGCCTTCATCTTTAGGAGCATGCATTCCTGTTTCTGCTCCCACTTGCCTCTCTGATGCACCATTGTGTGTGACAGATGTTTCCAGTTGCCAGTGCAGATATTAATTAGTCTGTTACATATTTTGTTATGATTATCATAGGTCGCATTATAGAGGGCAGTCCTGCTGAGCGCTGTGGTCAGTTACATGTTGGTGATCGCATTCTGGCAGTAAATAACATTGATATCATGAGTCTCCATCATGGAGACATTGTGAACCTCATCAAGGACTCTGGCTACACCGTGACACTTACAATAGGTTCTCCCCTCGGTAAGTGAACATGATGTGTGTTTCCTCCCCCACAATGATTGAACAGATTTATTATTTTTTGTGAAATATTTGCTTATTAGAAGCAGATGTAAATAATTTGGTTCCAACACTTCTGTCAGTGTAGTGATTAGGTCATGGGTTGGATGACCAAGGAGTCGGGGATTTCCAGGCCAGTTCTGGAACCCATGAATTCTCCTGTTCAGTGGCCACTGGAGGCTTTTTGCCGGGGGGTAAAGTGGCTGGGGGCCTGAAGCTGACCAGTCACATCCGTCTAGTGTTGAGGTCAATGTGTGGAGCCTTGCATCCATACACCTTTGTGTCACACTGGTGTGGTGCGTAATTAACCCTTTGACACCTAACGACCCCTATAGTGGTCGTACCGCACCGCTAACCTCTAAATGTTGCATTTTATGTATTTATTCAACAAATACAGGAACTGAATATTTTAAACATGGTATACACTCTCCGTTTCTTTCTCTTCAAAATGCAGTTTGTTTCATAATTCTAACAGTTGGTTCCTGTTTTATTCACATTTTATATACAGAGTGTGCTAAAATTTAAAAAAATAATTCTGGCGCCAAAGGATTAAGCATGTGGGTGACTCACTATGTTTTTCATATGAATAGTTTTTGTTGTATTTCCAGGTAAAAGTAAAGTAAATCAGTCCCATTATAGGCCCGGAGTGGCCCAGAGGGTTCCAGGATGTTAAGATTCCCAGATTTCATGACAACGGCACAGGATGGTGGTAAGGTTGTCAGCCTTACGCACCGGCCGCTTTTACCCCCAGGAAATACTCCTGGTACTCATTTCTGTTAGAGGTTGAGTCGACCCCAGGGCCATAGTGCGATGGGAAGGATTTTATATCAATGGAAAATTCCAATGACACCAGCTGGGATCGAACCAGCGACCATCCGATTTTTAGCACAGCACCTTAACCACTGCGGTACCGCGGAGGTAGATATTGTTTATTTTATTGATTCTGTGAGCGTGGCAGGTTTATTGCAAAGAAAAGCTGCATCTGCTGGGACACCCCATGACAGTTACAGTACCCAGGGAAGCAGTAAAGGAAGTACTGTGTTTTGGTAGTTGCAATTCAGTGTTTTTGATACACACTGCATTTTAGAGAGTCACAGGCACTTTTGTGTTGTATATGAATGTTTAGGGCCACACAAAGTAATTCAGGCAGTATATTTCTGCAGCATGAGCTTGATCCCTGCTCCGTTTTAATTTCCTGTGTTCAGCACTATCAGAAATGAATTGTGTGAATCTGTGAGCATTCTGTGTGGGTTCATGAAGCTCTTAAAGCATTGATTGTGTTTTGCCTTTAAAAGTTTTGAAACCTGGTATTCTTTTCTTTTCAGATGATGCATCCAGCACAACGTCGGTGTCTCACAGGGTAAGTGACATTGATATGTTTGTTTGGTAATGTAAGTCTGAAAACATAGCATGGAAATTGGAGTAGCTGCTGTCAGCCATGCTGTGGAAGCACGTGTTTGTTCGTGATTTGTAGAAACTTGATGATGAAGTTTGTATATAAGAAAAGTGTGTGGCCCTTTTCAGCACACTTTGCTATCAAACAGTAGGAAAGTTGTTGCAGCTTTAGTACTTATGATAGTTGACTGCAGATACTGTCAAGGAATTCATACACTGAGTACAGTCCATATCACACATCTCAAACTGAAATCATATATGGTCTCTACACACACTTTTGAAACTAACAGCAAGACACACATCATTTTGATCAGTAAATTGCGTTTGAATTTCCTGTAAAATTAAACACCCTGCTTCAGAATATGTCATGCTTTTAACAGCAAAATTGAAATGTGTTGTAATTGTTGAAAATTAAACTTTGTTGCACTGTTATGTCTCGCCTGATGCATGTTGTACATTACCGTCCAGGGATAGGAAATGTTTCTAATACTTGAAGGTCCGTGCCTAACATGTTCTTAATTTTTTAAATTAAAAAATAGTTGACCCCAATCTGTGTCACATGCTTTGTAGTTGGAATAAGTTTAGCAAGAGGGCTAAATGAAATAAACTGACAAGCCACTTGCTGAGACCCCTGGTCCACTTATATATAGAGGGTCTGCCTCAGTAACGCAGCGCAGAATGTATTATACTGTACAGTTCAGAAGCTGTCATGCTTTTCTCATCCAGTTGAAAATGCCACCATTCTGCACAAAAGGTAGGGTTGTTTTGTGCTACAGAATATGATGTTATTTGATATTCTCATGGGAGCCAGGATAGAATTGTAAGTATAGCCACTAGGCTACAGGGTGGATGGCCCAGGGGTTTGAATCACGGCAGGGGCAAAAGATTTTTGTCCTCTGCACAATGTTGAGACCAGCTGTGGGACTGACTGACACATCCTCACTGCAGTGGGTACAGCAGGTGGCTGTTTGCAAGGAGTATAGCAGCCTGGGCATGAGGTTGCCTGCACACCTCCATCTAGTGCCAAGATTGAGATGGAGTGGAGCTATACCTCCAACCCACCCATGTGTGTTATGGTGTGTACTCGTACAGCTGTACCTTATGTTTGTAGTTTCATGAATGTTGCCTTTCATCATCTTTAATAGAAGATGCTGGTGTTTCCCATGTATGTTGGATGTAAAACTAATGGTTTTTCATATGAATAGATTGGAACTGTACTGATGTAATAAACCCACACATTTAGTTTGAGTTTTGTGTGTGTTGCCAGGAGGAGGAAACGGCAGTTGGAACAGATGACGAGCAGTATCATGCTGTAGAGCTGAGTCGTGGCACACGTGGCTTTGGATTCAGCATTCGTGGTGGTCGAGAATTTCAAAATATGCCCTTGTTTGTCCTTCAAATTGCAGAAGGTGGACCAGCTGCTGTTGATGGTCGCTTGAATGTAAGTTGTACGTGTATGTACAGGGTCTCCTAAAGCTGCTGTTGATGGTCGCTTGAATGTAAGTTGTACGTGTATGTACAGGGTCTCTTAAAGATGCTGTTGATGTTCCCTTGAGTGTAAGTTGTACGTGTATGTAAAGGGTCTCCTAAAGCTGCTGTTGATGATTGCGTGAATGTAAGTTGTACATGTATATACGGGGTTTCCGAAAGCAGGAGTGCATAAATCCTGGGGTGGGTTGCCTGGGCGACTGACTTTTTGACGGTGGTCCCTAATATTTCTGGCTGCATTAGAAGTTGTTTTGTGTCAGCAGTTTTGAATTGGCTGTTATGTTTGTGGAAAACTTGTGCACATATGTCATTAAGATTGTACTTGTGCTCTGTGGAAACAGTACTTTTTTAAAAAACCAATCACCAGCAGAAAGTGAAAATGAGGGGCTACACAAATTGCTTAAATTGGTGTCTGTATTGCAAAATTTTGCAAATGAAACAGATGAGTGCCAGTGAGGTTACTCACAGTTAAGTACTTCAGTATCTTGGTAAAGCAACTTCTATGGCATCTGGTATTTGCTGTCCGCTACGCCCGCTGAACTGAAGTTTCTTGTTTTTTAATGATCACTCTTGTCTTCTAGATTGGCGATCAGATTATTGAAATCAATGGTATCAACACAAAGAACATGACTCATGCAGAAGCGATCGAAATAATCCGCAATGGAGGCCCATCAGTAAGATTATTGGTTCGTCGTGGAGGAAAGGTCCCTCCTCCTCCTGTTGGAGGTAAGAACAGTGGAATCAATAAATTGTGATTAGCAAATGCAGTATGTGTGGCATGTTGTGTCACTGAAGTATCAGAATACGATGCCCAAAAATTCAAGTCGTTAAGGAGTCTTCCTCTTTGTTTCAGACCTCTTTAGCTTGCGATGTTGGAAGTATTCATAAAATGTCCATTGTACGTAATTTTAAAGGCTAAAATTATGCATATTGTCAGGAGCAGAACCATGTAGCTTTCAGACTGTTCTGCATAAGGTTGGCCAGCCTTCCAGATATTACTGTATGAGGAATTTTGAGTGAAGAATGCTGTAGAAATGTGTGCCTGCCCGTCCATATATCAACCATTACTACGCTGCTATGAGCATTAGCCTTTAACGTATGAGAGATGTGAATCCCAAAGTAGCCGCTGATGACCAGCGTTCTTTTCACTTTAAATGCTATTTTTGCAAATGCCAGTATTATCCATTGTATTTTATACATTCTTAAAGCTAAGAACCTTAAATAAAAAATACACACTTAAGAATGAGTCCGTCTAGCCATTCAGCAAGGGTAAAGAAAATCAACCTATTTTTATGACGCTTACTTGAAGGTCATATTTATTTTGCTTCTTTTCCACACTTAATTTTCATCTTCTAGAGTTCTTTTTTTCCAATATCCTCTGCTGCTAGTAGAGCTAAATTTGGAGCTGACTGTACTTGCTATCATATTTTATCAGATACTGTTTAGGTTTCAGTCTTATAACGATGTTTAGGTGTCACGTTAGTGCTGGCTTATCTGGATGCTGTGGCAAGAATGATTTTGTATGCAACCACTGGGAGAGGAAAGGAATGAGTACAGATGTTTATTTTTGTGGTTAGTGCAATATGGGACCAGAGGCAAATGTCCTTTGTTCTGCTTTCAGGATTTCTTTGTGACATTTCTAAACTGTAGATTCATGCTTATGTCCGTCTTAAACGCAACAAATTTCATCCGTTCCCTGTCAGAGCAATAACTTGCAACAGGCCTGGCAGTGCAGACGTTTGAATCACAAGTTCAGAGTCAGAAAGTGCTGGGTTTGTTGTGTGCAGAATTATGTTGAAGTGCATTTAGCAGTGTGGCCACAAGGAGAAACCTTACCAACCGAGACATCAGAGAACTGGTATTAGTTTAGGACTGTGATGTGCATTCACTGGGAGTTGAAAACATTTCTGCTGTGAGTGACAGTGACACTTACCATGACACGGTTGACATCTTGGACACAAAATTAACACACTGGACTGACAGTACAAACTGTCAACCTACTGTACCCATAGTCCACAGATTTGTAGGGGATCCCAGTGGATTGTAACAAACAGAGCTGCCCGACATCAGTAAACAACCTTCCTCACTGAGCGTGTTGACTGCAGAACAAGGAAGACAAGCCCCATCCACAAGCCAACTAATGAGACTTGACACACGACCCAACAGTCACTGCCTTATGCAGTGTAAGAGAATACGGTGCCATATGTGTTCTGCCAAACACAAACAGACAAGAATGAAATTCAAATGTTGAAAATGCAAAATAGGTTTGAAAGCTACGCAGTGTTTCGAGGTACATCACACCAAACTGCCTTCCTACCATTGTAATTACTGGACTGGTGTTTTTTGGCGGGGGGGGTGAAGGGGTGTGGATTTTACAGAAGGGTCTTTATGAAGGAACAGACACTTGTTGGAAAGCCTTTATTTGTGTGTATTAGCTTCACTTTGCCAAGAGGCGGGGAGGGGGGGGGACCCTGCCTGGAGACAACTGTAAATAATTCATGAATTCTGGAACAATCATAAGGCTGTTAGTAAGAAAAATTAAACTTCATTAGTGATGATTTTAACTAGAATTAAATTTCACACAATCTCTTGTACCTAGTACAGTCTTTTAGACAAATACTGTGAAAAAGAGATGTGCAATTATGAATGCAGAAAATGCTAAAAACAACATGGCATTGAGGGGCAGTTTCTTCCCATGTAGCTTCTGAGGGCATTTAATTACTGGGACAGTGTTTTCCCGTTCAGCTGTAATGGGGTAATGTTTACAGTTACTGTGCAGTATCAGTTCTTAATGAACCAGCTTTGCATTAACTCACCTCTGGCAAACAGAACTCACTCGTACTGCCCGCTACTGCTCTGTGGTATTTTTAAGTATGACCCCCCAACTGTCCATTTTTCAGGCTGACTGCTAGTCCACATGTTAGCATGGAAACCCACTTCCAGCACCAATTTTTAATGAATATTTGGTGCAGAATCATTGGAAACAACATGGTTGCACCATTTGTCATTGAGCACTGTGTGACTGCGATGTATCTCAGTTTCATACAGAAGACCGTGCCACTTTTGCACACAGGATTAAGACTCTGGTTGCAGCACGGTGGTGCACCACGTCATGTCGGCTGACACTGAACGGAGTACTTTAACCTTCATTGTTTGTTAGTTACATTTGCCACTTTGGTCCTTGGACCTAGCCTGCAAGGTGACCAGGTCTCACACCCCTTTATGTCTTGTGGGACACCTGAAAGACATGGTTTGCAGCATAAGTGCAGACACGAGAACCGTTGCAGGGAATTATGGAATTATCATAAAGCAATAACTTCTCTTTTCACATATGTCTTTCTGTTGTGGTGTTATCTGACACACAGTTTTCTTTTGTTGTCATACATACAGCAGGGTAAGACTTAACTGCTGCCGTTGTTACATGGCATTACATGTGCAGTAGATTAAGACGTAATGAATATCTGTCTTTTGTGATGTTACCTGACACATAACTCTGTTTTTGTGTGTACATTATGATAAAATATTGATATTGTAAAATTTTTGGTTACAGTCCTGTTCATTTACTAAAGTACTTGTAGTGATATAATGGTTAATAATCAGGCATATGTCGATACAGCACTCTTTATTTAAAATGGCGCATGTAATAACATTGTGCAGTTCGGCACATGTTATGCAGAACACCCTGTACAATAATTAGGGTCAGGTCAGATCACATATTTGTCTAACCTGGGAACCTTTAAATGGTAAGCACATCAAAATTTTCCCACACAATCAACTTTGTAATAGACCAGCATTTATGTTACTTGTTTTGTGTGTGTTGGAAGGGGTCACCAAAACTTTGGCAATTAATTCTTTTGTTAAACTAGATCATAAAATAAGATTTTGGTGTATAAGCTGAAAATTTTACATTGGATGATGAAGCTGCTTAAACCTCATAGTCAGTCTGAGCAATATAGAACTTGTTCTGAATGCCAGGCAGTTTTCATCAAGTCTAGTGACAGGATGACAGTAAGCTTGCTCTAGCGATTTGTTTTCCTGCTGTTGTATTTTGTTACCACATATGTTGTTGGTAAGTAAGAATTCAGATACCTCAGTTCCACCCAAGTCTTGCCTGTCTGTGTATTCCCTACCCTTCACCTCTTCCCACAACATGGAGGCAGAGGGAATGAAGATATAGCTCCACTCATTCTTAACTTTGAGATAAGCTGGTGACATTTATTCTGTAGATAAATGAATTCATAACTGGGTCATCTTTTAATTTTTGGCTGTTGAAGAACCTAGTCAATCTGGCAGACAGGTGACAAGGGCAGGGTGCTTGTTGCTTAATGTCCGCCAATCTGCTGTCGTTGCTGTACAAGACAATTGTTCTGATTCTTTCACTTGAAAATGTTGCTGGCCAAAACCTAAGCGGTGCCGTGTTATATCTACATAAGTAAGACTGCAGGACAGTTATTACAGCAGGCTGTGATTATCAGAACTTGATGTTCTTTCTTGATTACAGTTGTATCTGATATGATACATAACTTTGCATTTCAAATAGCATGTGCAAAATACAAATGGACCGCAGTATGGCATGTAACTTGGCGCTGATCTTAATAAATGAGCAGTTTAATTTTATTAAGTGAACTTCCAAGTTATCTTCTTCTTTCTGTAAACTGATGACATATTCAACGACACCGCACTGCCACGTTGGATGCTGTAATCACAGTGACACTGCTTGTTATTCTGCAGTCTTATTTCTTACATGTTTGCTGCACAGATCCAGCGGTGAATACAAACCTTCGACCGAGCAGTTCCTTGGCACAGCCCAATGGACCAGTGCGACATCTCTCTCCATGTGAAGCAGGACTTGGAATAACATACTGGGATCAGCACTATAGTCCGAGTTGACAGGGCCTGTGTGCTGTAGGTAATGAAGACGTTGAAAATTGAATGCAAACAGGTTCTGCATGCATGGCACATCAAACAGAATGGCGTGGCATTTGTGCAGCATCCAGTAAATCAGAGTTGCTTATTGTTAATGTTGTGACAGGCGGTACCAGCAGTACCAGCAGTAATACTCTACAGTCTGCAAACTTCTCTTATGCTTAATGCTGCAGTAATGTTAGAATGGTTGCACAGTGTTCAGTGTTTGATCTAGTCACATGACACTGGTCCAGTGTTCAGGCAGGACAGCCAGCTCTGGTAAGCCTTCTCATTTTTTTCTGGCTTAAGGATTGAAAGTATCCAATTGTGGAGAGGTGCCTGCCAGCCAGGGTCAGTGCGTATCATATGCATACACAGAGACATACGTGTACTTCACTTTTACTACATTCAGAGCTCTGAATGCCGTGCCGGTACATGTCGGTTTTTAACTTGCAGGCCAGGTGCTGTATGTGTGTGTTGGACATTTTCCGTGATGTACCAGTTGACACCTGGCTTGCCAGGTAGAGAATCACAACTTGCTGGTAAAGCACATGGAGTTTTACATGTGGAAACAGTAAAATACATGTATGTCACGTGGCACTGAAACATAAAACAATGAACATGCAAAGCAGTCAGCCGGACAAGTTGTAAAACAAATGGTGCTGGTATGGCACCCAGCTTAGAGCAGCATCTTCAGTGAGATGTAAAAGCATGGCAACTTTACTGAAGGAAGTAAAGTTTAAGAGTGTCATTGTTCTGTTTACATACTGAGTTGCTTAGATCACCTGTTCTATAGAAATGGAAACCCTAAATGTACAAATAGAGCTAGTATTGAACAGTTACAAGTGCACATTGTTTGTGTGATGTAAAACGAACGCATGTGAAAGGAATCAGACCTTCTGGATGTGCTGCTGTGTAACTGCAGTACTGGTACCTGACAGCTTGCAAGGTCATTGTGTCTCGTCTTCAGGGGTCACAGTGTCACATCAGAGAAGAACCTGAATCCTTAGTAACACTGCTACGAGAACCTCAAATCACACAATATACAGGGTGATTGTAGAGTAAATAAATACTGTTACGTTTCTGCATCTTCCCTGTGTAGCCAGTACTCTGGATTGTAGTGACAGGCTGCAACAGAGACATCAACATTTTGCTCACACTTCAGGATGATGCAGACTCAACATTTTTGCTTAAGCAGTCCAGTGGAAGATTGGCCAGAGTGTCTCAGATTTACTTTGTAATCACTTTGTATTTAAAGATGTGATCCTGGACTCCATACTCATGTAGGATGATCTGCTCATTGGATTTTATAAATACTGCTGGGGGGGGGGGGGGGGGGGGTGGGGTGG
>Ga0123355_10014273_pt1 | contig 12413 bp, 13 predicted proteins | sample TergutEmb28metaG_3_FD_89872 | JGI IMG/M metagenome (GOLD analysis project Ga0123355, IMG submission 89872) | Embiratermes neotenicus P1 segment gut microbial communities from Petit-Saut dam, French Guiana - Emb289 P1 | ecosystem: Host-associated > Arthropoda: Insects > Digestive system > Gut ...
AACAAAAAGAACAACCCAATAGAAAGAACAATCGCGAACACAACGCTGAAAAAAATCAATACATCGTTTAGCTTCTCGCCCAGTTTCTCTATTAGGAACTTCTCAATTTTTCCCGGGTCGCTTGTTTCATCGTCGAGCCCTGCAAGTTCCGCAGAGCGAGTTATAATCTTAACACCCAAAACCATAGAGTCCACAAATGCTAAAATGCCACGTAAAATAGGTATCTTCATCAAGTTAGCACTTCGTTTTTCAATCTCTTTTCGTTCGAGAGCTATGTTGCCGTCTGAGCCGCGTACGGCGAGAGCATAAGCGTCTTTTGTACGCATCATGACCCCTTCGATGACCGCTTGCCCGCCGAGTGAACCTAGTTTTTCTTTATCCATTTTTATACCTCATACTTATCCGAAATAATCACGTCAAAAACGGTGCGGCGAGAAAGCCGCACCCGTATCTACAGATAGTCATAGAGCCCATCTTTACAGACAGGCTCTAAAAAGTTTATATATTGTATTTTTTCTTGAATTTCTCAGCACGGCTACCTTCGCCCATCATAAGTTTCTGACTTCCTGTATAGAAAGGATGGCACTTAGAGCACACCTCAACACGAATACTCTCATTCGTCGAGCCTGCTACGAACTCATTTCCACAGTTGCACTTGATCGCGCACTGGAAATACTTTGGCTGAACTTCAGCTCTCATATCATTCACCTCATTTTCTCTCTCGAAATACATTTTGGCATTTCATGAGGACTATTTTTGCACAACATACGGATTCTATCACAAAAACAGGGGTTAGTCAATAGTTAGCCGGCCAATCTTTGAAATTCTTGTTAAATAACATAACTAACCATAGCTTTTCGTGAATATATATGATATACTGTCTTGTGTTTGATCAATGTATCAATTAAAAGGAGTGTATTATGGACACCGAGGTAAGTCATTTAGCTGCTTATTTTACATTATTTACTTTACTTGCTTTGTCGTTTTTCTTTTCGCTGGCAGAGACTTCTTTTACCGCCCTTAACAAAATCCGTATAAAAAATATGGCTGATAAAGGTTCGAAAAAAGCTAAACTTACGCTTTCGATGTATGAGGATTTTGATAGGCTGTTATCGAGCCTCTTGGTTGGAACGACTGTCGCCAACCTTACTATTGCCGCTATTTGTACAGTGCTATTTGTAAACGCGTTTGGAGACATAGGTGCCACGATCTCCACAATTGTGCTTGCGGTGATCGTCGTGGTCTTTGCAGAAGTCACGCCAAAAACAATCGCTAAAGAATCTCCTGAAAAGATCGCTTTGTTTTGCGCTCCTTTTCTGAAATTTTTCTTGATTTTACTTACGCCGATTAACGCATTTTTCGTATGGTGGAAAAAGATACTGATACTTGTGTTTAAACCCTCAAAAGACGACAAGGCTATGACAGAAGATGAACTGCTTTCGTTTGTTGAAGAAGCCATGTGCAGCGGCGTTATTGACGACGACGATAAGGAGTTGATCCATAATGTTATCGACTTTCATGATCGAAGGGCACTAGATATTCTAACGCCCAGAATTGATGTCGCTGCTATATCAAAGAACGCTACAACGGCTGAGATTGCGGAGCTTTTCTTCAAAACGGGGCTTTCCCGGATACCGGTATACGATGAGTCAATTGATAATATTATAGGCATATTACATACCCGCCACTTCCTGCATTATACGATGAAGGGCGGAGTCACTCTTGAGAGCATCCTTTCCCCGGCCGTTTTTGTGCCGGCGCAGATGGATATTGGCGACTTACTGAAACTATTGCAAAAAGAAAAGAGCCAAATGGCTATCGTTATAGACGATTATGGCGGGACTGATGGCATTGTTACGATGGAAGATATTTTGGAAGAACTTGTCGGCGAAATTTGGGATGAAAGCGATAAGGTTATCGAGCCAATCGTACCTATCGGCGAGAATAGTTTCAAAGTTATTTGCTCGACCGACACGCACGACTTCTTTGAGCATTTTAGCCTGCCAAAAGAGGACGCTGATGACCTGCCGCCGACAGTTTGCGGTTGGATTTTGGAGAGGCTTGGTAAAATCCCCGAAAAAGATGACGTATTTGTCTATGAACATCTAACGGTCACGGTGATTCGAACTGAACGTAGGCGCGCGCTGGAGTGTGTTGTTATTGTACGAGAGCGGGTTGAGAATGAGGACTATATGAGTTAGTGGTAACTTCGAGACGCTTTAAGAACGGTTATTCTCTATGAATGGTGGGGGATAACCGTTTTTGTTGTTTCGCAATAGTTACTATATAATCACCCACACAAAAGGGGCGCTAAACTAAGCGCCCCCAAATAAGTATAGCTCTAAACCCCCTTAATCCTCCTAATCTGCTCCCGAGCCGCCTCAAGCATCTCCTTATACTTCTCAATCTTGCCCTTTTCCTCATCAATCAATGACTGAGGAGCTTTACTTACAAAGCCCTCATTAGCCAACTTCTTCTCCGCGCGCTCGATTTCACTTAGCATCTTTTTGGCTTCGCCTTCCAAACGTTCAAGTTCCTTCTCTTTGTCAACCAACTCGTCCATTGGGAGATAAATTACCCCTTGAGGGATAACTATGCTGACCGCATCGTCTCCTATGCCGCTCGAATCGGCCTGGGTCACGATTTCCGACGCTGACGCCAGCGTTTTCATATAACTCTCAGCTGCGCTGAAAATACGTGTGATTCTCTCATCCGCGCTCGCAACGAACACTTTAACCTTACGCGATGCGGGTACGTTCATCTGCAAGCGAGCGTTACGAATTGCTTTGATCGCGTCTTTGACCATCTGCGTGTCTTCAGATTCAGTCGCGAACTTGGTTTTTTCGTTATACTCAGGCCATTTTGAAAGCATGATGGTTTCTTCTGCGCTTTGAACGGTTAAGAAAATCTCCTCCGTAACGAATGGCGCGTATGGATGGAGCATTTTTAGAATGCTTATCAGCACGGTTTTTAAAGTATAGAGAGCGGCGTCTCTAGTTGGGTTTTCTTTGTCGTACAATCTCGGTTTAACCATCTCAATATACCAGTCGCAGAAGTCATCCCATGCGAAATCGTAAATTTTTTGCAAGGCGACGCCGAATTCGTACGCCTCAATGTTCGCGGTGACCTCTTTAATGGTGTCATTCATTTTGTCCAAAATCCATTTGTCCGTTGACTCAAGGTTCGCAGGCATCTCCGTAATCTCTTCATCCATATTCATCATTATGAAGCGCGTTGCATTCCAAATTTTGTTGATGAAATTGCGGCTGGATTCCACTTTTGTCCAGCTAAAGCGGATGTCATTGCCGGGCGAGTTGCCGGTTATTAGGCAGAGCCTTAGTGCGTCCGCGCCGTACTTTTCGATAACTTCTAGTGGGTCTGCGCCGTTTCCTAAGGACTTGCTTAGCTTGCGGCCTTCTTCGTCACGTATGAGCCCGGTGATATAAACGTCTTTAAACGGCACCTCGTCCATTTGATTAAGTCCTGAAAACACCATACGAACAACCCAAAAGAATATAATGTCATACGCCGTTACCAACACATCGGTCGGGTAGAAATAGTCGAGGTCTTCAGTTTTTTCCGGCCATCCGAGTGTGGAAAACGGCCACAATGCCGACGAAAACCAAGTATCGAGCGTATCTTCGTCTTGATGAAGCGCGGCTGATGCACATTTTTCGCATTTATCCGGTGCGGTTTTGGAAATTTGGATATGCTCGCAAGTTTCGCAATAATAAGCCGGTATTCTATGCCCCCACCAAAGTTGGCGGCTGATGCACCAATCTTTGATATTTTCAAGCCAGCCCAGATAAGTTTTGCCGAATCTTTCAGGGTGAATATTAAGTCTGCCATTATGCAAAACGTCGATAGCTGGCTTTGCAAGCTCCTCCATTTTTACGAACCATTGGAGCTTGATAAGCGGCTCGATAACTATATTACAACGCTCATGCGTGCCTACGGAATGGCTTATCGCCTCGTCTTTTACGAACAAGCCGAGTTCTTTAAACTCCGCTATGATTTTCTTCCTAGCATCATAGCGATCAAGCCCTTCGTAAGCTCCCGTAGTTTTATTCATCGAGCCGTCGTCGTTCATAATGTTGATAAACGGCAAGCCATGACGCACGCCGATTTCAAAGTCATTCGGATCATGTGCCGGGGTAATTTTAACAACGCCCGTTCCGAGTTCCATCTCAACATACGAGTCGGCAACGATAGGAATTTGGCGATTAACTATCGGCACGGTTACGGTTTTGCCGATAAAGCGCGCGTAACGTTCATCATCAGGGTTTACCGCAAGAGCAGTATCGCCGAGCATAGTCTCAGGGCGCGTCGTGGCAAACGAGAGGAACTCATCCGTCCCATCAACAGGGTACTTGAAATGCCAAAAGCTACCATTTTTATCGGCATGATCAACCTCAGCATCAGAAATGGTCGTCTTACAATGCGGACACCAATTGATAAGCCTCTCGCCGCGGTAAATTAGCCCTTCGTTATAGAGACGGATAAACACTACCAAAACCGCGTCAGACAAGCCTTCATCCATAGTAAAACGCTCTCTATCCCAGTCGCAGGATGCGCCTAGTTTCTTGAGCTGCGAAACGATTATCCCGCCGTATTCCTCTTTCCAATCCCACGCACGCTCAAGAAAACCATCACGACCGATATCGGCTTTAGTAAGCCCTTCTTTGGCCATAGCATTTACAATACGCACCTCGGTGGAGATGCTCGCATGATCAGTCCCCGGAAGCCAAAGAGCCTCAAAACCCTGCATACGCTTAAATCGTATCAAAATATCCTGAATCGTGTACATACAATGCCCAAGATGAAGTTGCCCCGTGATATTAGGCGGCGGCATCATGATAGTGTAGGGCGTTTTGTCCTTGTTCACGCTTGCACTGAAATATTTATTCTCCATCCACTTGGCATAAAGCCTGTCTTCTATTGCCTTTGGATCATAGGTTTTTTCCAGTTCTTTTTTCATGTAATTCACCTCGTTGTGTTATTAGCTACTTGATAAACAAAAAAACTCCCGTCACAAAAGGACGAAAGTTATCGCGGTACCACCTTAATTCCTGCGGCTTTTTCAAGCTGCGGGCTCTTAGTTTCCTTAACGCGGAAAAACGTTTTGGGCTAATAATGCGTTATGGAAGGCAAAGTTCACCCAAAAGACTCCAAAGCTACCTTCACCACAAACTCCTTAGAACCTTCCAGCCGATGGATAACGGATACTCCAAAGGGTTCATTCTCTTTAAAGCGAGTTTGGTGGCTACTCCTCTTTTTCATAGTCTTTAGTTGTATTTGTAGTTGAGTATATATTGATTTGGGGGAAATGTCAAGGGCATACCTGTTCCATTTCACATATAAATGTATCGGTGTCAATGATAGGTAACAAAAGTAGTGATAAAAGAATGAAACCAAGGAATCGAAGTCGGTCAAGGTAAGGAGGAAGATTTTTTGAGGCGAGTTTTTCTCAAAAAATACGCTCCGACCTTGATGGGCGGTGTAGTGGTGAAGATAATGGTGGTTGGCTTTATGAATGGTGTGCAACCTCATTCCGCTACCTTTGATTCAAATTTTATGAAACCCTTCTCAGAACTTTTGCCTAAGGCAAAAGCCGCTCCCTACGGTCACGTTCGGATTTTCTTCCGATTCCACTCGCGAGCAACACGCCTGTACTTCGTTTTAGTACTGCATGTTGCGCGTCCTTGACTTTCATAAAACTTGAACCAAATCTAACGAAAGCGGGTTATGCACCAATGCCTTTTGATTTTTACAACTCCTTAACAAACTTTTAACATAGCAACACAACCCTGCTCGAAATTACAAGTTTTTTTGTCGAAAAAACCATGGAATTGTATGCCATATAAAAATAAGCCGGGGAGTGGCGAATAAAGAGCGTGGGTTGGCAAATAATATAACCAAGCGATTAGGGAAAGAAGGTGGCAAATTGAGCGAAAACGATAAAAAGGTAAATGAACCGCATAAAGAAACAAAGCCGGCACCAATAGCCAATAGCATGGATATTTTGCAAGGTTTATCGGTTGATGATGAGCTTTTGGATACGTCTAACAAGGGTTATAGCGTGCCGGATGTTGCGCTGGTTGGCGTTGATAGCGGGGGAGAAGCGCAGGGGAAGAACAAGAATACTCCCGTTATTGAGCCATAGAAAATTTGATGCAGATAACAAAAAACTCGTCATTGCAGGTAAGCTTGCAATGACGAGTGACGTATTGTTTTGTTTTATTCCGGCGGATTGCACATGCCGCAAGGTCCGTCTACATATGGAAAAGCCCTCGCATACTGAAGCGTTACAATCCTCGCTCTGTATGGATCCATGTTTCCGCAATCATCCACCAAATGCCACCTGGCGCCGGTGGCTGACAACCACACCATTTGGTCAACTACGACTGTGCCGTAGATAAAATCGACATTAACGCCCAAACTCTCAGCGACGAATCGCAGAGGCACTTTCGTGCGGTCATTTACCAGCTGCGCAGGCACGTCCAACTCGATTTCCTCGTCATTTACAAGAGCTATGTTGCCGTCGATAGTCAATAAAATTTCTATCTCGTGATACAAAATAGTAACTTGGCGAAGCTCGCCGTCCCAATCAATATCGCCGCCGATTAAATCAACAATATCACGTGCAGGCAGAAGCGTCCTATTGTCAATGATGACAGCAGATACATCAACCGACTCGCCATTGAACAAGACGGGTGGGGTACTGGCGGAGATTATGGTCGTGCTTAGCGTCATGATTAAGGCAATCATTAAAGCAACAATACTTTTTCTCTTCATTTGTGATTCTCCTTTCGGCGTTAGGAATAGTTCTGTAGACCATTGTAACATAAAAAAACAGGTTCTGACAAATATTTTTGAAATATGACACGTTTGTGTCGCATTATGTGGTAAAATGTGCGTATAGATAAGGGATTCTACATGCGTTTTTATTTAAATTGCACAGTGAGGTGGTAAAAATACAAACCGGCAGATTATTTGAGATAATTTACACTTTGATGAACAAAAAAACTGTTACCGCAAAAGAACTCGCGCAGCAGTTCGGCGTTTCGGCGCGCACGATTTATAGGGATATTGATACGCTGAGCTTGGCGGGTATTCCTGTTTATACCGAGAAAGGCAAGGGCGGCGGGATAAGCATTTTACCTGATTTTGTGCTGAACAAATCTATATTGAGCGAGCAGGATCAGAATGAAATTTTATACGCACTTCAGGCCCTGTCAGCGGTAAATATGAGCGATGCCGAGCGCGTGTTGCAAAAACTCTCCACCATTTTCAACAAAAGCACGATTCCGTGGATGGAAGTTGATTTTAACGACTGGAGTTATTTGAATGAGGACACGTTTCACAATCTGAAAGGTGCGATTTTGGAGAAGAGGACCGTTTTGTTCGATTATTATAGCACTTATGGCGAAAAAACGAGCCGCCGGATTGAGCCGATACAACTGTGGTTCAAGTTCAGAGCTTGGTATGTGAAAGGCTATTGTTTGGACAAGTGCGATGTGCGGACGTTTAAGTTGACACGTATGCGAAACTTGACGGTTACGGATAATCATTTTGAGGAGCGCAGTTTTGAGAATTATGTTCCTGATGAAACGAAGCCGAATCATAGGCGGCCGGATGTGCATTTGGTGCTGAAAATCGCGCCGGAGATGACTCATCGTGTTTATGATGACTTCGAGTCGGGTGAATTGCAGCCGGATGGAGGCCATATTGTATCAGTCACATGGTCGGAGGACGAATGGCTTTATGGGTTTATATTATCATTTGGCGAGTATGCTGAGGTGCTTGAGCCGGAGCATGTAAGGGAGACTGTTCGGGAGAAGGCACGAAAAGTTATGGAGAGGTATTTGTGATGAAAGATATATTAACTAAGCGATGTAAATTAATACGTCTATGTGAAGCGGATAAAAAAGAGCTGACAGAACTATATACGAGTGAAGATGTGCGAAAGTACTTGGGCGGTGCTTGCTCTGAGGAGAAGGCTATGGATAAACTACGAGGGTTAATGAGTGTGCCGAACGGATACAATTTTGTCGCTAAGTTAAATAATACAAACTGCACCATTGGTCTTTTAATGATCGCGCCTTATCATGACTCTAAAGATATGGAAATTTCATATATGTTTTTGCCAAAATATTGGGGCAAAGGATATGCAAAGGAAGCGATTAAAGCACTGCTTGATTTTTGCAAGAGCGAACTAAATTTAACTCGCGTTGTATCCGAGACACAAGCGGCAAATGTAAGCTCGTGTCGATTGCTAGAGTCGTTGGGTTATATGGTTGAAAAGGAGATAGATCGCTTTGGAGAAAAGCAGATGGTCTATGTTTACGAGTATTCGGAGGTGAAAATATGACATTTAAAATAGATACACCTCAAAGCACTCGCCAATCAGTTTATAAACACATGGGTGATAAAACCGATGACTTTTTATCTCAAGTAGATAGGCGACTGGAGAAGTATATAGAAAAATGGCAACTTTCAGAATTGACTTTTATGCCAACAAATACCGTGAATTTACTGTTTTCATGCAAGTCGGGCTTATATGGCTCTTGCGTCCTAAAAATGTGCATTCCGGGCGCGGAGGTGTCTACTGAAATCAATTGTCTGCGGTTTTATGACGAGACAAGTTATTGCAAACTTTGGGATTATGATTTGACGGACGATATTCTATTATTGGAGCGAGTTACGCCCGGGGATCAAATGCGGGCGGTAAAGGATTATCGTGAGCGGGCGCGGTTTTTAGGTATGGCATTGGAGGACTTACACATTCCATATAGCGGAGTCGAGCAATGCCAATACCCGACATATTTATTGTGGATGGAGAAAATATACTGCGAGCTTACTGATGTGGGTGGCTTGGAGGATGTGTTGTCCTACTTGGATAAGGCTAAAGAAGTATATGGCGAGTTAAAACAACGCTATCCCAAAACCTACCTTCTTCACGGCGATCTGCATCAAGAAAATATGCTACTGAACTCCAAAGGAAATTATACAATCATCGATCCAAAAGGTGTTATTGATATACCGGTAATGGAGACGGCTCGTTTTCTTATGAACGAGGTGTTTGTTCGCCGAGATGAGAGGGAAATACGGGAGATGGCAACGATAATTAGTGAGATTATCGACGTTTCGGTCGAAGATATTCTTAGCGCGATGTTTATAGATGCCGCTCTTGGGCAAAGTTGGTGCATGAGCGAGCATTATGCTACAAAAGATGCTTTTGAGGAAGCGAAGCGGAGTGCGCTGGAGATATGCAAGTTTGTTTATGGATTGCTGGAAAAGAATGGCATGTAAAAACTACAATCGATAGGAGAATACATATGATAATCCTAACAAATCAGCAAGCTCGCAGATTCATTTTGCTGAAGCAAGGCTTGATAGGTGAACATAAATTCATTTCGAAACAAGGTACTCTTGACTTCATACGTCAAGCGGGATGCATTCAGTTTGACCCGATAAATATCTGTGGTAGGAACGCAGAAATTACATTGCAGTCGAGGGTCAAAAACTTTAAGAAAGATATGCTCCACGATCTACTTTACAGAGATAGGGCACTTTTTGACTATCCCGATAAACAACTTTCAATTATCCCTGTGGAGTATTGGGCGTATTTTGAGCGTTTTCGTGAAGATGCGCGTAAGAATCTTAAGAAGTATCCTGAGATAGAGGAGCACATCGAAGGGGTTCATAAGTATATTGAGGAATATGGCGTGGTTTGTTCCAACGACTTTAGCTTGGAAGGCTCTACGTCATGGTGGTCTGCGATAAATTGGAGTGCAGGAGGTAAATTATCGCGCTCGGTGCTTGAGCAGATGTATTCGAGCGGCGATCTGATAGTTCATCATAAAAATGGTGCGCGTAGATACTATGATTTGAGTGAAAGGCATATTCCAATGGATATTTTAAACTCATGTGATCCGCTGCCCGATGATTTTGAGCATTTTAAATGGCGGGTATTGCGGCGAATTGGGGCGATTGGGCTGTTGTGGAATCGCACCTCCGATGCGTGGCTGGGCATACGCGGTTTAACGACGGATATTCGTAATAAGATATTTGATGAGCTACTTTGCGAGGGGGCGATAATCGAACTTGCTGTCGAGGGAATAAAAAATAAGGTTTACATCTGCGCGGATGATATGACACTGGTTAATGAAGTTCTTCAAAACATCGCGCTAAAACCCCGCTGTGAGCTTATTGCGCCACTTGACCCATTCATGTGGGACAGAAGGCTCATAAACGCATTATTCGGCTTTGAATATGGATGGGAAATTTATACCCCGCCGCATCTGCGTAAATATGGTGTGTATGTCTTGCCGATGTTGTGCGGTGAGCAGTTTATAGGGCGGGTTGAGGCGGTTTGCGAGTGGAAGACGGGCACTATGGTAGTTAAGAATATCTGGTATGAGGGTGGACTAAAGCGGACTAAGAAGCTGGATACGATGGTGGATAAGTGCCTGGAGAGGTTTGCAACGTTTAATGATTGCGTAGGGCTGGAAAGGGATTTATAATTAATCTGGGGAAGTCCCAAGCAAAATTAATGAAATGTTGCAGTATTATGAAAGTAAAGGCAGTAAAATAATTAGCTTGGACACATTGTTACTCCAGTAAATGGACTTGTATGGGGGGATAAATTTGGCTGAATTTTGGGATATATTAGATAAAGACGGAAATGCAACAGGGCGCGTTCACGAACGCGGCAAACCTATGAACAAAGACGAACATCACCTTGAAGTTTATATTTTGATTGAGAATGATAACGGCGAATACCTAATATCACAAAGGTCGCCAAACAAGAGCTTCCCAAACATGTGGGAATGTACGGGCGGGAATGCGGTCGCAGGCGACGATAGCCTAACTACTGCTCTAAAAGAAGTAAAAGAAGAGCTAGGCATTATTCTTGAGCCGCAAAACGGGCAAATGATTAAGCGCCATTTACAGTGCGGAACAGTTAAGTGCAACGGTTTGGTTGATGTTTGGTTATTTCGACAAAATGTAGACATATCGACCGTTGTTCTTGCTCCTGATGAAACCAACGATGCAATGTGGGAAAGCCGTGATGAAATTAACCGTATGATTGACGAGGGAGTATTCGCAACATGGGGATTATATACATACATTGACGAGTTGTTTGATGAAATTGAAATAGATTGACGGGAGGAATCTTATTATGAATAAGGCTGTACTATTTTGTACATACAAGCTTAAACAAGATGCATATATCCCAGACTTTCTGCGTGCGGTAGAAAAATTGACCATGCACACATCTAGGCAAAAAGGTTGCATTTCATACAACTTACTTGTCGAAGATGGAACATACGCAGATATGTCAACTTGGGAGACGATGGACGATTTAAAGGGTTTTATGAAATCAGGCGGACCTAAGGATTTGGCTGAGAAGTTTTATTCTTTCATTGATTTTGAAAGCTGCAAGAGTCATTTTTATGAGGTAGTTTTGTAAGTGTGCGGAATTAATTTTATAATATGACATATAGTCGTCACATTAAAACGCTATAATAAACTCAGTAACAAAATCAAGCACAAAGGAGACTGAATCATGGAAAATAAAAACAGATGCCAAAGCTGCGGAATACTTATGGAAGATGCAAGTTTGTATGGAAAAAATGCGGATGGAACGTCAAATAGGGAATATTGTTGCTACTGCTTTGCGAACGGCGCGTTTGAGAATCCAAACGAGACGCTGGACGAGATGATTGAGAGCTGCATTCCGTATTTAGTTGAGGATGGAACTTGCGCTGACGAAGCGGCTGCTAGAGTCATGTTAAAGGAACATATGCCGCATCTGAACCGTTGGAAGAAGCAGGGGCTGATAATTACGTTTAAGCTAAAAGATGGCGTATCGGCGGACGATCTATTAGCCGCCTCAGATGCGATTCAAGAGGAATATTTATCGAAATGTAAGGGTTTTATCGCGCGCCAGCTCATGATTATAAACGGCGTTTGGACGGATTGGGTTATTTGGGAGACAATGGCTGATGCGGAAAATGCGATGCATAGGTCGGAGGCGAGCGAGGCGGCGATGAAGTTCATGTCCATGATTGGTGAAGTTGTGGAACAGGGGATTTATCCGCTTGAGAGAAGCTATTAGCCATGGATGAAAAAATTAGATGCTCCTGGGCGGGCGAGAGCCAAATATACATAGACTATCACGACAACGAATGGGGCAGGCCTGTTCATGATGATAGAAAGCTGTTTGAAATGCTGATTTTGGAAGGAATGCAAGCGGGCCTTTCGTGGATAACCATACTTAAAAAGCGGGAAAACTTTAGGAAGGCATTCGACAATTTCGACCCGCATAAAATTATCCATTATGATGAGGTAAAGGTTCAGGAACTCATGCAAAACGAAGGGATAATTAGGAATCGCTTGAAGATTCA
>Ga0123355_10014274_pt1 | contig 12413 bp, 3 predicted proteins | sample TergutEmb28metaG_3_FD_89872 | JGI IMG/M metagenome (GOLD analysis project Ga0123355, IMG submission 89872) | Embiratermes neotenicus P1 segment gut microbial communities from Petit-Saut dam, French Guiana - Emb289 P1 | ecosystem: Host-associated > Arthropoda: Insects > Digestive system > Gut ...
TCCATCATCAGGAGCTTACGATTATTCTGTCGAATTACCACATTGGTCGTATTGTTCTTGGTTCGAAGTGTGTTGGAGTTTCGGTGTGGTTGGGTTGGAGTGGTATCCGTGTTGCAGGCTTCAGCCTGCAACACGGATACCACTCCAACTCCAACACACACCGAACCAAGAAAAATAGACCAATGTGGTAATTCAATAGAATAATCGCAACCTCCTGATGATGGATATATTAATGTCCGAAACATGTTGAGCACATAAGAAGCGAAATAAAATAGTGACATCAATTTGGTCTTTTTTTCTTCAACATTGTTCTAAGTTGGCCTGAGGATGGCCGTTTAACGGCCGAAATATGTCGCCAAGTATAACCCAGTTGTAATTAAGCATCTGGTTTTTATATATGTATTTATATATATATATATATGTATTGACGGTACTAATCACTCGAATAATATACACAGCCTTCTGTATGTACTGAGTATGAAACTAGATTGGCTGTGATGTTGGTCTGGAAGTGAATCCGACGTGAATGGAAACGAGTTCCTGGTAAGAAACGAAACAAGATTTGCCAGTCCGCAGACACTCAAAACCATGACCGGCCTCTCCTGGCTTCATAATGTGAGATAACTAACAATAAGCAATGCGTCATCATGCTTACAGGCAGCAGTACAAAATTTTGTATTACAAATTTATCACCATTCTTGTAAATCAAGTACAAAATAATCTCAAACATGGTGGCAAGGGCGAAATTTGAGGTTTTATATGACAAACTTAACGTACATAGTATCTGCATTGGATTAATAAGCTCTTCGAAACATAGAACACTACTACTACTACTACTACTACTACTACTACTACTACTACTACTAATAATAATAATAATAATAATACTGTTAATTATTACCAACAGTGGAAAGAGCAACAGTATTAGTAGTAATAGCAGTATCTGAAAATAATAAGGTCGGAAATGCGTAAATAATATTGGCTTATATGTTGTTGCTAGGTGGGCCGGAATAGCTCAGTCGGTATAGGGTCCCTCTATGGGTTGGACGGACCGGGGATCGAATCCTGGTGATAGCGTGATTCTTCGCACCCGTCCAGACCGCCAACGGGGTCCAACCAGTCTCCTATACAACGGGTACCGGGTCTTTCCAGGAGGCACAGCGGCCGGGGAGTGGCGTTGACCATCTGCCCCATCTAGCGCCGAAGTTAAAGAAAAGAGTACAGTTTACATCTACTATCCCTCAGGGCCCTCGTGGCCTTTCCTAGGACGAACTTCCCCTTTTTATGATGTTTCTTTAGGAAAGAAAAGTCGTGGGCATTATTGTTACAAACGAAACTGGGATACGGTAAAAATCAATCGTTCTGGGAAAGCTCAACTCAAGAGCGTTGATGGGGCGTGGAGGAAACCTACTGCCGGGTGGTGCTTAATAGGCTAACACGAGATCCGCGTAACCCCGAAGGCATGATCTTTCCTACAGACTTACCAAGGAACTAGTTAATTCATTGCAAACACGAACGTATCATTAAGACGGGTGAAGCATGCATGACAGTGTAACAGTCTGTTTTACGAACACAGCCTACTGTCTATCAAGACGTCTGACTCCAATACAGTAAATCATTCAGCGCCAAGCACGTACTCAGTGCGGTGGTTCTGGACGATTCTTCCATAAGCCGACACGACCCCCATCAATAACATTTGCTTCGGGGAAGCTCTCTAAAAACACTGCACTTCTCGAACAGTTAAACCTACTACCGATGGATAGAGCAAGCTTTGTCCAGACACCATATCACAAAATGATACAGGAGGACTTATGAGAAATCACCATGTATACCGGACGTGAGCTGCGCGATTCTTGCTTCCGAAGTCCAGCCGTTAAAGCACATTATCAGGGAAACTGTTAGAGAGAGTTTCAACGAATAAAGACCAGGAATTTCTTGGCCAGATAGGAGAATATTAACAGCGCCAAAAGCAAGTACGCTGTTACGTGGTTCTAGTTGCTGCTTAACACGTTGCAGTACCATCATACTACAATTTTCTCAGTTTCTGCTAATAAGTAAATCAGCTCTTACTGAACTCTTTCATCGGCGTTTATTTTTCTGGAACTGTAAATTTGTTTAAAATACTTCTCAAGAGTCACCAATTGTTTTACGTGTCAAACTTCATATCTGACTGACATTCTGAGGTTATACATCCAGAGTCTGAAACGAAGTATAAGTTTTTTCATTTAATGCATTTATTCTGTAGTATGAATACACGTAAATATGTGCTACGGAAAATAATTTAATTTACAGAATAATTGATATTCATTTCAATTCTGCCACACCAAGCCTCAAGAATACCTCCGCAGCCCATTATCTTCCTTTCCCTATATGTGTATTTTAATATTATCATAACGACGCAGGAGGATCTGGGGAAATCTTAAGGACCGCGTGAAAAGGAAAGGATTTTCTCCCGGCTTTACGAATAAATAAATAAATCTGTCATAAACTGAGCTTTATTCACCCCACACCAATACCTGTCCTGGGGTAGAGGAAAGTATTAGAATTGCCATAACAGTATTTTAAACAAGATTAGTGAAAGTATTTTTCTACTTCCAATTAATGTCAAATTTATAGGCTGCTTGCAAAAGACCAAAAACGTAGACTTCAATTAAACCCAATGAGTAATACTTTTATACAAATATAAATTTATAACGAATTACAAACTACAATAAAATTTAAAGGTTAATAAGTAATATAGTATTAAATTTTCTGTAAATTAATTGTTCAGGGCTCGCCGGAAAGCTAGTTTTTAATATGTAAATTTTCTTGCTCATTCAGACAGAGTTGTTACAAGCATTTCATTATCCAAACAGTAAGCCAGTTACGTTAATGCACCAGTGAATTTTTATAAAGTTCCCGCATCCTCCATAACCAAATTAACTGCCAGGCCAAATTATAGTACAATTCAACAACTAAATGAAATGGCTGCCGAACCATTACATTATCGACCCATTTACGCGTATGTTAGGAAATGCTATTCTGTCTTCAGAATTTCTCACAAAAACTCTATACGAAATTTCATAATATTCTTCAGTTGCATGTCTACTAAACACGTAAACTTGATCCAACCATTTGTGCTGCGTACAAAACCGTAGGTTAATTTCCCTGAGTAGATATGTTCGGTTGTTGGACAGTATTCACAATAGGAATACGAACTGCCACGCCACTGAACTGGCTAAGGACTATGTACACACTCGCCCAATCGTGTATAGAGTGCATATTCAATTGTACTTCACTTACTTGTTTATTTTCTTACTTATTTTGAAAGAGAATTCCTTAAAGTACGTAAAAAGCTGAGGTGTACAGGTCACGTCCCACGTGCATTTTTACATTCAGGAAATATAATGTAAATGTAATGCAGTATTCATGAACTTGAACCGTGCAGTTGAGTACGACTACTGAAAGCGTGTAAAAATATTATGGTGGAAAAATTTGTGTTCAAACGTGGAAGGAAGTATTCGGAGTTCAGCTATCTCGCCCTTCGTAAATAAATGACGCACAACGACTGTTCAAATTACAGAACCCAAGTTATGATTTCAACGCTTCACTGTGTTGACATTCCAGATTCCAGTAATATATCCCATAGCGTATGGATTGTAGTGTTGCATCGCAGTGTCAATAGGTGTCAGTGGAAACCAAGTAAAGTCTCGGCATGTAAATGTAGTAAAGCAGTCGTATACCTACAATTATTCACCTCTTTTGGTCATCATCATCATCACCATCACCACCATCACCATCATCGTCATCATCAATCGGCACGAGTTAGGCCTGGATAGACCTGTTTCGGCCTAGTCTATTAGTATCTTCAGAGGTCTTCCAACTCGTCTCCGTCCAGTTGGTCTATAATTCGGCATTACTTTTGGCATCCTGTTGTTGTACATTCATGTTATATGTCGTAGCTAATTTTATTTGCATCTTCTCAGCTTTTAGTCAACTGGTTCTACTTTCAACTCTTCCAAAATTTCATCTTTCCTTTTGAGGTCAAAAAAAATTTCATTTCAATTGGTGCCAATCGTTTTTTATCCTTTTGTATGAGGGTCAAAATCTCGCTTCCATATAGAATTGGGAGAGCCAGTGCATTATATACTTTTATTCTTGAAGATTTCTGGATCAAATTTGGTTTTAAAATGTTTTTAAAAATTCCCAGTATTTGGGCAAACGTTTTTACCATGCTAGTTGTTGTACCAAGTGATCACTATGAAAAAGGGCGTTTCGAACTCTAGTCGTAGTTAACTCTTTAATGAACAGTGGTAACTAAAAACACCGCCTCCACTAACCTTCAATAAAACTGCATTCTATCTCAAGAGTTTATGACAGCGTAATCAGATAGGTGTTGGTAATGGAAACAGACTTAGTCTTATCTAAAGGTAGGAAAGGTGCATTTACCTACCATTTAGTTGACGTTCATGGTCTACATGGATGAAGAGAAGCTGTGCCCAGTTCCGTAGTAAAGAATAACTGGGCAAGGTTTTTTTCATTCAACTAATCAAGAAGTATCTAGTTTCCCACAGACCGAAATATTATCAGGGTTGAAACAACTAAGCCAATGAAGCATGCTATCAGTGAGTTTAACCCAGTGTGCATCTTTACAGTACAGTTCTGTAAAATTCATATTGCGGGAAGTTCGCTACAATTCAGAGTTTCCTAAAAACACATTTTTAAAATTTCGACGAGCATGGTTTATGTTCAACTTCACAAATTTTTCTTATTTTAATTACCGCCAAAATTGGTATTTTTCTTGTATTTTTGTTAAAAGAAATACAGAAGAATGCCATATTCTCAAAACCTAGAAGCAATGAAAAAATATATATCTATAACAAAGAGAAATGATATATCAGTGTTTTTATGTGCGAGAGTTCAGGTTCCAACAAAGGTGTTGCTGAAGTTTTAGTTTTGTGAGATGTGACGCTGTGTCGTTGGGCGAGTCGCCACGAGGTTTCGCCGGAACGGGAACGACTGAAACTACTCATCCAACGACATGACACAAAACATAAGACTTGAAATTAATGCAAAAGGACTGAACGTACTAGCGAGCACTGAAAAAAAAATCGAATGGTGTGGTGAACTGAACTACATATTTATATACACTCGGGATGGCGTCTGATTGAATTCAGCTGCGCTATGATGCACTTATATCGGACGGCGACGAAGCTTAAATTGAGAAGTTTAGAGAGGATGGTATTATAAATACTTATACGGCTTTGGGTTGTACCAGACCAGTATGAGTATGTAAGGTTGGGATGTAATTAGAACCAACTTCGGTATAAAGTACAAGGTCTCCTGTTTTTCAAGGCCGTATTTAATAAGAGCTTGGAAATATCGCTGATGTATGTCCATAAACTTCGCGTCTGAAATACAAGGAATTATACGAAGGATGCCCCTCCATTCCGACAGTTACTTTGTCAGTTTATTTTCCAACGTTCTCAGTACCAAATACTTAAACATCATGTCGCTTTTTATAACAAATTTTCATTACATGTTACAACCCTCTTTATTGCCTTATTTTGTTACATATTTCGATACGGCCGTAATATCATCAGGCGACGCAGCCCAAGTTCACTCGTTGCATTACTTCTAGATATCACCGTAAAAAAAGGGATATTTAAAATCAACGGTAAATTAAAATTAAAATTGTCTTGCACTGGGATTCAATAAAATCAAATTATGCAAATTATTTTTGAGTCTTCTGGCATCTACTGTTCAGAATGTTTTATTTTTCGCCTTGTAGACTCCAGTACTGACACAGACCTACGTATTAAAATATTCTCCGTTGTTTTGACGAAGCAGCTTGTTGTGTATACCGAAACCAGACCGCCAAGTAGATTTAAAATGTTATTCGAACTAATTACCTAAACACGCTATTAAACAATGACAATAACATGAACACTGCGCGAAATTTTTGGTGTGATGTCGATCATTTCTGAAACACCCACACGTGACTCGTGAAAATATTACGGTCGTGTAATCATTAAAATATCTCTGCTTTTATCGCGAGAGTTACTTGACCCTTAAAACTGTTATTAATCTCATCTTATACGCTACGCTTATTGCCATAACAGCGGCCAAGAATGGTAACTCAATAACAATTACAGAAGGAAAAAGATTGGTAATTGCTTACCTGTACAAAGTAAGTTAATCTAAATTGTCACACAAAAAAAACTCGGTTTGTTTCATACATTCGTCATTTACAACGAGATATTACACCACACAGAAAATTAGCAAAACTGGATGCGGCAGTCATTATTCTATTACTACAACCATTTACTTCAGAGAGCTGGTAGTTAAATTAATTACGCAGGTCTCTGTGTTCAGCAGGGATTGACTAGCTTCTGCATTTAACCTAATGTACGTCTGGCACAGCTCATTCATCTGTTCGAACGAACAATTACAGATTATCAATACCGCTTGTAAATTAAATCAGTTGCTACCGTATTCGTTTATTCTCGACAGTCTTATATTTTGTTGTTACAATTAAATGAATCCATAAAAGCGGACAAATTCGTTGTAGCGTCCGTAAATTTGCAGTACAATGTTACCACTCCCAGCGTGATGCATATAAACATACCCTATTACAATATTTCTCCAGGGTACATAGTTTAATATTATCCTGCCTAATTCTAAGGTGAGTCATCCCCGTTGTGTGTTGAAAAAACTAATGGTGAGTTAAATTCAATCAGAAAACACAACTATAATATTATGCTAAATGATGGTATTTATTAGCGAATAAATAACTACATATTTCGGCCTATAGCGGCCATCTTCAGGTTATTACAATTTTGATAAAAAAAAGTGTCATATATATGACACTCTTTTAGCAAAAATTGTAATAACCTGAAGATGGTCGCTATAGGCCGAAACATGTAATTATTTACTTCGCTAATATATATACAATCATTTAGCATACTATTATAGTTGTGTATTCTGACTGAATTTAACTTACCATTAGAATATCCTGCCATCTACGCCTACGTCACAACGGATTATTTAACTTCTCCTCTTCCTATTATGAATTTTTCATCTCTGCCATTTATGCCTCATACTCTTTTGTATGCTCATTATAAAAAATTCCGTGTATGTGCTACTACGTTCCTAATAGATCCAAATATTCAAAACGGCTTCTTATTTTGAATGAGTTCCAGTCACTTTTTAATGTATTATTAATTCACGACGCGCTTAAGTTTGTACTTGTTTAAAAATCAGACCCTCGTAGTAGATGTTTCAGTCGGCCGGACCTAGGAATGAAACATTTATGACTTAATATGTAATGAAGAAAAAATCGGATATATTATAATGGTATTATGTTTAATCAAATCACTTCCAGCAAGTCTTCTTCCTTAGCGCCACAAACAAAATGAACACTCATGTATAAATACTCACATCGTAGTTTCTCTTGTTGTTATTCTGCTTTATCTACGGACACGGTCTGACGTGCCTGAACGCTTTAATATTCAACAACACGACTTCTAATGAACAGTAGCTGCCTTCCGTAAAATACTATAAAAATTTCATAGCCGTTTTCAAAAGCAGGTAATTTTGTATTTCGACTCTTACGTGGATACTTTAAGGTAAAGGAATTTGGTCTAAATGACAAATAATTTCCGAATATAAATGATTCTTAACGTCAATATTAATAAAAATCCAACCAGATGCAACAGTATGCAGACATTTATTTACTGCAAAGTCACTACATGTTTCGGATGTCACAGCACCCATCATCAGAAGTACTAAAAACCGTAACCACAGCCTCCGGTACAGATCATAATATCGGTACAGCTACTTCCCTCCAACGTGGCCCGATCGGGATCAGGCCACGTTGGAGGGAAGTAGCTGTACCAGTATTATGCCCTGTACCGGAGGCAGCGGTTACAGTTTTTAGTACTCCTGATGATGGGTGCTGTGACACCCGAAACATGTAGAGTAGCTTTGCAGTAAATAAATATCTGCATACTGTTGCATCTGGTTAGATTTTTATTAACATTTAATTACGATGCACGGAACCACGAGCTTAAGATTTACTCACATCATAGATTCTTCCCTTTCTAAATAAGAAATATAAAGGGCTAATTTTCAAGTGAGGCATCCCCGTTGTGCTTTATATGATCAATATATGTGGTATAAAATTATATAATTATATATTCACATACATCTCTAAATTTATTAGAAGTATTAGTTATATTTCTAGCTATATGTTTCGGCTCATATACAGTCATTTTAGGCTAGTCTTCGGAGTGGTACTTGTAATACGAAATCTCGTATTACAAGTAATAGGAGATCTCGTAACTTTCAAAACATCAATAATTGTACACACAAACCACTCCGAAATCTAGCCTGAAGATGGCTTTGTATATGAGCCAAAACATATAGCTAGAAATACAACTAATACTTCTAATAAATTTAGTGCTGTGTGTGACTATATAATTTTATAATTTTATACCACATATATTGATCATAAAGGGTTAAGTTACTGTCACTGTTTACCGTACCGGAATATAAGTTAGGTTTACAAACAAACAAACAAACAAACAAACAACTCGTTCTCTTATACTCTCTTATCGCTTAATTTACGGTCATTAACTCCGTGCTTCCGGTTACCGCAACTATATGGAATCTTCCAACTGCCCCACTTTACATGAAATTTTGCAGCGAAGATGATAATAACATTAAAACAACTACACGAACAGACTCTAACCTACCGTACACTGGAAGATGAAATCCAGTTTCAAACCGTCGAATGTTATTCGTAGTCTCACAAATTTCTCCTGCTTGAACTTAAAAATAAAAGGAAAAGTCAAATCCATGTAACTAAAATTACGAAAAAGCCAATTTAATACAAATGCCTAAATATTCACGTACTAACACATTATGTACTGATTATATGAAACCAAACATGTTCACAACACATCGGACTTTAAAGATGGTGGTAGGGAAAATTTTTTTGACTTTACAGTCATACATCGCCATTCTTAAAACAGAATAAGGTATGTAATTTCATACAACATACAAGACATCAGCAAAACTGTATTGTCACATAGTTTCACAATTATCTTCAGTCAAATTCCATACAACTTGATCCACGCAAAAAAAAAGTCTTGGAGCAGTTCAGCCAGTCACACAAAATAATCCATTGTTTATGTTCATCACAATCTTAACAAAGCCACCCCTTCCATTACCTCTCATCCCATTCACTTCGGATTCAGTGTCCAAGGTACTGCGCATCAATAGCATCATAGACACTATCTTAAGATTGTCGTACTTTTACTTACTTCATGGAGCAGAGTCTTTGAGATGAAATCCTTGTTCTCAGCTAGTCAAGAAATTCCCCGCATTTTGTTCCCTGCCTGCTATCTATTCTTCATTTCTTTCTGAATAAAATTTTGATTCGTTGGAAGGTAGTTCCCAAATATCTTAACTCTTCCATTCTTTTAACGAGGCCATTATCAATCTTTATTTTGTGACTTCGTCCTACATTCTGATCTCCAGACATGACCATGTTCTTAGTTTTATTAGCATTTATTTCTGGTCCATTCTCCGTACTACCAAGCAATAAAGGGTATGCGTTTTTCTTTATAGTATGTACACTTCCTCCCAATATATTACTATCATCAGCATAAACCAGAAGCTGATGTGTATCATTTAATTTCACGCCATCCTGTTTTACCTGAACCCTCCTAATGGCACACTTTAAAGCAAAGTTGTAAAGAATGGCGATAGAGAATCCCCTTGTTTGCCATTCTTAATAGGAAACATGTCGGACAAATATTTGCCTACCCGGACTCTGCTACAGGTTTCATTCAGATATATTTTTATTAGCTTCACTAGTTTCCTAGGGATACCAAACTCAATTAGAATATTACACAAGACCTCCTTCCTAATTGAATCATAGGCATTCCATAAATAGCTCACTTTAATTACAAAATGTTACTGAAATGTCCCTTGAAAACTCAATAGGAAATCTCCCCTCTTTTTGTCACGGTTTCCGTATATAATCCTTTAAATAGCCTACTCACACATTTTATCCACTAATTCACCATCTTACGGAATACAAACGTTGTAAAAATCGGAGTTGTGGTAGTAATTGCACTTTTACAAACGTATATTTGACAAGGATCGACAACGTATTGCCAACTGAAATATTCTTTTTTATTGTTTTTGTCTTTAGTCTTTACTTCATTTCCACGTAAAAGACAAAGACAAAACCTCAAACGGAGAGACACTTCCTATTGACACGATTATTAAAGGTAAAGTGTTCCCGTTACAGGCTCGGTGTGGCCCAGAGGGTGGGTAGAGGTATAGCTCTACTCTTCCATGACCGCGACACTAAAAGGGTGTGAGTGGTCAGCAGCACGCTGCGGCCGCACTTTACCCCCGGGAAAGACCTGGTACCCATTCTACAGGAGGTTGGGTGTGACCCAGGGCCGGTCTGGAAGGGCAGAAAATCTCGTCCCCACCGGGATTCGATCCCGGACTGTCCACCCTCTAGTCAGTCGCTATACCGATTGAGCTACACTAATGATTATCACACAAAGATATTTTACACTCGTCTTTATTGCAATACAAACATCTGTTACCTGAGACAAAATAAAACGTGACCTTGATTAATATAATATTCGTAATATCCGTTACGCGTTTGTACGCCAGGCAGCTCACCGGATAGGTTTTCTAAGCTTCCGTCGTTTGGAGCAGTGGCTCTCAAAATTTTCGAGTATAAGGAACCCTTCTTATTAAGGTGAGAAAATTGGGTGAACTCCACAATTTAATAGCTGTGCTTCTAGATTCCACCAAAATGTATAATGAGAAAAACTTAATGCAATCTCCCAGCCGTTGCAAATAAATTCACACTTCGTTCTGCACAGTATTAATAACAGAGAATAATGGAGGAAACCAAAAGCTGGCTGGAGAGAAGAAGAATTGATGTGAAGTTATGTCAATCCCCAGGGCCTTTATAATAATATCACGGACCTCTTTATGAAAACAGGCAGCCCCTTGGATGTCCGAGTCCTACGTTTAAAACTACGGATTTAGATGGCTCTAAATCCCTATTATCACTACCCCAGATCGCAGATCTAAAGAGTAAGGAAATTACAGACATGCAGTTATGAGCGAAACATACTTCTTTCCTCAGCTTTCAGCGAGTGTAGATCATTTTTGTCACCGGACGATATCAAAGACACTTTAAGAGCAATAACTAGGATCACAATCAGAGCCTCGTTATTTCGTTCCACTGCCTCATCCGCAAAAGGTACATTACTGCTGTTAGAGTGACAATCGCTTCGTTAACGTAAGCACTACGACTTACCAGTCTGTGGAAGCCAGACCTGTACCGTGTTGCCCAATCAACACATTCCTAACAAATGGCGGTACTCATAATTCTTTGTCTAATTACAGCCAACTTCCATAATTCACATATCCCGTTTCAGAACTATTGTTCCAATTCACACCCATCTTACAACACACGAATCTGAGCGTCATGACATAGGCTTACAAAGTTACAACCTTACTTCACTCTCATCCCCGACGCCAGACAGATGTTGAGCTTTTACTGTTCCTTCCATATAAACGTCAGACCAAAGTGAGGAAGACAACTTGTATCACACACGACAATGAGAAACTCTAGCAAACAGCCCGAAACACACGAATAAGTAATTGTAAGCAAGAAACTAACAGAAAAGAAACGCGGGTTCTGCTCCGTACGAACATCTAATATCCTATTCACATTACTGCTCTAAGTTTTGGGGGAAATTTTGAGCTTCTAAAATCACAAGCTGCCTCCGTGCGTGAGCGCGCTTTTGGCTTTCAAAGCTTGAGCTAAGTAATTCTCATCACATCTGATATACTCTCACGTGTAATGGCACTGGAGGTCACTCCAGACTCGTAATTCATAATTAACTACAATGAGAAATAGCAATATGAAAAGCTGAAGAACATTTGAAGTGGAGCGATATTTTCAAAATATTGAAGTAATGCATGGCAGTGCACCTCAAAGGAATGTGAAATATTTTCTAAGGCAATTATTTTGCAGGACTTTAAGGAACGACATGCAGCTTCCACTGTGATAATAGCAACTAGGCGACACTACGCGTACAGTTAGCAGTACAAAATTTTGTATCCAAAATCATAAACATTCTTACAAATTAAGCACAAAATAACATCAAACATTGCGGCAGGACAAAAATCAAGGTTATAACGGAAAAACAAACCGTAAACAGGCAATAAGTTCTACTAAAAGTTGTAATAATCCCAGTACATAGCAATGCTTGGTTCGTGAATGAGTCACAACCTGGAACAAAGTGACGAGAGAGTAGGCTGATTCACACGTGTGTACAGCAGTACATAACAATGCTTGGTTCGTGAATGAGTCACAACCTGGAACA
>Ga0123355_10014277_pt1 | contig 12412 bp, 2 predicted proteins | sample TergutEmb28metaG_3_FD_89872 | JGI IMG/M metagenome (GOLD analysis project Ga0123355, IMG submission 89872) | Embiratermes neotenicus P1 segment gut microbial communities from Petit-Saut dam, French Guiana - Emb289 P1 | ecosystem: Host-associated > Arthropoda: Insects > Digestive system > Gut ...
ATCGAAACATGTCGGAGTGTTTTAAAGTGTTTTAAAGTGTTTTATGTAAAATTATATATGCATTCGTTGGTTGATAAATTGAAGTAACGCCAGAGACGTCTCACAATAAATAGGAAGCCATTTAGCGGATATTATTAAAATGAAGCTGGGAATTCGAATCTGCAATATTGGTTTTTGTGTTTGAAGAGAATTCAAAAATCTGTTTGCACTGCGACACTCTTAGACCCTTTTCCGTGTTTCGTAACAGACATTCTCGCCTGTTCGGGAATCGATATTCGGGACAGACTCACTGTTAACAAGAGACGTTAAACACATGATACACGCACTGTGCGGAGTTTCACCGATTCAGGAGTGTAAATTAGGATATTTATAGACAACATGTCTGACTCCGCGGAGCAGAGCAATTGAAAGCCTGGGTTGCTTAGTCAAGGAGTGTTCTCATCTAATAACTACCGATAGCTCATTACCGTGTTCACGAAAGCCTGTCACCTGTCGCAATTCTGAGCCAAATTAATGCAGTCCGCACCTTCTGTTTGAAATCCATTTCATTTTTATGTCATTCTGTTGATATGATCACAAATGTTGCAACTTTGACTTTGATCATAAATTATTAATATCAGCCTAATACTATTTAATGCGTTTTTTGTTTGCTGTATTCTAAATATAACTTGGTAATGAAATCGACTCATCTTCCCAGTGCTCTTCCCGTCTTTAACCTTGTCCATGTTTTCCACGAGAAACCTTGCCTTGGGATGTTGGTAGTTGCAGTCTGGATTCAGTTATGATTCTAAAAATCGATGAAAGCAGATATTCCGCCTTCACGCAATATCAAATATATTTTATTTCTCCATGTGAATATCAAAGGCAGAGCCCGACCGAAGAGCGGACCCGGCAGGCAGTTTGCCGCAGTGTCTTATAACACGTGCTACGGCGACACTGGACTAATCGGGTGTGTGGTGCTGGGAAACTCAATTTTCCACACGCGAAAGACTCTCTCTGAAAGTTATCCGCAGCTTTGTCACGTGTCTTCAAAAGTGTTCGTCAGCCCTGGCCTACAGCAAAAAAGTTTAAAGAATCTTGTTTTGAAGTGAGGCGTAATTTTAAACCTACACGGAGAAACCACGTGCCTCGGGTGGACAGTGAAAGAACTGGGAGATAGGGTAACGTGTAATTTCAGAGATACGTTATAAGCTTTCGGAGAAAGATAATTATCCATCTATAGAGCACAACAGCATTCTATGTCTCAAAGAAGCGTGGTGACTCCATCTTCAAGGGAGAACTCTTCGATGCCGAATTTTGTGTAGCAGTTTTTTCGAAACGTTAGAGTATATCAAAATACTTGTGTATATAGTATGTATAATATATTTTTATATATATATATATTTCGAGCACCGTAATGTTTAAATACACTGTAGTTTATCAACAATATAAAATATGTGTTATTGTAATATGTCTGGCATAAAGCAGCTTGGAAAGGATTCAAGTTACGTCAGTTGAATGCGTGTCATGAAACTTGTTAGAAATATCGTTAAGATTTGATACTGTAAATATTACGTCGAACTAAGAGCTGAAATTGATGTGCGAAAAAGAAGTCTTGAACAAATTTATGCTGTTTTAGCAGCACCTTGTTCTACCATCCCAACACCATGCACTAACCCTGCAGCACTTTCTGCTACCACCGAAGCATTTCGCGTCTCCGGAAGGACATTTTGTTTTACAACTCTGACATTTTATGCTACAATTGCAGCAGTGTTTAGAAAGTTCATAAAAACTACAAAATTTCTCATTTTAAAAGCACGTTCTGCGCTTGGAATCGAACGTGGACACAGTCGAACAGGAAGCAATGGTGGCAAACATTAAGACGAACCTCTGTTTCTGGAGGAAATATGTTACACCATAGTTTTTTTGAACTTCGACACCGTGGGTCCCTTGGAAAAAAAAATGTTATGTTTGTGTCCTGCACATAATATCTTATCTTTTAAGAGAAGTTATCGGACTATAAGGGTAGGCTTATTGTGATAGTGTGTAGGTTTTTATGTTGTGGAAACTGGACGTTTGGAAACGAATCACTTATGTGCAAAGTTGAGTTGTAACATCGCAGCTTCTTCCTTCGCCTGTCATAATTTCCAGAGGAAGCTCCGTTATGCGGAGTTTTCCTGAATTATATGATCTGAGCTTGTGCAAATGTGTGCTGAAATACTGTACATTAATATTCAAGTATTTTAGAACCTAACAGCATATCGTACTTAGTTCTACAACAGTTTATTGCCAAATATAAAGTTATGAGAAGTGTTGAAATTTGAATATTACTGCATAATTAATGTTGCACAAATTTTAACCATTTTTTTATAAAGACCAGTAGACTAAGCAAGACCTACTGTTAGATCATCGTGCACTGACCACACCCAGCGAAAGAACTGTAAAAACCCCTTGCCACTAATATGTGCTATATAGTGCATGGGACAGCAAAGGTAGAATCGTGTTCCCATGCTCTAGTAATAGCCGTGATAGCAGCGCTAGGGAAACACGTGGAACTGTATGATGTATTGCTCGAGAAACGCTATCGACATATTGACAGGTTTGCATGCTGGATAAGGGTCTATTGACAGTGACGGTTACCGGAATGAAGTCCACGGCTTTTTAAGAAAACTTTAAAAGTTATTCCAGGTAAAGTTCAGCCTGTGACAGTCCATGAAGGCCCAGAGGGCGAGTAGAGTTATAGCTGTACTCTTTCTTTAACCAAAGCGCTAGATGGGGTGGGTAGTCAATGCCATGCCCCGGCCGCATTACTCCCGGGAAAGAGGCCCGTTACCCATTGTATAAGAAGCTGGTTGGGCTCAGACTCGGTCTCGACGTGTGCGGAAAATCTCGCCCCCAACGAGATTCGATCCCCGGACCGTTCAGCCCGTAGCGAGTTGCTACACCGACTGATCTATCCCGACTCCAGACATATATGTCCTTAATGCATGAATAGATAAAGCAGTGTCACATTAGTGCGATGTATTTCCATACACAGAATATTTTTTGCAGATTCTTAAGTTTCCTTTCACTTGAAAATGGTGTGGCAACGTCATAAACATGTTCTGAACTGATTTTCTACATTCCGTCGGCGTCCATTTTACCCAGAATTAGCATTATGTAAATATTCTTTCAGAAGGTCTTTCGGTGATGCGGCTCACTCTCACAAAAATGTTACAAAACATTTCTTTCCTTTTGGCTTCGCCATATCTGTATGTCCGTCTGCAAATGATGATTTGAGATCTGCTGATATCTATATGGAATTTGGTACAGTGGATATCGGCTGAAATTTCCTGAGCCATTTAAATTTGTGAAAGTTTGAAACATCCCGATGTATCATGTGACAACCTACATGCGTTTGGGTAGGAATTTCCAGCCTAATTACCAAAATATTTGTGGTGCCTCCAGGAGTGAGAGTTCTCCTTAAACTTCGTTCCCACTCAAAGAGACTCCACTCTTAAAGTAACTTCTCAGGCTTCCCCTGGCGTCGTCGTAGCCTGAATAATTGCGACAGTGCTGCCACCGTTCAGTTTTGGGTTTTCTAACTAGATCACTGACAGCTGTTTGGTACAAAATTACCGTTAATACTCATTGGCAGCTTGTATATTGCATTAAAATCCTCACAAGCCGCGTAGCCAGTCGGAGATTCAAGAAGGTTGTTATGTGGTGTCCAGTTGCTACTGCTGCCTCAGAGATCTGACTGTACTATAAATATGGTACAGTGCGATTTGCTAAATGTTATATCGCTACGAAGGATTAAGCTATAAATGTAAGGTACATAACTTACAGATTTATAAAATTCACATAAATGTTAAAATTATTTTAAATTAAGAAGGTGTGACAGGTAATAAATTTTGAATTGTTCTTTAGCGGGCAAAATCCAGAATTTTAAATGATTACGTTTGTAGTTCAGATTATTATTGTTATTATTATTTATTGTTACTGTTTCTACTTTGGAGAATGTTGGACGACTGAATCTTAATTTCTTGGAAGGAGAAGGGTAAAAGTAAATCTTTATCTACCATTCGGCATAGCCGGTTCTCCTGATCAGGTTCCGCGGTAGCCACTGCACTATACTGTGGCATCCTAGCACTATAAATCTCTTCTGTCTGTACTGATACTTTAATTATCTTACGGATATGAAGTTCTGTTTCGAACTGATTACATCCACTTTGTTTTGCTATGAAAAAATCAGGATCCTCTCCTGATATAATCCCACATTCTCACCACCTGACCGCTCGTATTCCCACTAAATCTGATCTATACTTCTTTGATCATGTAGCACCTAATTTTAGTGACCCTAAACTACAGAGACCTTAAATTTCAAGTATCTCTTTTCCCTTCCTTAGGTCGCTCCGAAAGTTCTGTCGAAGACCCTGAGCTTTAACGCTTCTCGGAGGATGGTGGCTTTTTACGTTGAAAATTATAGACCCAAGTCCAACCTCTAGACTGGAGGACCACACATTGTCGGCTGTCCGCGACTGCTTTTTCAGTATATTTGCAGCTACTGTCAATATATGTAGGCTGCCCGCTGCATCCACAACCTGATGGGAAACCATGCCGCTTGTTACAAGGACCGTGCAACTTTATGATGAAAAAATGTATAACGCTGAACGCGGCGATGGGAGGGGGGTTTGCAACGTCATTGACAATTAGGTGCTTTCGCAAATTGTTAAAAGCGAATATTTTATACGTCATTCATGTCTGCCTGTCTGTCAGTTTATCTATCTGTCTGTCTGTTTGTCTCTCTGTATGTTTGTCTGTCTGTCCGTCTGCCTACATGCAAACACTCAGCTCTCACTGGACAATTTTGATAAAATTAGATATTTTAGTGTTTATCGAAAATTTGTTGCGAAAATTCAACTTTATTAAAAGTTACAACAGTACCAGTACGTTACATAAATACCGCTCTACATTTAAGATAATATATTGCTTAATTCTTCTTATAATGAGACATTTTTCAGATGAAAATTGTAGAGAAAATAAATGAAAATTTTTTATGTTCAAAAATTTTACCAAAAATAGTGGCACTTATGTAATAATGTGGAAAAACATGGTACAGACGGACAATCCACTAATAACAATATAACACAGAGCATGTGCATTGTATGCTGGATGAATAAGGCTACAGACACACAATCAGAATGCTTTTGCACGACAGTATCAGTAAAGCCAAAGTGCCTCACCGTTACGTTACACGCATACAATGCCTGTCATGCTAAAGCCTTCCGAACGTGAGATCCTCAACCGCGGTGTGACATGAAATTATTCAGGTTGTTTCCAAAATAATAAAATAGCTGGTGACGTAGTTTGGTTTGCCTCTGTATTTTCTCTATTTATCATAAACAAAAACTTGACACAAAATACAATTCAACTGCGAGCTAAATTACAATGTGAAAATTCTCGTAACCTTTCATACATCAGTAAACAGAACAGCTCCAAATGTCATTAAACTGTCTAAATATTGTGATTCCATTTTAATATATTTTCTAATTAACGTTGCGTGCTGTACGTACTGAAACTGATGCAATGTTTTTTTTTTTTTCTAATACGAGAAAGTATAATGTTTACTGCACTGGTGGTGTCTGTGTATTTTATACATAAAGAAACATGCCGTCTCTCACATCTAAGGATGGTTTATTAAGTAATGGGAAATTTGTTTACAACATGTTGTGGTCGCAAGGAACCATTTTCAGGACGAACATATATCAAAATTACAAAGAAGATTTACTTGGTTACGAGTGGTTTGTGTATAAATAAGGAATCGATTTTAAAATTAATCATTTTATATTGACGGGTAATTGGGGTGTGTATGGATTTTTTTTGTGTTGTGGATTTTGTGGAGAGTGAATGGGAGAATATTTTTTGTTCCTCTGAACACTCTGTTTATTTCAATCTTTGTAATCCAGGAAATTTTTCGTAGATGAAAAGTGAATGGGAAGTGGCTTATGCTTTATGTTAAAACGAAGCTGCGTTTAGGATCCTATGGTGTAAGCAATTTTTAGATAAGAGGTGTGATATTCAGAAGAATTCCTGGTTGGATGATGATTCTGGAAAATAAAATAGAAATTATAATTTAAGTTGGGGAAAATATAATATTTGATAGTTGAATAGAGAGAGACCAACTTGATGTCACTTGCTTTATTATTTCATTATTTAATGATCAACATGTTTCGGATGTTAATACATTCATCCTCAGGAGCTTGCGACTTATTTGTTGAGTTATTTCATGGGTTGTATTGCTGAAGCCCGCATACGGATACCACACCACCACAGCCAAACCACAGCGTAACACCAACACACATCGAACCAGAGCAATATAACCCATGAAATAACTCAACAAATAAGTCGCAAGCTCCTGAGGATGGATGTATTAACATCCGAAACATGTTGATCATTAAATAATGAAATAATAAAGCAAGTGACATCAAGATGGTCTCTCTTTATTCAACTATCAAGATGATGCACGGTCCAATTAACGTAAGATAATATTTGACTTTATACAAAAGACGGATTGAAATATAAAACTAGCAAATGTGGAGAGACATATTACGGAGGATGTTGGAGTTATGTGTACATAGCGTTGCTTTTTGGTTTTATAGTTTCTGAATTAAAGGACTTGAAAAGAGTTGGAAGGTTGTAATTATAAAAGATACAGGACGTTTGTAATATTGAGTGAGAATTCTGGAAGAAATTTCGAGTTCAGTGCTGGAGAAATGCCATTTGGGTTGATAGGGTGTCTACACCATCACCTTGTGTAACTTTGTTGTCCCGACATGCTCAGTCTGGTAGGTGATCCTCTTTCGGGAGACGGGTGTGGTTCACAGAATCACATATAATTTTAATTATTTATTTTTACTTTTTGTTTTATTTACTCAATTTATTGTTGATAAAATGAAAATGGCGTGCTGTATCAAGTTAAACAAATAAATCATATTTTATTAAAAATAACACAGTCATCTCTCTGTACTCCCACTTACACCACACTCGTATGCGACTGCCTTCTTTACTGGACTGCTAGCGTCCGTTACCAGCTCCTAACTGTTTCGGCGTTTAAATCTCTCCCCTCCTACCTATCACCAACAGTTCTGGACATACGTGTAGGTTGACAGATTAACCTACAACGCATGGCCATGAACTGTCAGTAACTGACACCACCAATCCCGATAAACAAATATATTTAGAATGTTCGGCTACATCTTAAAGCCTATTGTTTTTAGGTAAGAGGTGTGGTGTTTATAAGAAATGCTATTTGGAAGGCGATTCTAGGATATAATTTTGAAAAATTCAAACTTACATATCAGAGAGACACAAATCCATCATGTGATGGTACATAAAGGAAAGATTAATATACAAACAAAAAAATGTAGAGATATATTTTAACTGGGTGCCGGGATACAGTCCGTGACTTGTATATTCTGACACTTTTGTGGGTTCACATAATCTGTCCCGGTATTTCACACGACGACACGCAAATCTTCTCATGCACAACGACCGTAAGATATTTGATCCCTGATTTGTACAAGAAATTCTTTTGTTCTTTTCTTGTAGTTCGCTGCTGCAAATTTTTCACCCTGCATATCTGCTGGACAACTAGCACGAAGCGTACACAATTAACGTCTCCTCTTAATCACGTAAGAATCAAGACATTTCAAAGATATCGTCCACAAGCCACGTTCTAACGCCACATTTCGCCCGTCACGCGACGCAACGCTTCTGGGAAGTCACAGCTGATAAAAACGTAATGGTGACGTCACCACGCGAGTCTAGGCGACTGTGGGTGATCCAAGCTGGTTACTGTTTCGCATGGAAATATTCCCAGCATGCCATTGAAGGATCGTCAAAACATTTCCGATATTCTGGTTCGTGTCATCACACTTACATTTTTATTCCGGAGGCACCAACTTTTAGTACTGGCGCAGGGAATGGTAAATATTACTGACAGTTCGGTTTCGTGGTTCGTGCAATACACCGAGAGGCAATACTTTTAAAACAAACATTCCAATATAACACATCCGCTATACAAAATGTACATAACACGAATTAGCCTAATATTCTCGAACAGAGCGATATTTACAGATTGCTGTACTGCAGCTGATTTGCTGTATTGCAAAATGTATTCATACATAAGGGAAGTCAGCTATACCGGAAGCTTTGCTACAGGGTGTATTGATCCGAAGTTTTGCGTGTGAGAGTCTGTTGTTATAACGCTGCACAAGTGAACTGCACACTTGTGGAACATCGACGTCGAAATGTATGGCCTCTCACTTGTATATTCCAGCTATTTATTGTCACAATTAAATATATTTATTGCATTTTTATTAGAATTTTAATATATTAATAAACAAGTTTTATTTTATTATTAACTACTGAGAATATATTACATATATGTCATATACATATATTGTATTTTTGTATATATATATATATGTGTGTATAAGTTGTACAACTTTCCGTACTGGTATCCCAGTAACGTGAATTTAACCTGTTGATTAGGATCCTCAGAATCCGAACACCGATTTTTACACCACGTACATTAGAGCACGTGGGCGGCAGTTAAAGCATAATTTTATAATTTGTAATGAACACAACCTCATATTTTAACAATTTTAGTCTGTAGACTCAGAATAACCACAGCATGCAGGTGCAGTGAGAAACAATCATATCAATACGAATAATCTGTCAGAGTAGTTTCAATATATTATTCACGCTCTGTAGAAACTCCAGCAGTGACCAGTGTCATATCTCAACTTTGAACAGCTTTAATTATGCTCTATTGTACTTGCACTTTCTCGTAATTATTGTACAGGATTCTGACAACTTGGGCTGAAACAAAAGTCGAAACATGTAGCTGTCGGTTTAATAAATATAAGATGTTTATGGCGGACATGCTTATTTTTTTGCTTAAGCAAAGGGCTGCAAAAAAGATCGGGAAGCCGTCGAAGTGTGCAAATCTCTGAGGTGTCTGCCCTGTAGTTGAAATATTTTGGAACATAAGAAATTGAATAAATTGGGTGTGAATAAGGAATGAAAAGTTTATGAAGGAATGTTTAAAGACCTACTTTAAAGTACTATCCCGGGTGTTTCTGGCAGAACTGAGGATAACCACGAAAACTTCAATCATACTATTTGACATAATGAACGAGTCTGGACACTGTCACAACCCGGGTAGAAATTAGAAACCAATTTGCTAGGTTCGAAAGACCGCGTCAAAATTTTACATAGTGATAATTTTCCTTCAATCGGAATAGCAGCCCTATTTGGAAAATATGCAAGATATGATGTGTTGCTCTTTCAGGACATGCGCCTTAGCAGAATACACCGACACGTTTTTTCCCCCTCTTCCTCGTAGAGAGGGGAAAACATGTGGGTAGTTCGTCTGTTTCTTACGGAGTCATGATTTTCTGCACAGCACGTAATTGGAGACTAAAATCTATTTACAGTTACGTCTACGTCATTACGGATATATTCTGATATTGAAACTTCCCACACATCTTCCTCCATCTCATGCCGACTCTTGCAACATTTTTCCTCTTTCGTCTATGTGTATTAAGCTCATTATGTTTTCTGTTCTCCGTCAACTGAAGAACGTAATGTACCCTTATCGCTATATATTGCTTCTCCTCATTTCTCCTTTTATTAAACTTGAAAGCACTCAACAGGTCTTCAGCCCTTTTTCTGTCCACCAAAGTTACTGCAGTCTCTTCTCACGGAAATCTCATTACATCTTCCTTTGTCCTGTGGCTCTAAAGATTCTGTATTCACTAGCGTGTGCAAGACCTTCTTTACGCATGATGTCACTAAATATGAGAGATATTGTGGTCAATTTTCGTTCAAAACATTTCTTGATTATCTCACTTATTTTGTGATAATAACACCGCCTACACGCTAAACTTTGAAAATTTATTGAAGATTCCTTACATCTAAATGGAGAAGTAAGGCTTGAGGGCCTTGAGAAATGTATATAACTGTTGTAGTAACTCGAGAAACACACGTAACGGGCTGTAAAATATTGTGGGAAATAACGGCTTTTTGTTTCAACCACGAAAGTCTCACTTCTCTGAAACTTTCTTTCGTTTTCAGCCTCCCCACAAACCGATTACTTCTAGATTCACAGTCTGCAGCCATAATTTCATTTCCTGTACTGCGCTGTATCAGCAGCACATTGGATACACCGTTTTTAAATCAACCGGAAATCAAACCTAAAACATAACAAAGAAATGTAGGGAAGTACAACACTGTGCTACATTTAAACTTTCCGCCGCAGTTGAGAAGAGACATTCTTTCTTCTGCGATGTCAAACAGCACTGATCGGCACTTAGCAATGGACATTTCGGAACAACTTATCGACTGCATCTTCGAGGGTCAAGAGGTCAAAGACGAATACTGTGCAACGCTTAGGTGCTCAGTTAAATAGGGAATGGTGTGAGTGGTGATTGGTTCTCAGAGAACGTGAAGCTTGCCGATTCTTGACTAGTGAAGATGGGAGAGATATGTCGTTCCGAAATGTTGGTAACAAACTACCAGTCTGCACTGCGTAAAATTCTAGAAGAACGAAGATTTGGGGTGTAATATTGTTAGGAATGTGCAACCGATGTGGCTGAGCGCTGGACACGTGTGTGTTGAAGGGCGAAGACAGAAAATGGACACACCGAATTGCGGTGGGAAAAACCACGAAGCAAACAGGTAGATAAATAAATCCAAGGGACAGGGTCTTTCGCGAGAAACCGCTAGTTGCTCAGTGCAACATTTCCGCGTGTTGCGTAAAATAATATTAATAATTACTGGAAAGTTATTTATCTAGTTCAGTTCTCATTACGTGGTCAGTCAAACTGCTAATTAATTAACGGCTGTTGTCACAGTTCTCAACCCTCACTCCATATTATATACACGTTTATTCTAATATTATCTTAATTTCCAAGTTCTCAAGAACCAGCAATTTGTCTGTATCCTGAGCCCACCCAGTTTATTACCTCTCATTCTATATCGCTAATATTCTTTTTAATAATATTCTCTTACCTACGCATAGATACTGATTTTTCAGGTTAATTACTGCCTCTACTTTGTTGGTAGAATAGGGAATCATACGTAATATTGCGAGGACAATATGGAAACGATATTAATTCAATCGTGCCACCGCTACCTTTGTGTATCTAGTGATGCATTTAGTGCGTCACAGTCGTTGGCTATCTACTGACCGGTTTAATTCACCTTTAACCTGAGAATCTACTTTTCTGGTTACCCACACGTTGTTAAGCTCACGTATCGTTTTAAAGCAGAATATTCAGAGTCGTATTAAATCTGCGTAGACACGAAGTCCTGCGCGTGCCTGTACAGGGTACTGCAGGATGTATCAGTAGAGAAAGAGGCGCCTCATTCCACCTTTATCACTTGTGCACACCTCTTCAATATAGCGTTACAAATTAACGCGAATTTAAAATAAAAATCCCTTCTGTTAATATCGACGGCAAAATTGAAAACAAACAAACACAGACAGACAGGCACTCAACCCCTTCCGCTTACCGAAAGTAAACAAATATTAAAACTTTAATAGAAATTATTTTTAAAATATCAGTTTCCACGTCACAGAAAACACCCTGTAGCCATTACAAAAACGAGTTCTTGTTTTTTATACATCTAGTTCATGTATAAACATACAAAAGCTTAATTCTATGACTTAAGGCACAAATGTGTATTACAGACCGCCAAATCTTTTTAACTTTGGATTTATTTTGTAATTTTGTAATACGCAACAAAAGTAACAAAAATTCCGTAAAAATGTATTGAAATAAGTTATATATATATGTATACATACTGAACAGCTACATGTTTCGCCTAACCATGTGGCAACCTTCAGGGAGTTAAAATACAAGTGATGAACACAGCGAAATTTAAACTACTGAAGTAAAAGGTAAAGGTAAAGTGATCCCGTTACAGGCCCGGTGTGACCCAGAGGGTTGGTAGAGGTATAGCTCTACTCTTCCATGACCGCGGCACTAGAAGAGGGTGAGTGGTCAGCAGCACGCCCTGGCCGCACTTTAGACCCGGGAAAGACCCGGTACCCATTGTACAGGAGGCTGGGTGGGCCCAAACTACTGAAGTATCAGAACTAATTTACACACATTGGCTGTATTCATCCTGTAAAGTTTACCTCTCTGAACATAGCTACAGAGTTTGACTGGAACATGTGGAAAGTCAGTGTTTATGTAACCAATTTAATGTAATGGTGTGCATTTTGTTGTTACTATTTTTATATGTAATGTTGTTCCTTCAGCTTTATGTTCCTGTGACCGTGCATCGTGAGCAAAGCGTGAAGAAAGAATACCAACAAGATGCAACAATATAGATGATTTATTGTCAATTCCAGATGTTGATTATTGACTACAGTCTCGAC
>Ga0123355_10014278_pt1 | contig 12412 bp, 7 predicted proteins | sample TergutEmb28metaG_3_FD_89872 | JGI IMG/M metagenome (GOLD analysis project Ga0123355, IMG submission 89872) | Embiratermes neotenicus P1 segment gut microbial communities from Petit-Saut dam, French Guiana - Emb289 P1 | ecosystem: Host-associated > Arthropoda: Insects > Digestive system > Gut ...
ATATATATATATATATAAACCTTAGCCTAATTCCAGTAGATAATTAAAGGTAAACCCCTTCATGTGTTGCACAAACATTCATGATTTTATCTCATTCCCTCATTACTCCATTTCTGTCCCGTCCCTTTTATTTGTTCGTGCCATCATCATCATTTATCTCTCCCCTTCCTTCGACCCTTCCCGTTACGTCAAACAGTTTAGGCACATGTCCATCAAGACATACCGTTACTGAAGATCAGCGATGATAAATATGAACCTCGTTGCATAAAAAGCTATTTCACTATTTTCCCAGAGAACTGCCTTCCTCCCCAGAGCAAGCAAACACACATCTCAACCAAGCATTCATAAACACACTGGCTTTTATAAGTACAGAAGATGTGAAAGTATGTACATGTTTTATCGAATGATATGTCCAGACCGTCTGGGAATTTACGGGGTCTTTCAGACACGAAGAGTAACAACGTCTACTTTGAGCGGGAACAAACAAACATTTATATGTCAAACTGACTTACATGTGTCAAAGAACAAACCTGCATGTTTCCTCCATATAACGTGTCAGCACGTAAGTAAATCGGTCATCCTTTTAACTGATTGTTGTATTATGTTCTCTGGAATGAACTTGAGAGTGCGCAAGTCTTACTTCTGTGCAGAAGATAGGGAATTTTCTGCGTTTATTTCCGACAGTTTCGTTAATAAGAGGAAATGATGTTTGAGAACATCAAAAAGGAACGTGCAATAATTTTAGACAAGACATTCCTGTTGTGTATTATATATACGCATATAAAAAGTAGGGTGCAGAATCACAGTCTAAACACAACATTTTCATGTATATATATATATATATATGAAAATTTTTATATACATTTACACAAAACAGCTACATGTGTCGGCACTATCTATATATATCGCCGAAATATGTAGCCGTTTTATATATATGTGTGTGTGGGTGAATAAGCAATAGCGGACAGCCGATGAGGGATGGTCCTCCAGCTTGGGGTTTGGGCGAGGTGCTAACAACCCCTCCTTGTAAAAAACTTTGTTAATAAACACTCACATGCGGGATACTTGCTCTGGAGACAAAACAATCCGTAGGTAAACTACTCCCCCACTAGGATCTCCGGGGGGGTGGGGAGTGTTTCTAGGGGAAACATTGCGAAGCATACAAAGAGAACCACTGGGGAGACCTAGGTGTAGATGGGTGGATAATATTAGGATGGATCTCCAGGAGGTGGGATGTGGGTATATGGACTGGATTGGGCTGGCCCAGGATAGAGACGGGTGGCGGGCGCTTGTTGAGTGCGGTAATGAACCTTCGGGTTCCGTGAAATACGGGGAATTTCTTGATTAGCGGCAAACAGGTTAGCTTCTCAAGAAGGACTCTGCACCATGGAGTAAGTAAGCACGTGTATGTGTGTGTGTGTGTGTGTGTGATAAAGTTGTGCTTAGACTGTGATTGTGCATCCCTCTTTTCTTATGCAAGGAAGATGCAGCAAACGTTAGAAGTAACGCATGAAGGAGCGGAGTAAAAAGACTATATAGCACGCGTAGAAATCCATCCAAAAATGTAAGCGTAAAGAATGTACCATTCTTTCCATTGTCGCTGCTACTGCGTTCTTCTCAAAATCCTGCGTGAATATCAACTGAATCCTTACGCCAAGCATTCTCTCTGTACCACCTATAAAAACATGGTACGAGTATAATCAATCAATAATAGTTTTCAATTCTTTTATACTTTTGCATCCTGAAAAGGTCCAAGAAGATTAATAAGGGCAGAAGAAACAAAAGTAGGAGAATCACGAAGCTACGTACTGGCTAGAGCTCTAAATGAAGGCTACTTGATCTATATCAAGTGCAGAATCACAGGCGAATTGAGTGCTGGATTAAGGGACGGGCCAGTAGGGCAGCTTCCCAGGGTGTCAACCTCTGAAGGGCGCTACGATATCAATAGAATAATGGGGAATGTATTACCAGTGAACTCAGGTTTCCGCAGGTGAAAGAATTTTACCGAAATGTGTCAGCAATTTGGAGACATGCGTTCAAGAAATTTTGCCAGCCCAGTCCTAAACCGAAAAAGGTTTAGGAAGTATCAGTTTCAATCGGCCCAAATTTATTGGCTCGCCAGGGGCGCCAAATTATTAGCCTGCACGGACCGCCCGCATATTTCCGGCCAGCATTGGTCGAGGTCCAACCAAATAATTCTGTTCTTTCTACTACATAAGGATACAGAACTAGAAGAAGACACGTGATACAAGATTTGAGATTGTCACACCGGTGACTGCGATCATTCATATGTTCTGGGAAGTGAAGCCGTTTGTAGCAGGATTAATTTCACAAAGACTCCAGCTTCAGGCGCAGATGTTAGCGAGTTGACATCACAAGTCGGAAGAGTGAGCGAAGATAGGCGTGTTTCTGCAATGAAAGCGGTGGAGAAGCCAGTATTCTTCAGCCTACGTAACAAATGCAATCACGTGACTGATGTAGGAGGACCGTAAATTTGAGAGAATCGCGATGAACGTTGTTGTGCAAAATGACCCAAACTTTATGGAAGCAATCCTGCTATAATCCGAATAGATCCCTTTGGGATGTGATGTCCAGGTTACCTCTAATTAGTTAACGACTTTTCGAAGTATCTTGTCCCCTGTCTGCGCACTTGCACCAAAAGTCCCTTCGTCATCTGCAAATCAAGACGGAGTAATGGCCGGGAAGAGGTTAATCTTCATCAGCAACGCTATAAAATCCCCAGATTCTGCCATGTAACGTACTTTCTTGTGACATGTAAGGCCAGGAATTTGACTATGTTAGCGTTGACATATAGGCTGACCAAGGACTGCGGTTGGTGAACAAATTAGTTACTTCCTCGAGACAGGATAGTTTAATAGTCTACCCTTGTAGTTCACTAATCTCAGACTTCTAATCTTATAATTTTATATCACCTTTTTTACGACAGACCTGTGTATATGAACTTTGATTCGACTGCATACGCCTAAAAGTAATTAAATTACAAATGAGTTACTCAAAACTTACTTAACCTGAAGCCAAACGAAAGTTCACTTATGGAAAGTTTTTTAAAACATTGCGCATTACCACAACGACAAACAACATTACCCGTTGCGCAGAAAAATAAACAGCAGTCGGAAATAGAAAGCAGTGTGCAATCTTAAAAAAAAAAATCAGTGGCAGGTTTCCGTAGCCCGAATACTACAAACACAAGTCCCAACGCGGTTAACACTTACAAAATCAGCTGTTTAAAAAACAAGAATTTCCGGTGAGTTTCTTGGTCTACATCAATCCTACTGCAGGCGTTTGGCATATATGGAACCACGCTCCTTAAAATTTTACCATATCATTTGAAGACAAATTTGTGAGTCGATGCCTACGCTTAGAAATCCATAGATCTTCCAAAAAATAAAAAATAAAAAAAAACTCATAATTTTAGGCACAATAGTAGTTACAAGCACCAGAAGCCAACTAGGACACCTAAATTATTGGTGGCCATTTAAAAATACAACGTAGCTCGGGTGACCTTGACATAAAGATTTGTGCAACGCCGCTGTGGGCTGTGATACCGTGTAATCTGCTAGTGGATAGCGAGTTTTCGGAGAAATGTTCTGGCTCTATGTACAAGGAGGGTCTTATATGTATAGCAAATATATTCCCCCCAAATGTCAATACCAAACTACTCGCAAAAAACTAGTTAGGCTATATTCATTAAACCACTACAAGTCAGTTGTAGTTTTGTGAACAATGAGTTTAAACTTTCAAAACCTTCGTACTTTCTCCCCAGAATTTACTTGTGTGTTTTGTATATATTTCAGAATAAAAAGAGTTTATTTTCGTGCACAATATTACCAGATTGTTATATGCAATAAAGACGCAGGTGACATCAATGAAATGAGAATTTAATTCATAAACATAACCTATATTATCTAAAAGTAGAAATTTTTATTGTTTAAATTTGGATCTCTTATTGAATTTAACGCGTTGTAGCACGAGTGTTTATTTTCTTGAAATTCTAGGCAAATCTACTTGCATACAGATTATTAAAAAAAGGTAAAATGATCCCGTTACAGGCCCGGTGTGTCCCAGAGGATGGGTACAGGTATAGCTCTACTCTTCCATGACCGGGGCACTAGAAGGGGGTGAGTGGACAGCAGCATGCCCCGGCCGCACTTTACCCCCAGGAAAGACCCGTTACCCATTTTACAGGAGGCTGGGTGGGCCCCAGGGCCGGTCTGTGCGGGTGGATAATCTCGTCTCCACCGGAATTCGATCCCGGACCGTCCAGCCCGTAGTCAGTCGCTAAATCGACTGAGCAACTCGGCCCATTGCATACAGATTATAATACATCAATACATCAAAAACAAATGGAGAATGGGGAATATTTCAACTGTTTGGTGATCATAATAAACGATGCAAGACATACATGTGAAATTAAATCCAAGATTGCCATGGCAAACGCAACATTCCAGACGAAGAAGAAGAAGAAGGCTGTTTTCACGGACAAATTTTACTTAAATTTAAGGAAGAAACTAGTAAAATGCTACATTTGGAGCATAGTTTTTTATGGCGTTGACAATTGGACACTCCAGCAAGTACATCAGTAATACCTGGAAAGTTTGGAGATGTGGTGCTGGAGAAGGATGGAGAAGATGGCTTGGACCAATCGTTTGAGAAATTAATAAGTATTCCATATAGTTAGAAAGGAGAGAAGCATCCTACATACATACATACACACACACACACACACACATACTCGATTATACGTAGAATGCAAAGTTAGCTCCACCTGTTAAGCTTATGGCAGGTAATTGATCTGCAGCTGTATATAGGGTGCTGTCTTCATCTTCAGGATCGATTTTGAAGACTTGTTCTTCTGAATTTCGGTATTATTTAAAAGAGACCGCGTGGATTTACAACACAGAGAACTGCAATTTGACATGATATGGGGAAACCATAATAGACTACTGAATCTAACTTTTTTTCTGACTTCTGAGACACACACTCGCCTAAATTAGAGATAAAATTTATTCTTAATTTTGGGCCCTGCTTCTCTAATTTAAGTAGCACCGGCGCTTAGAATATTGCAATAACAATTATGTAATTAATATACGTTATTAAGGAGTTCTCAGTTTTTTGTTCCTACTGTACATACTGTTACATAACACTAAACCACAGACAACTGAATTAATACATAATTAAGCTCAAAATCTACAACTGATTTGGGTTGTCTTTGAGTATTAATTCGCGTATTAAATTAATCTGCTTTAAACTCCAACTCAGATTTCTCATGTCAAGGCCCAATAAACAAAGTTTGCCTATGAATCTTGTATCACAGGAATTTTTCCCCAGAAAACTCACTTTTAACTACTTCGATTATTTCAACCGATTAGAGTGCAAAACACTCAGTTAAATGGTACATTTAAACACCGTAAAAAATGGAAAAATTAAAGCAAACTGCCCATATTACTCCTTAAAAGTAACCTGAGTTAGTAATTTAAGGGAAAATATAGTCTAACCAGCTACATTAGAATCTTAAATCCCTTGGGAAGCCGAGTCAGCAAAACATTTATTTGTTTTAATTTTTTCCCCAGTTACACATTTCACCCTATCGTACATGTGTTGGTTTATGGGTCGTTGAGCCATAGCGAAACCTCCAATGGAGGAGGGAGATGTGGTGAACACAGCCTACGTTTAAGCAGTGGTGAAAGAAACTGACAAAAAGACGCACGAAAAGCGGAATTTGTACCTACCGAATAATTCGTGCACAACTTATATTAAGAATATCAGTAATTAACCAACTTGATGCTCTAAATGTTTCGAGCACATGTGCTCATCATCGGGAGGTCAAAATTGCATTACACAGCCTCTGGTATCATCACACCTATAGGTGGCCGTCTCGTGCTCGAAACATGTAGAGGCATGAAATTAACTTATTGTAAAACAAAAATTTTGTGCATGAAGTTGGTTAATTATTGAAATAAATATACTGAGATGCACGGTCAGCAAAACGTCAAAATTTATATTATGAAGGACCGCAATCGGGAAAATTTTTCATGCAGTACTTTTGACAAAAATGAAATACACTTTTAGGAAACCATAGTAATAGGAAAATAAAAGAATAAGGAGAGAGAAAAAACTGCTTTGTAACACTTACATATGCGGAGAGCGATCGGCATCTGCAGCAGACCAAGCGAGGGGCAATCCTACAGCGTTGCCATGTGCTTCCAAGGAACGGCTGTTGGCTTAGAAGTCCATAAATTAGAAGTGAGTTGTATCCATGTTCATATGGTAGCTTGAAGAAGACAGGTTACTCTCTGAAATAATTTAACTCTTAGTGGCAATAGCTAAACAAATTTATTTAAGAAAAAATTAAGAAACGTACGGCAAATGTGCAAAACAGGAAATATGTGTCTGGAGACGAATTCAAGTTGCGTTATTCGAAGTACGATTTCATTATTTGCGGATTATTCGGGAGGAATTGTGTTTCTTAGTCATAAAATATACCGAAGAACTGACACGAAAAGTTATTCTTATTAAACTCTATAATTTAAATAAAGCACCGTTTTAGCTCAGTATTTCTGAGCATTTCGTATACAGTGATTACACTGATGTACGGATTTGTGACACTCAAAAGCTATCCCACTGTCAGTTACTACATTTACCCTGACGAATAAACTGAAATGTAAACTAATATATTTCCTGTACAAACAATTTTAGGAGTAGCAGAAATAAGGGAGAGTCTCTTCCGGTCATTATTTTTAACCCTACTTACCTTATTACGTAACTCCTGGAGTGTCGTAAAAATGCAGAGTAATTTGGTGTGTCTTGTACACACATAGGCATATAATCGTGTGAAAATCTGCATACTTCATACCAATTTTGAACATCCAGATGTAATAAGATCACAATTCGCAATATTGCCCCTTGATAGTGAAAGAATAACTTGTACTACACTGCATACAAAATGCCGTATGCAGCAGACACCCTTCCAGAAGCTAGCATTTCCTTAACTAGTCGATAAATACCGACATTTTATAGAATCCAGAATTTCATTACCATGTTCACGAGAGTAAGACACCTGTCACTATTTTATGCCGGAAGAAACAGTTCCAGATATTCCCATCCTAAAACTTTCAAGTCCATCTTAATATTATCCTCCAAATTCGCCTGATTCTGCCGAGCGGTCTCTTTCCCTCAGGTCTTTTCGAAATATTGTATGTACTTTCCTTCTGTCCCCATACGTTCCACATGCTTCGCCCATCCCATCCCTCTTGACTTGTTCCTCCTTATGATACATACAGCGAATACACTTCGTACAGCACCAGTTGTGATATCTTGTCACAGTTGTTACAAAAGTTTAGAGAACAGGTTATATTTACCTTCATCATACAGATGAGTCACTTGATGAAATAGTTTTACAAGCTATATAGTGCCTATAACTGGATTGTAGTTAGTTTGAATCACACAACACATGTGAAAAAAGTAGCCTGCTTTGCTTCAATATAAAAATCACTACAATAGCGTGGTACGGTACCAGTAGTAATTGTTACCAACTGAGATATAACAAATACATTGAATATAAAAACTGCCGAGGGGAACAACTCGGAATCCAAGTGCAAATAAATAATTAAGGGGGAAAATCTGACATGCAATTGAACAGTATTCTCTTCTTTAAGTCGACTTACATAGACTTGGAACTCGTCTGAGTAACATGCATATTTATAGTCGGCCGCATTCATGAAGGTCCCACCTTAAATTCCGAATAATTTGGACCACAGACACACTTTAAGAAATAAAAATACATTGTATTCAATAACGTACATCACTGATGAGGGACTTCAAACAGATGTTGGGGGCTCTCCTAAACTAGCAGCACAAACATACATGAAGGGCACACGGTATAAGCCAAAAAGTAGCGGGTTCAGTTCCCAATGAGGTCATTGGGATTTTTAATTGACTTAATCTTTCCGGCCAAACTCTAGCCCTGAGATCGACTCAGACTCTAAAAGAAGAAACAGGGTTATCTCCTTGGGTTAAAGGCCGCCGGTGCGTAGGTCTGACAAACTTACCAGTTTGATGTGCTGATTTTGTAGACATTCTGGAAGCCATAACCTCCTGCAACCCTAAGGACCTATCCAGGTCTCTAATGAGAAAGCTTTAGCTTTTCACACATATATGAAAGCAGCTGTAATACCACAACCCCTGACAGTGTAAAAAGACGAGAAGTTCAATTCAGGTCACCACCCATCTTTAATTACTGTTAGAACCGAGATTTTTTCCGAAACAAAAATGATGTGTTGGATGAAAGAAGTTTATTCATCGTTACTGCGATGGAAATCAGCTCGGAAATACGGCCATTGATCCAGAAACCATATTGTTTCTTTTCCTTTCGAGTTTGTTAATATTATTCATAAAAAAGCTATCAGTGGGTTGGCTGCATTTTTAGGTTACAAGTCGTATTCATTTCAAAACATGACTGCACAATCAGGCACATTTATAGATAGTAAAGTACTATCGGACGACTTGTGTGTTGACGTAAAACGGTACATTAAACCCCTATTGACGTGGAACAAATCCACTGCCGAGATTAAGATGTTTTTACGGTTATCACAGGTACTCCAACGACTTTAAAATTCACTGGAAAATGTTTTAAAAAAGGACACTACTATGCAAGATTGAAGTTTGTATACATTGCAGTTCGTATGTTTACATTTCAAGCAAGGAAAAGAGGTTTTTGTCTTCTTAAAACACCCACACTAGCTCTGGAACCCTCCCAGAGGTCTCTTATCAAGGTCACAGCCACAAAGAGGTAAACCTGACCGCTTACTTACGCCTAGTGTCGAGATTAAAAATGGGTTGAGGTGTACTTCTAATTCCCCTTTTGCCTTAATGTTCTACCTTATTATGCAGAACCTGAGATTTTCAGAGCCGTATTATCAGTATAGACTTCCGTGAAGAAAACTGACGAAAGAAACAGTAGGCTACATCCTCTTAAAACTTGGTATCTACGTACAAGAACACAGTGCTACAAGCAAGAAGTTTATAATCTGAAATTACATGTTTTAATATCGTAATATATTTTAATATTAACCAAAAGGATGGTGAAATTATGATTTATTAAACTACAGTTACAGTTCGTCTGCAGAACATGGCTGTGGTAATTTGAGTCTTTTAATTTTTAAAACTTTGAATTAATTTCAAACTGGAATTTTTAGTAAGGACAATCTAAATGCTAATGCTATGCCATTGGGTTGCTGCATTTAGATTACAAGCTTATAGATCGAACTGATAAAACTATAACATTTGCAAAAATTAAGGTTTAAAGTCTGCATAATGTGTTCACATGACGTAATGTGGTCACATGACGTAATGTGGTCACATGACGTAATGTGGTCAAATGACGTAATTTTAGTACGAAACCGCATTTTGAAGATATTTAAGACTGAGTAAAAATGAATAAACCATCACATTTTCAAAACATATCATATTCAAGAAAATTCCTATTTCATGCATTTCTGTCCAGATGGCAGCAGTGTCTGATGCACTACACCCTCCAAACTTTTCCTGTTACTCACCAGTTTTGTAGGCCCATGAGTTACGTGGTTGTTATATGGTGCTTCCTCCCCCCCCCACAATGTTACTCCTTCACCACTCCACAATTTGTATCCTCCCCTCTAACTCTACTTCGCACCCCATAAAAAATTGCCCGACTCCGTGTGTAACTCCCTACTACACCGCCAGAGGGGCGGTACGGATCATCCCATCCTCTCAGTTGAAGAAGTACATAAATCCATCATCAGTCGCAAGCTGAAAGCCGGATAGTGAGGAAGTGAAGAGTACCAGCTCCGTGAAAACTTTGAACCTTCAAGTGTAGAAGAAGCTGCAAAACTTAACTGTTCAGTTAGCATTACTTAATAAACCCCGTAAAATTTATGAATGTCTTTCAATTACTCATACAAGTAAAGAGAAGGCCTATACCTATTAGTTATGCGAGAATATACGGTTGTTTTTAGTATCACGAAGGCTTAGTGGGGAGTGGGAAATTTATACTTCCACTCCTCTTTATCCTCGGGTCTAGAAGGACGGAGTGATCAGCTTCACGCTCCGGTCGTTTTACCATAGGGAAACCCCCCCCCACCCTACTCTACCCATTAAATAGCAGATTAGGTGGGCACCATCGTCGTTATAGACGCATTAGATATGAGACAGCTCCATTGTCCTTACAAAGAATGGAACTCTGATCTACCCAACGTCGAGCCTGAAGCCTAGACACTATACAAACTGCGCTGTTTCCTGCTTGTAATTATTTAAGAATGTGGACGTTACTTGAATACTGCGTCATCATTCTAACGTCTATAGCAGAAAAATGATAAAATAATCCGAAACACAACGAAAACTAGTATACAAATTCCGAACAGTTAAAGCACAAAATATTAGAGAAAACCATAAACGGGTTAATTTCAAGTAATCAGGTCTTATTTAAGCAAATTATGTTACATTCTGAGGTATGTAAGGTTGCTGTACTTCATGTAACGAGTGCAATAGGAAAAATGTTGACAATTCTATCATTAGACATAAAATTTTGTCTACCACAAACCGAAAACTAACGTTTTTGTGACAGTCTGCGCCCGTCTTTGAATTCCGTTGGGTTCAGTTACGAGGAAGGCCTGTGCCTTGCTGCCAATTTAGAAGCGGTTTCCATTTTCAACTAGAAAACATCACAACTTATTGAGAGAATTATATGTAGCTACCTTAAACTGCATAGTTTTGTTTTAGGGCCACTACTGCTACTTCTAATTGGAAGATAATTATACAAGATTTCTCTTCTGGCTCAAAAATTTTAATTGCCAGCAAATTAATTACTTTTAGTCATGCTAGGTTTATTATTATTACTATTATTATTTTTTTCTTGTGTGTTGTATTTTTAGTAATGCGTTCTTTTCTCTCTGTTCTCTTCTTCTTGTTATTTCCGTATGTTTTCATGTATGTGTGTCAGTTTTGTATCTGGCCGTTTGATTGAGTCAGCACACAAATAAACATGGAACTGAGCTGCAGAAGATATTGAAACTGAATTTCACTACTGCTAGTAGTAGCAGACAGCCGTAATAACAGCAGTAATGGGAGTAATAGTAGTAGCCGTAAAATGTTTGTTGTTGAAACCATTCCAATAAGTCACTTGGATAATTGGGAAGGCGGTGAAAAGAAAAACAGAAAACATGGCAAAAGGAGCGAAAATCCAACCAAGGAAGCGCATCAATTTTGATTTAATACGTTTCCTTCAGCTATGTCGTAACTACTGACAGAATGAAGTTTGTATCACTAAAGACAAATTTGTTCAACAAAATTTTGCAAAATCCCTTATGTCTATCCTTGCAAATTCGGGCTCCGTTAATGCAGAGAACTTAGACTAGACTGATCTTGTTCAAAACTGGAACAAGTAGCGGTCCGTATTGAAAGTGATGACAAGCCTTTTTATTCCTTCAAATATGGAGAATTTCGTGACTACTTGAGGAACGATTATCTGTTCAAGGAGGATTTAGTGAGTCAGTTCATTCAAAGAATACAATATTGTTATGAAATCAGCAGTTTTAAAAGGATTTATACTTCAATCAGCGCAAAAAAATACAAGATTTTGAAAATTTCATTATTTGAGGAAGACATACTGTTATGTCAGTCTAGAGAATGTATACTTGCAGAACCACGTAAAAATTAATGCTGCTCACAATAGGAAGTCCGCGGCCCACAGATTTGGAATCATTCTCTGTATCGTCTCTTTCCAATCTGTCTCGTTTATAGAAAGCTGCTAACAATTTACATATGTGTCACGAGCTTAAACAATAAACAACCTATTTTAAACTGCGACTGGTAACCTGCAAACACAAAGAATTTTTTTTTTTCAGACAAGGCAACCCCGTTGTGTTTAAACACACATGTAAATAAAGACGAATATAAACTCCCAATCCAAACGTAACTTTATCTATAGGCAACAATCAGCTATGTGTTTCTGTTATGTATATATAGCCGAAACACGTAGGTGACTGTTGCTTATATATAAAGTTGTGAATATTATGTTTATTGGGCCGTGCATCATCTTGATAGTTGAATAAAGAGAGACCAACTTGATGTCACTTGTTTTATTATTTCATTATTTAAGGCTCAACATGTTTCGGATGTTAATACATCCATTCTCAGGAGCTTGCGACTTATTTGTTGAGTTATTTCATGGATTGTATTGCTCTGGTGCGATGTGTGTTGGTGTTACGTTGTGGTTTGGCTGTGGTGGTGTGGTATCCGTATGCAGGTTGAAGCACCACCACAGCTTGCCACTTATTTGTTGAGTTATTTCATGGGTTGTATCAATCTGGTTCGATGTGTATTGGTGTGACGTGGTTTGGCATTGCTTCAGCCTGCA
>Ga0123355_10014279_pt1 | contig 12410 bp, 10 predicted proteins | sample TergutEmb28metaG_3_FD_89872 | JGI IMG/M metagenome (GOLD analysis project Ga0123355, IMG submission 89872) | Embiratermes neotenicus P1 segment gut microbial communities from Petit-Saut dam, French Guiana - Emb289 P1 | ecosystem: Host-associated > Arthropoda: Insects > Digestive system > Gut ...
ATGTGGTAATTCAACAGAATAGTCGCAAGCTCCTGATGATGGATATATTAATGTCCGAAACATGTTGAGCACATAAGTGAAATAAAATAGCAAGTGACATCAAGTTGGTCTTTTATTCTTCAAATATTGCATATTCTGTGTGGGTATCTGTAGCATTAGGTATCCAGCATGCAATGCGCATGCGCCTTATTTTCATCAGTGGCCTGTCCGGTTCTACCTTATTTTTCCACATTATTTCAAAAACGATACAGTTTTCTACAAAAAATTATTGCATATAAAATGTGTTTTGATTTCCTGTACAACGTCTGTCTAAAACGTTTCTCAGTCTTAGGAGAATCAGACAAGATATCACAAATGTACACATATCGGTCTTCACGTAAAGTGCCCGTTATTCTTGTCAGATTTAAAAAAAAAAAAAAAAACTTGAATTTTTTGAAAAGAAATTTCGAAAGATACTCAAATATCAAATTTCACGAAAATCCTTCCCTTGGAGCCGAGTTGTTTCATGCTGGCTCGACCAATGGATAGACATGACAAAGTTTGTAGCCGCTCTTCGCAATTTTGCGGAGGAGCCTAAAAACCTCATTTTCGGACAGATGTCTCCCCCCCCCCCCAACATTTGAACCTGGCACATCCCACATAAAACCCGGAGCCCCCAACTTTGCCACTTTGACCGAAACGCTCAGTGAACCAAGACAATGTATGGCACTACAGAGGACACCATTGCAATTAGGCCCACGTTAATTCTGAATTATATCCAGTGGAGTACTTTTCGGATATCCAGGAGGTGGAATGTGGGTATATGGACTGGATTGGGCTGGCCCAGGATAGAGACAGGTGGCGGAGGCTTGTGAGTGCGGTAATGAACCTTCGGGTTCCGTGACGTGCTGGGAATTTCTTGACTAGCTACAAACCAGTTAGCTTCTCAAGAAGGACTCCGCACCATGGAGTAAGTAAGAGTTATTTTCGGCGCGCTGTCAACGACAGGGTTAGTTTTTAAGGTGTCGCATCCCCGTTGTGCCAGTAGAGCATGTCCACGTACAACTAAATGGTAGTGCAGAGCACTGTAATACCGACAGTTGCACGTTGCGACACGTGGCTCTACTCACAAATTACTTTTCTTCGTTTACATTAGCAAGAAGAAAGGAGCTCGTGCTCTCTGGTCACGACGATGCCCTCTGGCTCTGGAGTGTGGCCACTTTAATAGCATCTTGCCTCCGGACAGTAGGCAAGGCGCAGGCGCCGCGGGGCAGTCTACTGCCAAATGCCGCTGCTTGGTCTGCGCTTGGCGTCTTACTGCCAGGCAAACAGAAAGTTGCAAATTTGCGTGTGGTTGCATTCTGTGGCTTTAAGGCTTAAAAAATCTACCGATGAGCAAATCGCTAGTTTACAGCTACAGCTATGTTCAGTTAAATACACCAAGAACGAGCAGCAAGTAAGGGAATAATTACAGCATTGACAAGTGAGGAGAATTCTTATAGTACCTTAGACGTTACTGTGGAAATGTCATAAATTTCGCTTCAGACGTAAAGGTGAAAGCGATAGAGATAGAGTAGACATTGCCTACTGGAGGTTACTGTTAATAACATAAGACGTGTTGTGGACTGCATAATTCAAAAATCTGTGTTAGAGTTTGAAATCTTTTGTATAAACAGAATAGGCTAACAAAAACTAACAATATCTCATGGAAAGGGATTTTTATGACGGAATGGACAAGAAAACTGGCCAGTCTAAAAATCTACAGATCAATTTGGGGTTTTCAAGGCGGTGATTATGAACAGCTCCTGGCAAGTGACGCCGTGTCGTCTGGTACAAAGCTACGAATATTTCTGTAGCATCACATACCCTCTCCGTCAGTGAACACCGGCACACGGAGGCATCTAGCACCAAAATTACATGCATTTTCATTTTTTTAAGGTTGCAATCTCCTCTGATATTCTAATGTGTAGACCCACGCTCCTCTATCTATTTTAGCTCATGGAATCCTAAAAAAAGCTGCAGAACTTAGCGAGGAACGCTCACCCGTCCACAGTAAGTCAAATATGAGATCGAATACCAGCATTTGATTATATTTTTTGTACATTGCATGCACAAAATCATCGGCTAACCTCAAACTGATCGATAATCTGATCGTTTCGCCTGACATATCGACTGTCCATGACGAGCTGACTGACTGACTTGACTGACTGATTGACTTGACTGACTGATTGACTTGACTGACTTGACTGACTGACTGACTTGACTGACTGACTGACCTGACTGACTGACTTGACTGACTGGACTGACTGACTGACTTGACTGACTGACTGGCTGACTTGACTGACTGATTGACTTGACTCACTTGACTAACTGACTGACTTGACTGACTGACTGACTGACCTGACTGACTTGACTGACTGACTGACTGACTTGACTGACTGACTTGACTGACTGACTTGACTGACTGACTGACTGGCTGACTTGACTGACTGACTTGACTTGACTGACTGACTTTACTGACTGATTGACTTGACTGACTGACTTGACTGACTGACCTGACTGACTTGACTGACTGACTGGACTGACTGACTGACTTGACTGCAAAATCACGAAGCTTCTGGATTGAAGCAGTGATTGAAAGTCTGCGTGCTGTCAGTGACGGGGTGATTGGCGTCGAATGTCGCCACACGAAATTTCATTTCTACCTACAAATTTAGGACGGCCAATAAAACTCTTCCGCCATAACGCATTTGCCTCTCTCGGACCCCATGATCCCCCGTTTCCGAACCCAGTCTGGGAAACACTGGCGTAGGGCTTCTAAATGGGGACACGCGGTGGTGCAGTTAGTTGAGGCACTGCGCTACAAGCCGGAAGGTCGCGTTTTCGATTCCCGATAGTGTCACTGGAATTTTTCATTAACATAATCCATCCGGTCTACCAGAAATGAGTACCAGGAATATTTCCTGGAGGGTAAAGGCGGCCGGTGCGTAGGGCTGACAACCTTACCGACTTCATGTGCCGACTGTCTTGAAATCTGGGAACCTCAACCTCCTGGAACTCTCAGGGCCTGTCCAAGCCTGTAATGGGATTGCTTTTTACCTGTTTAGAACTTCCAAATGATTTTACATCAATCTGAAGTGTCTGGACACTAACACTGACGGATATGCAACGTAAACTCACGTGGATTTGCCGCTATAAATGCTTGCTAAGTGTTCTGGCTGTACGCAACCTTCGTTAGGCAGCCCATTAAATTATGTTCAATTCTTCTTTTAATTTTACACATAATTAACTGGATGACCTGAACACCGTTCTGTGTGATGGGAACATGTAGCAATAGTGTCAGACCTGATGACAAGGAATATCAAGTGGCGCAATCTGCAGTTGTCTAGAGTAAAGCGACTCTGCGCCACTTCGCACAGCAGTGCAATAAGAATGCGTCTGTGACTAAAGCACAGTGGAACGCCTTGGTGAAAGTTCAGTATGTTCAGTAAGAACGTACACACACACAAAATGACACATTGCACCTCACTTGCGGGTGTGTCTGTCGTTACCACGGGTACAGCCACGTCCAGATATGTATTATAGTTTAATTAATAAATGAGTATTTATTTTTACCCACTAAACCAGGTACTGGAGCTGGGAAGCAACGCCTGGGGTCAACCGCCCCTTCCTGAAGTTGGAGGGGGGGGTTCAAATCCCGCCAGGAGCGATTTTATTTATAAAACTACACGCTCAACCGCTAAATAGCTGTCGTTCGTAGAATGCTGTTGTCCTGACTCGATATTGAGTCACATGTTCATACACTAGACTCCCAGCAGTGGCGGCTCGTTATCATGCGCCGCCATGACCCAACTCTGAAATATCAGACACGAGACAATTCTTGCTTCAGAACAGCAATTTGCACCGAACCCTTCTGCAGTCCGTGTAATTACGCTCGGTACCATCAGTTCACTGGCCGGGGTAGCGAATGAACTGTAAAGGGATCGAATCCTGGTGGTGGCGAAATTTCCGCACCCGTCCAGATCTACCCTGGGACCCACCCACCCTCTTGTAAAATTGGTAATGGCTCTCTTTTCCAGGGACAAAATGGTCAGGCGTTGCCGTAAACACCCACCCTCAACTAGCACCGAAGTTAAAGAAAGAGTATAGGTAAGCCTCTATTCCCTACATGGGCTTACATGTCCTGTTCCAGGGTGAACTTTACCTTTAACCACCATTTCAGAAACAATGCTTACATCTGTGGAAGAAAAAGGTCAGCACCCATTCCCGATACTGTAGTGACCGGGGTGGAGGGTGGGGGGTGGGGTTTGTGCCGCATGTTTGATTGTGTAAGAAATATGTCAATAGTCGCTTGTATTTGAAATATTGCAAATTTCTGATTTTGCATCAACGTTCTGCTCAAAGTTGTGTCCGACATTCTGCCACATATTCCGAAGGCACGCGTCATTCCTGCGACAGTCCAAATTTGAGCACGTTCTGTCTTATCCGAGAAAGAAAGGCATGGAACATGCAATAACATGCAGTGGAAATGCAGTTGACACTACAGCTATACCACAATGCACGGACCAACATCCATGGAACTCCATATATTCCTCAACATACCCTTCTCAGGCAGACGGTGGTTGAGGCGAGACGCACAAGTTCGCCAAGTCTCCGTTAAAATTATCTTTGGCTGGACATGCATACGTATTAAAAAGACCGTGTATACACTCCAGTGCATCGTGATAGCGACTAAACCTAAAATTCGCATTAGGGTGTTCGTGAATCGGCTGTCATGTAAATGCTGGGTCTGATTATACTTTGGCTGTAAGCAGAATTACCGCAGTGGCTAGGGATGTAATTCTACATGTGAGAGTCAAAACAATGAGACTCCTTTCTTACATAGTATAATCATTATCGTGCGGCATAATTATTATTACAGAATACCTTCAACAGTAAGGATCACTTATAAATCACCTCAAACAGAAAGAATATAGTTGAAGAATAAGAGACCAACTCGATGTCATTAGATATTAAGTTTTATTTCACTTCTTCTATGCTCAACATGTTTCGGACATTAATACGTCCATCATCAGGAGCTTGCGACTTTTCTATTGTATCCCCACAATGGTTCTGTGTTCTGTAAAGATGGAGGTTTTTAGCATTAGTGTATAGAGGTGAATGCTTGGCGTGATGTGTTTAGTCACTTTGTTGCAGTTGGTACATTTGTTCTGTTGGTGTTGTCTGTTCTGGTACTTTCCGCTTATAGATTATGTGTTCTCATGTGTGCAGTGTGTTTTTTTGGTTGATTGGTGATGCTTGCCAATCAACCAAAAAACACACTGCACACATGAGAACACATAATCTATAAGCAGAAAGTACAAGAACAGACAACATCAACAGAAACAAGCGTACCAACTGTAACAAAGCGACTAAACACATCACACCAAGCATTCACCTCTATACACTGTAATTTACACTAATACTAAAAACCTCCATCTTTACAAGTGATACAACAGAATAGTCGCAAGCTCCTGATGATGGATGTATTAATGTCCGAAACATGTTGAGCATAGAAGAAGTGAAATAACATAGCAAGTGAAATCAAGTTGGTCTCTTATTCTTCAACTATCACAAAGATGCACGGTCCAATATACATAAAGAATACAATCAACCATGGAAAAACAATTTGTCTTAACCCACACAAATCGTCAAACCGATATTCCCACATTACTACGCAGCTGGTTTACAAATACAAATTATGTCAAAATGTTGTGTTCATAACAGAATGCTTGTCCATATATTTTCGTAAAAACATTACGTGCTCGAGTGTTGGTCTATTAACATCTGTCAACTTTTTATTTTGTCTGTAAAACTGTGTATCGGTGGGCATCGGCAAATTGATGTCTCATGAGTCAAATGTGACTTATAGTCAATTAAAGGCGTAAAATTAGACGCACACGGAAAGAAACCCACATAAAAATATTTAAACTGCAAAAAAAAAATTAAAATATGCAAACATTGTATAAGCCTTTGACAGAAAAAAATAATATATCCCATTACACTTGAAAATTCGGCGAAAATTAACCGTAGTTACGTAATCAATCTATGGCATTTTATAAGCAAAAAAATGGGCAGCCAAATATTTTCGGAAATTTAAGGGATTCTAAATAATATAAATCCTGCACACTACAGTGTTACATCGTCATAACCAGAAATTTCCATACAACAGTATATTAGATATATTAGATGTATTAGATGTATTAGAACTAATGTAGCCCGTTGTCCTGTATGGGTGTGAAACTTGGTCGTTGACATTTAGGGAGGAACGTAGGCTAAGGGTGTTTGAGAACAGGGTGTTGAGGAGAGTACTTGGACCTAAGAGGGACGAGGTGACAGGGGAATGGAGAAAATTACATAATGAGGAGCTTAGGGAGCTTTACTCCTTACCCAATATTGTGCGGGTGGTAAAATCGAGAAGAATGAATTGAGCGGGGCATGTGGCGCGTATGGGAGAGGGGAGAGTTGTGCACAGGGTTCTAGTGGGGAAACCTGAGGGAAAGAGACCATTGGGGAGACCCAGACGTAGATGGGAGGATAATATTAAGATGGATCTTCGGGAAGTGGAAGGGGGTGGAGACTGGATGGAGTTGACTCAGGATAGGGACAGATGGCGGGCACTTGTGAATACGGTGATGAACTTTCGGGTTCCATAAAGTTGGCTTCTCAAGAAGGACTCCGCTCCATGGAGTAAGTAAGTAAGTAAGAACTAATGTAGCAAGAGATCTAGGAACTAACAAAGTTCGGTCTTGAGTGGCAGGAAATGCAAATAATCCATCGTGACTGAAATGCGCAATTTACATGGCCAATGTTCACAGAGATCGCTGCATGTTTCATTTACATGTGAGACTTGTTCGAGATATCTGGAAATAATCGATCGCTATTTGTAATCTGTGATTTATACGCACGAAGTCATTACATCTGTCCAGTCGGTTTTGATTTATGAATGACGCTATTTCGATATGTCTCGAAACTCGATTGTAATTTGTTGCTCGTGATGATAAAGGCTCCTCTTCTAACAGGATCTTGCCCTCCGGTTGTGTTCCGCTGGACCTATGTAACAGACGTGCCCACAGGGCCCGCGAGATGAGGAGGGGGGGGGGGGCTGCCACGTGCATGGAGCGTGGCGGACTGGCGTACTTTACTTGACAGCGAAAAGAAGGAAACCCATCATTGACGGGGCGCAATCCAACAGGACGTAAAAACTTGTCCGGCGGGTTTTTGAAATATGGCGGCCTATCTGGACCATTTCTATAACATGAAAAGGAGAAAAATCAGATGTACGGCGTCAGACTAACAATTACAGTTGTCTGATATATATATACTCAAGCTTATGGGTACAAGCTTCGAATCCCGCGAACCCTTACCTATGGTATGTTAGACTGCAGAGGAAAAGGCCCTAGGAAGGGCCAATATTCCCAGCAATGAAGCCACGTAGGTTTCTAAAGGTTCAACATTCCAGAATAGAATATCGGCAGGAAAAATTTGTGAACTTCAAAAGCAAATGCAGGCCTGTGACCCAAACTTAGCAAAAGAGGAGGTAAAAATTGCAAGTGTCTAATATCAAAAAACGGCCTTACGCCTCCAAACAGCGATTTCAGATCTCACGCCTCATTCCCGGGATTCCGTTTGTTACCTTCACCATAATTTCAATAAAATGCATAACTAACTAAGCAACCAGCTAACCAACTAACTAACTGACTAACTCCATGGAGTCCCTTTCTCAAAAACTAACACTTCCTCTGCTAGTCAAGAAATTCCCCGAATTTTATATAACTCCTAAGTTCATTTCCGTCTTCACAGGAGACTGCCACTTCTCCCTACCCTCAGCCATATCATTCCAGTCCACCTCTGATCTTATTTATTGAAGATCAACTTTAATATTATCCTCCTCTATACTCCTGGGTCTTTTAAGTGGTCTCCTTCCTTCAGGTGTCCCTACCAAAGTCATGTTCTAATGTATCATAAGGTAAATCTTTTTCATTTTCACGCGGAGTGTTTTTAGTGTTTTAAAATACAAGCCTGCTCAGCGTCACCCACCTTTCACAAAACCTACCTCCACACTTCTTCGCCTGTCATTAACAGCTGGTGCCGAACGCTCTGTCCCCGTGTTACGCCGCTTGCAGGCCTTAACTTGACCGGTCACTCTATGGAGTACCCAGGTTAGGAAAGTGTGCAGCCATCAAATCACTTCTTAAGGTTTGATGCTGGACCAAACACAAGGACAGTTGTATCTCTACTTTATATTTACGGTCTAAAATTTACCGCCATATTGACACTCATACGCAGTTTTCCCTTCTCAACCAAAGCTATTATTAAAACTGTAACAAAACGAAGTGAATCGCGCAATGAAAATCTCGATACAAATTACGGCTACGTCACATGACGTCACATGACGTCACATTACAATAAAGTTGCGTGCCAGTTACATAATGTTCCCTGTTCTACATCACCCCGTTCATTTTCTCTGTAACAAAACTGTAGACACTCTGTACACAGTGTAGACAGCCTACAGTGTAAACACCGTGTAGACAGCCAACACAATGTGTAGAGAGTCTGTGCGTTTTGTAGACTCTCAATAAACAGTGTATACATTCTATACACTGAGTAGATATTCTGTAAACTGTGTGGCTAATGTACCTATGGCGTGGACAGCCTATACACCGCGTAGACTGTCTATACACTTTGCACTCTATAAAATGTGTAGACAACCTACGTACCGTGTAGACAGTCTATCCGCGGTGCACATACTTTATACACGGTGTAGACAGTCTATACAATCTATAGACAGTCTATAATCTTCTAAAAGTTTGTTACTCTGTAACCAGCCACCTGCTGGTCAGAAATAAAGTATGGAGTGGAGGTAGGGTTGTAATATGGGGGGAGGGGGGGAGAGAGCGGAATAACTCGGAGAAAACTCCACTTTAGTACTTCCGTTACGAATCTTAAATGCCGCGGCCCAGGACTGAAGCAGAGACACAACTACAGGAAACTGCAGTCTAATAGACTGAGCTACATATCGGTCTAGATCCTGCCAAAGTGTAGGAAACCCACAACTGTGCGAGATTTGAGGTTATCACAGCAGTGGTGATTTAGACCGATGTATTCTGGGGGGTGACGCCGTGTCTTGGGGTAAACAGAGCCATTTCCGACGATTCGGAAGACCGTATTTATCTTCAGTGTCACGTATTGAGGAAGGTAAACATAAGTACTGCATACGGGAAATGGCGGTGACCTACCAACATGCAAGTGCCTTGGGAGGCCCCAGGCATTTGTCATGTCCCACTCTGTAAGAGAAGACGTGCCTACGGCAGGTCCAGTGTCCCGACCTTCTTAGGTCCTTGACGAAGGACGCCAAAACAAATTTGACAATTATCTGTGACACAGGTTAACTACTATTGGCTCCAGAGCCGCGTTTGGCACGCGAAAGAAGCACTAACAAATACAACTTGTGTTAAATTCATTCATTCAGCAGTGTGTCTTACGACAGGTCCAAAGCCTCTTCCAAATCGAGCTCTCCACACAGGGCGATCTAGAGCTTCCTCCTTCAACTGTGAGTATCCTCTCTTTTCCTTAAGGTCATCAAGTAGCTTCTTACGTCTTCTTCCTCGTCTTCCTGTCACTTCTATCCCCCCTTTCATCTTTCTTTCAATAACCTATTGTAGAAGGCAGTTTCTACGCCAAACTTGACCCATCCAGTTAGCCTTCCGTTTCCTTATTTCATGTAGGATATTCTTCTGCTCCTTGGCTCTAAGTAATACTTCTTCGTTTCTCACATGATCGGTCCAAATTATCTTCTCCATCCTTCTCCAGCACCACATTTCGAAACTTTCCAGGTATTTCTGATCTCCTGCACGAATCGTCCAAATTTCAGCACCATATAAAGCTATGTTCCAAATGTAGCAAATTACTAGTTTCTTCCTCAATTTTAAATCCAATGTGCTGGTAAAAAGGGCTCTCTTCTTGTTGGATGCAGCTCTTGTCATGGCAATCCTGGATTTAATTTCGCAAGTACATTATCCATCATTTGTTAACTTGCTACCCAAACATTTAAATACTGAGTTAAACATAGGAAGAAAATTTCCCTGTACAATCTGACCATCAACAAACACTCTCGTGTGTCCAAAAATTTTAATATATTTGTGAAACAAAATCTGGGGCAAAAGATTTTGGTCTCTTTCGTGTTTGACCGTTGGTCTATGGGGCGTAGATTGTATGCCTAGCAAAGGTTAAAATAGGGGCGACAGACATTTCTACAGAGCCAAAACACAGAGCATATGTCGTCGGAGGTTGTAGCAGTTACAATTTGTTTTCGGGATTATGAATTCACAAACCATACTGAATGAAGTCTCTCGTAGTTTTCTGCATTCTCTCCAGAGAGATACAATGACTGTACCTACGACTGTATCCTAATCTTCTGCCATCTGACGCTGTAGAATATGAGACAGGTCAATTTAAGTAACTCAAGGAAAGTTACCAAATTCATGGAACAGAATGATTCTTCGGAAGATAATATATCTCAGCTAATCAAGAAAGTACCCAGAACTTCACTAACGTATCGAAAACTGCCCGCTACTTATGCCTGCCCTGAACCAGATGATCCCCGTCTACGCCCTCCCAAACCATTTCAGCAATACCCGTTTTAGTGATTCCAGTCGACGCCTAAGCCTCCCAAGTGCGTTTTCCTTCAGGACTTCCCACTAGAACTTTCTATATATTTCTATTCTCCCCCGCAAGTTCTAGACTGCTACCTTGACATTAAAGCTTGTGTATCCCCAAGCATTAAACTCTTATAAGCAAACAGCAAGGCTGTAAATTCACAGTTTTCAAAGCGCTTCAGTTTACTGCTTTTATCGCACGTTTGTGCATCAATTTAGTAGCAATTATTTAGTCGGGGAAAGCACATACTGTACAAGTTGTCTATCCACTCGTAAGCTCTGGGCAGGCGTGGCTAATGCTGTGCCTTTCACCCGTCAGACCGCATCTTACTTTAGGTTGCGGTCTGCGGATAGAATGGTAATTCAAGGGTAGAAAGATGAATGACCTCCTCTAATCTGATGCTGCAGGTCCAGAACAACACTAATTAGTTGTGTCTGACCGGTCACAGTCACACACAACAAAACTTCTCCATTTGTTCACAACGCTGTTACTATTGGGCTGCCTAAAACACTGTCACGTTGTTCTTGGTAGCACCTGTAACAGGCAGTCACTACTAGAATATGAACTGAACGCTAGGATAAACCAAATGCGTCTTTTTTTCTTTCTGGATGTGATTGGTCCTGAGGTGAGACTGGCAATACACAGGCGCTTAAAAATTTAAAGATGGGATAAATATCTATTTGAGTAACAACAATACAAAATTACCAATTAACGTTTACTTAAGCCAGTGCAATTGATATTTGGAAGCACGGTCGGTGTCACATCCAAAATCCGTACCGCAATAGTCACACATCGGATATTAGTCATGCCCATTGTACACATGGATTGTGTGTTACATCTCTTTGTGTTCTGTAGAAATCCGCTGTAGGAAACAGCTAACTGCAGACACTTTACAATTTCGTCCTAATCTCCTTCCGGAACAAAATAATACGACTGTGCATCCCATATTTCCGTGCTTTTGTACGTTTGTGTGTTTCTTATTACATTTCTTAAATTACTCACGTAATTTTTACCAAACGTGGTAAGCCATTTGACAACGCACCAAGAATGTTAAGTTTTTATTTCCCAGAACGTGTAATGAAAAGCGCAGGAACGGTTGGACCATGTAAATACGTTACAAACTGAGTTGACACATAAAAACAGATTCAGGGAAAAGAGTACAATAAACATAAGGCTCGTCATCCCCGTTGTGTTTATAATAAACTAGATTGGAGTGTATACACTTGTCTAACACAACGATATGGTGGTAGAGATATGTATAATTTATTACATAAAGATCAACTACATGTTTCGGCCCTTTTCATTGGCTATCTTCGGGTTGATAATTGAAAAACTTAGTAAGCAGCTACACTTGACTTGTGTGGGTTGTATACAGTTGGGAGGTTAGGTGTGGAGTGGGAATGAGATCTGGCATGTTGTGTAGGATGGGTGGTGTAGGTACATGAATTCTGCTATTTTCTATTCTAGGTTAATATAGTTGGATCTATGGTATCATCTTATGTTAGTAGAGGTTATATGTACATGTACACTTGGCTTATAATATATATATATATACAGTGTGCAACTTATATAAATGTAGTACCTATAGTTATTTATATAAGTTGCACAGTGTATATATATATTTTATAAGCCAAATGTACATGTACATATAACCTCTACTAACATAAGATGATACCATAGATCCAACTATATTAATCTAGAATAGAAAATAGCAGAATTTATGTACCTACACC
>Ga0123355_10014280_pt1 | contig 12409 bp, 8 predicted proteins | sample TergutEmb28metaG_3_FD_89872 | JGI IMG/M metagenome (GOLD analysis project Ga0123355, IMG submission 89872) | Embiratermes neotenicus P1 segment gut microbial communities from Petit-Saut dam, French Guiana - Emb289 P1 | ecosystem: Host-associated > Arthropoda: Insects > Digestive system > Gut ...
AAACATCTCCGGCCCGGGGTTTAAGCCATGGATCATCAATGCCGCCATCAGCACCGCAACCGTGGGCGCGCCGGGGATACCCAGCGCCAGCATTGGCACAAGCGAGCCGCCGGTATTAGCGCTGTCCGAGGCTCCGGACGCGGCAACGCCTTCCGGAGCGCCCTTGCCAAACATGGCGGAGTTCTTGCTTATACGCTTTTCGAAGTCATAAGCCAGGAAAGACGCGATAGCGCTACCCGCACCCGGCAAAATCCCAACCAGCGTGCCTACAACGCTTGCGCGGAGCATGGCTCCTTTAAGCTTCCAATAATATATTAACTTGGGATATGTGTAGGTATGCTTTTCAAATGTCTGCTCGCTTTTTTTATAGCCTTCGATATTGAAAAATAGCTCACCAAGCGCAAACAATCCTATCATTACGGGCATAAGGCCAAAGCCGTCAAACAACCTAACCACGCCGAATGTATAGCGCTGTGTACCCAAGATAGGGTCCATGCCAATGGTATTAATCAGTAGCCCCAGGAGTACCGCAACCAGTGCCTTAGGCCAGTTTTTCCCGCCCAAGGTTGCAACGGTTGCAAGCCCAAGCACGCAAAGGGCAAAGTATTCCGAAGGCCAGAAATTAAGCGCCCACCTGGCCATAGGTGTCGCAAATAAAATAAGCACAATAGTGCCAAAGATACCGCCAACAAACGACCCCCAAAGCAAAATACCAAGCGCTTCGCCGCCGCGCCCGCTTTTGGCCATGGGATAACCGTCAAAAAGAGTAGGAACCGACGACGGGGTACCCGGTGTATTAATGGTAACCGCCGGGATACAACCGCTATAGTTACCGCCTTTATAACAGCCAAGCAACAAAGCGATGCTGTTTAATGGGCTCATAGTAAACGTGAAAGGCAACAGCAAAGCTACCGCCATAGAAGTAGATATCCCGGGGATAGTGCCCAGGATAATGCCCACGGCAACCCCCAAGAAAATCATCAGTAACGGCATAACGCTCATCATGAGAAGTGTTCCACTTGCTAAATTTTGAAGAAGTTCCATTTATGTCGCTCCCCTTTCATTTGAATGGGGCTCTGCCCCAAGCGGTGCCGCGCCCAAGCGCGGCGTCAACCCAAAAGGGCCGCGAAAATACTGCCTATGGGCAGGCGGACATTCAATAACCTTGCGAAGATAAAATAAGAGAATAATACCCATCCCGCCGGTACGGCAACAAGCTCGATTTTATTGCGCGAGCCAAGTACCCACATGGTGGTAATCATAAACAGAGCCGAGCTTACATAGTAGCCCAAAATGCCAAACAAGCCGACACTGACTATCAAAGCCGTAAGAATAATAGCCACAAGTCGCACGTTGCCCCATTTAGGGTCGTGCTCCTCCTTACCACGCAAAATCGGGATAAGGGCCAGCACGGTCACCGGTACAAGCGCTAAAAACCACACCTGCGGTATTGTGCGCGCACTGGTTACAGCCCTCAAAATAGGTGAAGGAAGAGGGAAAGAGAACGAAATAAAAAAGAACATCAAGCCAACCCAAAAAGCCCCCGCAAGGACAAGTATCTGGCCTGTGTAGGGGCGCAATCTTTTAGAGGGTCTTGTCAGCAACCATACCAAACCAAGAAAAACAGCCAAGATAAGAAAAATAAGCGGCCACCATAGATTCGCAAAAAAACTTCCAATCGCATTCATGATGATCTCCATTCCGCGGTTTCAGCGCAACGCAGGCAGTGAAAATTGGCGTTGCCAACTTTCACACTACCTCCAAAAGTCATTACTACGAAGGGGCTGTCTCGTTAAGCAAAAACACTGAATAAATATGCAAGATGCCGCCGTTGCGAGCAAAGCGAAGCAATCCAAGAATGTCGAAATCATTAAATTCCTGGATTGCTTCGTCGCTTCGCTCCTCGCAATGACGAGCGCAACGCATTATTATTCATAAAAATGCTTAACGAGGCAGTCACGGGATATAGGCCGGTGTTTATTCTCCGGCTAGGTAGTTATACCAATACTCGGTAATATCCATGGTATCTTGGATAATAGCCCTAAACTCATCTGTAAAGACTGCTGTAGGCATTATTGCATTGCCCGCGTTGTATTCGATCCACTCGGGGTTTTGAGATACTTGATAGACAATGTTTTGGAACCATTCAATCATTGCTGGAGGTGTGCCTCTTCTTACGGCGTAGCCGCGCCACATATGCATGTCGTTAAGCTCGGGGAAGCCAAGCTCCGCAAATGTGGGGGAGTCTTCAAAACCAGGCATACGCTCGGGAGACGCAATTGCGGCAACCCATAATTCACGGCCGCCGGCTGTATCAAACGGGTTCCCCATTTGTACATGTGCCGCGCCGCCAAGTACAGCCATAGCGCCCGCCGGGCCGGACTCGAACGGTACAGCCGTACCGTCAACACCCGTGGCTTGCCATGTCATAAGCGCTTCGAAGTGCTTGTTCCCGCCAAGCATAGGAACGGCCCATATTTGACCGCCATCCATTTCTCTGGCCTGCTCTATGATACCGTGGAAATCCATACCGGCGTCTCTTGCCTCGTTGGTGATGATAACGGCAGCCGGGTCTCTTTGGATTTTGGCAATCCAGTAGTAACCGTCTACGTACAAGTCTCTGTCAAACCCGTGAGAAACGATGTTGTTTACGTTTGACATAGCCGCGCCAAAAATCGTGTAGCCGTCCGCTGGCAGGCCAAGCACTTCCCTGGATGCTGTCATTGTCGCGCCGCCCACAACGTTTTCCACTACAAAAGTAGCGTCGGTATACTGGCGTGCGATGTCAACAAACAGGCGGGTTGCTACGTCCATGCCGCCGCCTGGGGCTACATGGGTTATAATAGTGACAGGTCTGGTTGGGGCCCATTCTGCAGATGCCGGCGGTTGATTTTCCTGGGGTGCCGGGTCTTCGTTTCTACATGCCGCAAGCACCAGAGTTAATGTTAAAAGCGCAAGTAACAAAAAAAGTGTTTTTTTCATTTTAATGCTCCTTTATATTTATTTGGACTGCTCGAGAGGTTTCCCGGAGGAAGTCCTTATTTTTTAAACAAATCAAAAGCCATCCCGTGCCTTAGGCCACGATCGCTGATGGTTAGCTTGTCCACGCCCAGACGGTTTATTATTACCTTTAAGATACAGGCACCGGCCAAGATGACATCGGCACGCTTAGGCTGTAAGCCCGCTATCCCCTTGCGCTCTTCTATTGTTTTTGAGCTGTAGTCCGCTATTTGTTCTTCCACATCGGCAAGGGTTAACGTACTGCCTTGGATTACGTCCGGGTCGTATTTTACCATGTTATGCTTTACAGCGCCCATGCTGGTTACGTTCCCGCCCATACCCACAAGCTGGTCTACACTTCCGGTAACGGCATTTTCGCCGAAAAATCTGTCGATCTCGGTTATCGCCGCGTTCACGTCCGCCGGGGAAACCGGGTCGCTTCTGAAATATTTTTCTGTGATGCGTATGGAGCCTATGTCTACACTAAAACGCTTGTCTACTGCACCGCCTTCGCCGAAGACAAACTCGGTGCTTCCGCCGCCGGTGTCAAAAATCGCAAGTTTTCCGCCTTGAAGTTGCAGGCCGGAGAGCACCGCCAGATACGACAGCCGGGCTTCTTCTTCACCGGAGATAACGGTTAAGCTTACACCGCCGGTTTCCTTTACAAGCTTTATAAACTCGCCCGCGTTTTTGGCATTGCGCATTGCCATAGTGCCCACGCATACAACCTCATCAGCACCGTTTGCGCGGGCTTTTTCGGCAAACTTGGCTATAGCCTCGCTGTTGCGCGCCATAGCGTCCGCATTTATCATACCTGTTTCACGCAGGCCCTCGCCCATACGGGCAATGTCGTTTTCATCCAGGATTGTTTTGATTGTACCGTCCGGAGCCAATTCGCCTACAAACAGTTTTATGGAATTAGAACCTACATCTATTATGGCTTTCCTGTTCATTTAAATGCCCCCTTCACACAACCGAGACTCGATTACGCTCAATGTAAACCCACTGCGGTTTTCATTGCGTTGATATAGTTGATATTCTCGAAACCGGCAAGGTCAAGTTCGCGTACTGTGGCTATTACGTTGGCCGGGTCGGCATGTTCTACGCATACGGTTCGCATTGGGACACCGTTAAACTTTGTTTCCGCGATTTCTACGGTGGCTTGGTTTATCTCGTAGGCCTGACGCTCTTTGTAAACGTCTACAACACATAGCAATTCACAGGAGGCAACGAGCTCATCCAAAAATTGCTCGTATGTGTAGGCATCCCGCTTAAATTCCGGTGCCGGCACCTTGAAAAACTCGCGGTACAGCACCTCCAGATTGTCTTTGGAGATGGGGAAGCCCTCTTTCATAGCCGGGTACCACTGCTCTAGCTTGTCGCTGTTGATTTGCTTTAAGGATTTAATATCGATTAAATCGTTGCGGATTTTTACGTTTTCGCAACTTGCTTTAGAAAGGATATACTTCTCCTCGCTCTTCTTGAAGCCTCCTTCCTTATGCTGTTTGATTTTTGCTTCCGACTCGCCAAATGACTGGCCAAAACTGCGCCATTCCCATCTTGGGATAATTGCAGACATAACAACTCTCCTTTGCTATATTTCCAATATTCAATAGCCTTTGTAACAATAATGTAATATATTCATCGAGTCAACAATCTAAACATGGTGAAGCGTACAAGGAAAAGGTTGTGATGGTGGATTAAAGCCTTTGCCAATATCATCAAAACCTAAGAAAGGGACGCTGTTTTAGCGCCCCCTTCGGTTAGAACCTGTGTCAAATACATTACGGCTATTGAATATAGATTCTTATGGTGTTGTTACAATTTCCCGCAAAAACTATTTTTGGATATAAACAACCCCATTGTACACTGTTACAGTAAAGCCCAGGTAGGGAAGGAGCAAAGTCGATACAAGCGCGCGACCCTCGATAAGAACATGTGAGTCATCACGGATGAGGCGTACCGCTGGCGCGCCTTCCACGGCTAACGTAATCGTTCTTGTTTCGTCAATCCAGCTTACTTGCGCGCCTAAAGCTTCCGCCACCGCGCGCAATGGCACCATGATAACATCGTCGGCTACAAAAGGCGCGACATCAAGAGTGCGAGCCTCGCCGTTTACCGTGTAAGCCGCTGAGCCGACTTCCATCCTAACCACTGTTTCCTGCGGCAGGGCTGGGGTTTCATCTTCGGTTTCGTAATCGTCTTCTACAACTTCTGCTACCGGCCCTTGATTAACACCTTGATACCTTGCCAAAACCGTTGATGTCCTAAGGCCAGACCGGGGTAAAATATAACCCGCGAACAGGTTGTAAATATAGTCGCGGCGCTCTTCCGTTACTTCTAGCCCCAAGCCTTCTGTGGCGTGAGATACTTCCACGATATATTCAGTGCCTGTGCCATCCGCGTTCCTCAGCGGCATTATTTCGATACGGATAGCGTTGTTTGACCCAAAGCGGTTAAACTCAAATCTCCTGTAGAGTACCGGGCCATGTGCTACAACGCCGGCAAGAGCCTCCGCATACCAGCCCATCTCATAAAATTTGTCTGGGATGTTATCAATAAGCAGTTCCCTGGAGAGCTCTACATCGGGTAGCATACCCCGCTCTACCCCTTCGGGGAAGGGTATATTAACCGTGTCCGACAAGGATAAAACGGCCGAATTATAGCTCCAGTCGATTTCAAACTCCCAATCTTCAAGATTAAAGCCGTCCTCAATGGCTTGAGCAAAAGCCGCTTCAATGTTGGCGTAAGTCACGGGCCACGCGATGGGGTATCTTCTTCTATAGGTCAGTTGCCAGCGGTCCTCCCAGTTTCTTTGGCGGATACGGTTTATCCAACCGTCGCTGTTAAAATACTGGTCGGCGGTGTCCATCCATTGGATGTAAAGGCGGCGATACCTGTTAACTTCTAGGCCAATGGCGTAAAGGAACTCATCACACAAACCGCCGTCGTCATCCATTACCAAGTCTGCGTCCAGCAGGAAGGCAATTTCGAAGTCCACATCCGGCAACTCGAAGCCGTTTCCCGCTTCGCTTGCCATAACCGATACTGTGCCAAAAACCATCACAAATGCCAGAAGCAATGCGAGGGTTTTAGCGGATAGCTTTTTGATTAACATCATCATTTCTCCTTTGGATTGAATTTTTGCTTGAATCTGCAAGGATTTATTGATTTTTCCTTGATTACACGTTAGTATACGATGTGATAATAGTCAACAAACTAAATCTTGTTAAGCCCACAGGTTAAAGGTTGTGACAAAAGTGTATACCCACTATTTTAAATACTTTGAAGAAGTAGCACGCGAAGGAAGCTTCACAAAGGCGGCAAAAAACCTATACATATCACAGCAAAGCCTGAGTGAGTATATAAAGCGTATGGAGGAGCATTATGGCGTTAAGCTCTTTAGCCGTAAACCAAGCCTGCACCTGACCCACGCCGGAGAACTTTTGCTGGAGCACGTAAACAAGACCCTTTATCAAGAAGAGCGGCTACTGGCAGAATTAAGCTTTATTTCCTCACAACAAAAGGGGAAAATAAGGGTGGGCATCACGCCAACCCGCGCGCCTATTTTCTTCCCGCTTATTTTTTCCCGGTTTAACAAGCTGTATCCCCTTGTGGAGCTGTCTCTTAGGGAAGACCATACCTCGTACCTGATTAAAGACCTTATGAGCGGAAAAATAGATTTTACGATAGGGCTCGAAGACGCGGGTCACCGGCAAAACCATATGATTACAACAACAAACTTGCTAATAGACAGGAAGCTGTATTTCCTGGCGGCGCAAAGCCTTTTGCTTCAGTTTGGGTTTACTAAACCGCGCATCGAATGCGCCCTAAAAGAAGGGGTTAAACTCTGCGAAATCCAGGACATCCCCATCATACTCAAGCCCAACACATCCAAAATCCACACCCAAATTGCACAGGAATATCTTAAGCTTAACGCCAAGCCCAAAATTGTTATCGAATCCAGCAATGTACTGCCGTTGCTTCCTTTATGTAGTGCCGGGAACGCGGGGGTGTTTATGCCGCAAACTATTTTGCGGTATGTTAGGGAGCATTATCCCGGAGTTAGCGCCATTGCTTTCCCAGTGCAGGACGTTTTGGTTAACTGTGATATCGCGCTTATGCATATCTGCAATAAGCCTATATCTGTGCATTTTAGTGATTTTATTGAGGTGACTAAAAATGTTTTTGCGGAGTTTGCGCACAGTTCATCGCACTAAAAACGCAAGATTGAACCTAAAAACAGGAGCATAGCCGCAAAAATCCTCAAAAACTAATCGAACGCCTTCGGCAAAATTGACAAAAATTATTTCTTTAACTCTTCAACCGTTATCTCTTTCTTAATGCAATCACAGTTTTCAATGACATAATGAGGCCGCTCGTCTGGATTTTGCAGAATAAAATACACATTATCTACAACAAGATTACGCGTGTTGCGTATATCCATGAAGGCAGTACGGCTCCAGTCCGGATAATAATTTTCCGCTGTTTTTTCTGTCTGAGGAAAGCGCATATCCAATACTTTAGGATAATCCGTTGGTATTTGATTGAGATTTACCCCTCCAATGAAGGAATATGTTATATTTTGAAGTGTCATATTGTTAATAGGATAATTTTCTTCCGCGTCAATACGTATTCCTGCAAAGGACGGGCATCCCATAACATCATCCTCAAACCGCAGGTGGGTATTTTTCATCTCATCATCATCTATTGCAATTAGGTTAGATATTATAATCCGCTCCATGCTCCCGATCTTAGGCATTTCCGTTATCCCAACAGAGGAACCGATTTCGGACAACCTATTGTTTAGGATAACAAAAAGCGGACGTGTAACATTGCGCATAGTGATATTGGATATTGAGATATCGCTAATACTCCCGCCCTCGGTACATTCAATTTTTATCCCTTCGCGCCATACATTTTCAAATGTGCAATTGTTAATTACTACGTTTGAAATATCCACGACCGATTTAAGGCCGATTCGTATACCGGCACAAATGGAAGAAAAATTGCAGTTTGTTATATGCACATTTCTTGTGGGGTAATGACTAGACTGCAAGCACAGGTTATCATCTGTACCGTAAATTTTACAGCTATTTACAAAAACATTTTTGCAACCGTCAAAATTTAGACCGTCTCCGTTATAATTCTTGTGATTGTAAATATCCAAACCCTCAGCCCAAATATTTTCGCAATCTAAAAACGCAGTAGTCCATGCCGCGGAATTATATAGCCTAAGCCCTTCTAGTCTTATGCCCTTGCATTCTAAAAAGCGGAGCATCATAGGGCGATAAATATCGTCTTTGTTTGGAAAATGCTCTGCGCCCCCATTAATTTCGCCATTACCAAAAATGCCTATGTTTATCGCTTTTTCCGCATAGATAAAGCACCGGTCCATGTCCGTTTCATTCACATACCGGTTAAAATGCGTATCTGTGCCGTAATCTTCTATGTTGGGGCTACCGCACAATTTTGCCCCAGCGTCAATGCGTAGCCATACATTTGATTTTAGATAAATTGTGCCGGCCACGAAGTAACCGTAATCCAAAACGACATAACCTCCGCCAATTTCCGCGGCTGCGTTAATGGCGCTTTGAACAGCTATAGTATCGTTTGATGTCCCGTCACCCAAAGCACCATAGTCTCTTGCTAAAAATATATTGCCCATCATTTATACGGTCCTCCCGGCAATAAGCTGGGGGTTTAATATTATCGAGCGCTTTGGTATCTGCGGGTTGCACACTTCCTCCAGTACAACAGAGGCTACCTGCTCCCCAAGAAGCACGCCGTTATAATCAACCGTTGTAAGCTTGTGGTCAAACATCTCCAGGTACTGGATATTGTCATAACCGGCTATGCCTATATCACCAGGCACTGAAATATTATTGTCGGAGCAGTATCTTACGGCACCCATTGCGCACACATCGTTTAGGGCGAAAATCGCGTCAACGTTTTTAGACACCAGATACTCCGCACATCTGTAACCGTTTTGGAAAGTCAGCTTGGTGTCGCATATTATACTGTCGTCATAGGGCATGTTATTTTGAGCCAATACATCTTTGTACCCCCGTAGCCTGTCCATAAACGTTTTATGGCTAAGGTCGGTGTGTATAAGCCCAATGCGCCTATGCCCTTTGGATAGTATATGCTCCATCATTTTTACAGCGCCCGCGTAATTGTCAGAGCCTACAAAGTTGGCATTGAGGCCGTCAGGGAACTTGTTGGCAAACACCATCGGTATTTTATCGATAACATTTACATAGTCCTGCCTTCTGGGGTTAAACGGGAATAGTATTATCCCGTCTACCCGCCCTTGCAGTAAGTAATACAGGTATTCTATCTCTTTCTCGCGCTTTTGGTCATAAGCACATAGAAGTAACCCGTAGCCGCGCTCTTCTAAAAAATGTGTGATGCTCTTTATAATATCCGCATAGTAATAGTCTATATCCGGGACAACCAAGCCAATCATATTTGTTTCTTTTGTTACCAATGACTTGGCCGCGGAGTTGGGGATATAACCCAGCCTCTCGCAAGTTTCCAGTATCATTGTTTTGGTGGCTTCCGAAACCAAGTCGGAACCGTTTATTGCCCGCGAAACCGTCATCGTGGATACACCGCATTTTTCCGCAATGTCCTTCATAGTAACCATGCTTAATCCTCTTTCTGCAAGGCATGCAGGATGCCGTTGGTGTGTGGCTGGCAATATTATCATAAATGATATCGCTATCAATGTCAATCTGATATTAATTATCCATACACGCGATATGTTTATGTGCAATCTTGCAAGACGGATAAATTGCATATGATTTATTTAGGCATTATTGATACATATATGCAAAAAAAACAAAATATATATTGACAAATGACATATGACCGTGTTTTACTATGTTAACGTTATCATTTTGGTTGGCTAGGTGGATTTCCACGGAGGGACTACTATGCGCGGTGCTAGATTTGTTGTAGTGATGGTAGCTGTTTTGGTGACTGCAATGTGTACCACTGTACTTGTAGCGGCCGAAACCGGGAATATCCGGTATTCAGATTATCGTGCCCTGCACTCCGGCCAAGGCTCTCCTGAGTTGGCAATAGAAGTTAACGGCGCGGATTTTATATTAGCCGGGGATGATGTGACCGTGGCATCACATCTAGGAAGCGACAGCGGCGTGTTGTTTCCCGGGCGCAGGACATGGGTAACATATGATATTTATGTCCCAGTAGAAGGTATGTACAACATCAAAATCAGATACGCAACCACGGATAACTCGTCAAACGATATGACAATCAACTTAGAAATCAACGGCGCGTTGCCTTTCCGCGAGGCTTCCGGCCTTAGGCTTCCCAGGCTTTTTGAAGATATAACCCCCATCCGCACAGACGCGGCAGGCAATGAAATAAGACCGCGGCAAGCCATGCTACATACATTTATTGATAAAGGACTGCAAAGCAACGACGGTAGCTATAGGGACAACTTCAAGTTTCACTTCTACGCGGGAGTGAATACCCTAACCATTTCTACCAATGGCGTTGCTTTTTATTTGGACGCGATTATCCTGCACCAGCAACCGGCGCTTATATCCCACGCGGAATATATGCAAATGCACGCCGGTGTCGGGGATACAACCGGCCGGATGATTAAAATCCAAGGCCAGTTATCCAGTACCAGAGCCGGCGCGACATTACGCCCTTCCTTTGACAGGGTAAGCGCCACAACCTTGGATTCCGAAGGCAATTTTAACGACCCGTCAAGGATAAGAATTAACCAAATTGGCGGTAGCCACTGGAATACACCCGGCCAGTTTATAACATGGGATGTATACGTGCCCGAAGCCGGGTTTTATTACTTGGCCTTAAGGTTTAAGCAAAACACATTGGACGGCATGTTTGCCAGCCGCGATATTTATATCAACGGCCAAATACCGTTTTATGAGTTTAGCGGGGTACGCTTTCATTTTAATATGGACTGGCAGATGCATGTGCCAAGTGACAATAACGGTAACCCTCTAAGGGTATATCTAAACCAAGGCGTTAACCAAATAAAAATAGCGTACACCCTAGGCGACCTAACCGATATCCTTAGGCAGGCCCGGGAAGTATTAATGGATATTAACGAGCTGTACCGCCAAATTGTGATGATAACAGGCCCGAGGCCGGACCCGTTTACGGATTTCTTCCTTGAGCTATCCGTCCCCGGCCTTGTTGATACTTTGGAGTATAGCTATTACCGGATAGACAAAATTTTGAACCAGTTATACGAAGTAACCGGTGCAAGAGGTAGCAGGCTTGCCGCGCTGGATACCTTACAACAGCAACTACGGCGCTTTATCCGCGATACAGACGAGATACACAGCAGGCTTGTAAGCTTTAGAAATAATATAAGCGCGTTGGGGGCATGGGTTGTACACAACTCCAGCCAGCCTATGTACCTGGACCATATTGCGTTTTTCTCGCCGGATGTGGCGGCACCTAGGACTAATGTATCTTGGTTTGCGCGCATGAGATTTTCCGTGCTTCGCTTCTTTGCTTCGTTCAGAAATTCCGACGTTGAGATTTTTGAGGCCGATGAAGACGCGCGCTCCGTAAGGGTGTGGCTTGACGCAGGCGGCGCCGGGCGCGACCAGGCACAGGTCTTAAGGGATTTAATCGAATACTCTTTTACGCCAGAGACGGGCATTCATGTAACCTTGGAGCTGGTACTTGGCTCACTTATAGAGTCTACAATCGCGGGCATTGGCCCGGATATCGCGCTTTCGGTATCGGGCGAAACCGCCATCAACTTCGCGCTTAGGGACGCACTCCACGATTTAACCAACTTCCCGGATTACAACGAGGTAATGCAACGCTTCCACGAGTCCGCCGTTACGCAATTTAGGCACCTAGACGGGATATACGGCGTACCGGTTACGCAAGTGTTTTCCATGTTCTTCTACCGCACAGATGTATTTGAAGAGTTAGGTTTAGAGCCGCCCGGGACATGGGACGAACTGTTTCAAATTATCCCGGTTATCCAGCGCAATAACTTGCAGATAACAATACCCGCCATAACCAATACCACCGTAGACAGTGTGTTTACGGCACTGCTATATCAAAAAGGCGGGGAGATATATAACGAAGACCGCTCCAGGGCCTTACTGGATGACCCGCTTTCTATAGCCGCTTTTAGGACATACACAGACTTTTTTACAAACTTCAGCTTCCCGCTGGAGGCGGATTTCTACACCCGCTTCAGGAACGGCGAAATTGTGGCATCCATACAGCCCTACAACATGTTTAACCGCCTGATGGTAGGCGCGCCGGAAATAAGCGGCCTGTGGGCCATGACCAATATCATGGGCACGCCACAGGAAGACGGCTCGCTGGATATCTCGCAAACGGCAATGGCCGGCGCGTCGGTAATGTTCAGCAATACAGC
>Ga0123355_10014281_pt1 | contig 12409 bp, 7 predicted proteins | sample TergutEmb28metaG_3_FD_89872 | JGI IMG/M metagenome (GOLD analysis project Ga0123355, IMG submission 89872) | Embiratermes neotenicus P1 segment gut microbial communities from Petit-Saut dam, French Guiana - Emb289 P1 | ecosystem: Host-associated > Arthropoda: Insects > Digestive system > Gut ...
GGTCAAAGGTACTACGAATCTTTAAATACTTCGGACACACCCAGCAACACTTCTTATTGTGTGATGTTGCCTGTAGAGTACTCGTAAGTAGGACACGTCCAGGTTTTCAAAAGTTCTTTATGAATTTAAGGGAAAAAGTGAAAATAAAGCCAGAATCGAACACTCACGTACACAAGAGCAGTGTTAGTTTCGAGAAGATATTAGATTATCATTATTATTATTATTATTATTATTATATTGGCTTTTTGGAAATTTTATATTTCACGTACGTCAGTAAAATGGAAATTTTGATGTGTGTGTCTCAGAGCTCCCTATATATAAATGCCTATGAATTCAAATTTTGCTACCATGTATTAAGTCTTTTATAGTTACGGATTCGAACGCCATTTGGCCGTGATTACTGAAAACAATCTGTCTTCATGTAGCGCTGTTGTTACCTCAGCTAGTAACTGTCTATCAAAAACGTTTAAATTTCGAGGCATGTATGTGCAGCAAAATCGAGGTATTACAATGACTCTCAAGAGACGTTATGTGTAAACGAGGATCAGTGGAGGGATTATCTGTAAAGACATAACTAAAAATGGGAAATGTCAAATTTTCTCGTTAAAATTCAAAGGGCTACACACTAGTAGCGTCCAATAAAGGGTCATTTACGGAAAGTGTGGGTTAGGGAAGAACTTGTGACGTTTCTGAATTGTCTTCCGTGGATAAACAAATATTTTCTTAAAAATTTATCTAGCTGTTCTTCGTGATGGAGAAGCATGTGTTTACTGTGAGACAGGAACTGAAATATTTCGTTTTATTTAGCCGAATTTAAGGCTCAAAACGCAGAGGCTCGGGTTCGATCCCAGTTCGGTTCATGTGAGATTCTTTTTGGTCGAAGAAAGGGCATTGAGACAGGTTTTTCTCCGCGTACTTCGTGTTTTCTCTGTCGGTATTATTCCACCAGTGCCACATACTCATCTTAATCTGCACGTTGCCAGCATGACAAATGGGCGAAGTCGGGGAACCTTCCAAAAAACAATGCTCTTCCGGAAATTGGGGATCGTTGGATGGAAAATTACTGTCACATTGAGGTCTGGAAGGGTGAAGGTTTATTTCTCTTAGATGTTTATATTGGACGACGCAGTAAACCGGCAACTGCGGTGGCTGAAAACCAATAGCCGGTGGAAAACTGATAAATAGATGGATATTTAGAGTAAATCTTTATTAAAGCGAACGTGAAGATTGTTGACGACATGAAATGCATAATGTTATTTATCTTAGGTTTAGTTGCAGCTTAATTAATAATGCTGTCATAAATCTGAGTTTGTAACGCCGAATGAGAGGTTTGTGTCGAGTAATTAATTTTTTGTAATGTGGAATAAAGAGGTAGAGTCAAATTTTAAAGTATTGTGTCGTCATTAGCGTGCACCGAGGAAACTTACGAAACCCCGTAGTTAGGAATTCGGCGTTCGTGTTCAGTTTCTAGCAGACACCACCCGAATATATAAATAAGAAGTGTTGTCATTTATGCTAAATTTCTCGGTCAGAAGTGTCATCATGCTGCAATGTATTACTCATATTGCATAGACTGGCACTCAACATGTATAACTGCAACACGTTATTTATTTTATGCAATATTAACAAAAAAATTTTGCCGGGTTGCTTTTTGAACGTGTCTCTCTTCTTTATGAGCAACGATCGCTGCATCCATTTTGCTCGCAAACAGATGGGGAAAGTCGTGTCGAATGCTGGATCACGTGACATGCTGACAGGGACTTCAGGGTGAGAAGCGGTCCGGGGAATCACCGCATCAAACTTCGTGACAGCCACAGTGTTCCATGCTAAACACATATGTATTGTACTATAAGAAACTCCTTTCGATGGCATTTATTAATATATTATTCAATTTTGAGGATGAAAAATACAAATAAATAGATTTATATATATGCAAAATTTTTGGCCTGTAATAATAAATTAAACATTTATCGTCATGAAGTACATTTCCTACATTTTACTTCATTAAGGTGTTCACAAGGGCCCGCCACTAGTTCCTGTCCTAATCCAATAAAATACGGTCTGCATCTGGCAGTCTATTATCGTGTGATATCCTGAGTTTTCCAGTTCAAGTATTTGCACTTTACCTAGAGCTGTTGGAGATGAAATCATTTCTATCTCTCTGCTTTCCTGCATTATATAAATTTATGAGCATTGCGTGAGTTTGTACAACGTTTGTCGTAATTCGGCAAGTACAAGTCGTTCGACTATTATAGATGCATTATAGGGCATTCCTGTTATTAAGTTAGTCAAATGAAAGAGGGTGGGTGGGCGGGGCATATGCCACTTATGGGAAATAGACAAAGGCGGGCAGGGGTTTGGTAGGAAACAGTGATGAAGTAAAAACAACTTGGAAGTTTTAATTTTAAGAGAATATATTGCCTTGCATTTTTAGAACTTCATATATCAAGTAATAATTAAAACAATAAAAATAAAGTTAATAATAATATATTTGTGTTGACTGAATTGTTAGTTTTTTGGCAACATCATCCCTTTGTGCTACTTAAACATTAGCAATCTAATACACACACACACAACATCCGAACATCATACTTTCGTTTATTATTATTATTATTTATTATATAATATCAAATATTTATATAATAATTTATTATAAAATAATAAATGAACTAGTATTCGGGTGTTGTTTTTGTGTAGATTTGATAGCAAACCAATTATTCTTTATTATATTAACCACTTGGAAGACCTAGACGTAGATGTTAGGATTACATTAAAATAGGTCTCAATGAAGTCGGATTGGCGTGCGTGGACTAGGTTATGGATTTATATGGCTCAGGATGGATACAAATAGCGTGTGTTTGTGAACAGTAGCAAACCTTCGTTTTCCACTAAAGGCGATTAACTTCTTAGTTAGCTGAGGTGGACCTGCTACATGTAGTTAGTAAGCTAACATATTGCTAAATTACGTTCTTATGTATTGTCGAGCAGTACTATATCGTGACATATACTTACTGGTCTGCAACAAGTCTGGCCCTGCCATGCTGTCCTGTGGCGTTTCCATTAACAACGTCGAACGTGCTGGATCACTGCGACGCTTTGCTATAACTTCTGTCTGTTTTGCTTCATCATGTGTCCGAATTTGCCGCGTATCGAGATTTTAATGAGTTCTGGAGGATGCAGATTCCAGTTGCAGGCTGGGTGGTCTTATTTTCTGCAGAACTGCATGGTATAAAACCTGTGCCATCTAGGAAGAGCTAAAGATCACTTCCAGCCCTACCAGACACGCATAATTGACCGGATAAGAGTTTTGTTGAACGGGAGTTCTGACTTCATCGGCAGTTGCTCTCTTTTGGTTTTGAATATGTTGCAGGAGAAGGATGCTTAAGATCAGTTCGAACGATCGTGTGAAAATTGGAAAAAAAATATTACTTAGAGCCAAGGAGGAAAGAAACATCCTACATACAATAAAACGAAGAAATACTAATCGTATTAGTCATTTTGCGTAGCAATGGCCTTCTAAAACTCTTTATTTAAGGAAAGATAGAAGTGACAGGAGTAATATAAACAGCCAACTAGCTGCAACAGTAATAATGTATTAACAATTTCAATCAGCTCAACGTGTTTCGGGCGATAATTTCGCCCATACTCAGGAGTACTAGACTGTGTTTACATCTTGTGGTATAAAGCACCGACGATGCTGTCTGCTGGTGACCAGTAGGCAGCATCGTCGGTGCTTTATAACACAAAATGTAAGCACAGTCTAGTACTCCTGAGTATGGGCGAAATTATCGCCCGAAACACGTTGAGCTGATTGAAACTGTTAATGCATTATTACTCTTGCAGCTAGTTGGCTGTTTATATTATTGTATAAATGATGCACGGTTACACAAACATCAAGAAGTGACAGGAAGACGAAGAAGAAGAAGATGTAAAAAGCTACTGAATGACTTTAAGGAAAAGAGGAAGTACTGTAAATTGAAAAAGAAAGCACTAAATCGCAATTTGTGGTGGACTAATTTGGAAGAGGCTATGGACCTATCGCCACAGACTCTTTTAAGAATGAACAGACGAAGATAAATCCGACGGTCTTGACTTGTGCTATTTTCGTATGCACATTGCATGTAAGTTTTGTTTCTACCGTTAACGCGCCATGTTTCACATTTCCTACATAGTCGACTCGCTGTTCTGGAGAGATTCGACTATATTTGGACGAAGACTGTCTCGTAGGAAAGAGGTTCGTTTGTGTGTTTTGTTCCCGTCGTTGATAACGTTCAGTTTCGATCACAAATTTTGACCGTAGTTTAGTGGCGACTGCATTTCAACATCCTCCTATCCACGTTCACCTCAGATAAAGCCGAGTGGTTTGATCAGCCGACAGTAAAGGGTACGTTTATATGAATTGTGCACATATATGTAAATATAAAATTCCGGTTTGTACTCCTCAAAAAACAGAGTCGTCTCCGTTGCAGGTACCAGGGAGTCTGTATCCTTCATAAAAATTTGCCGGTATTTACTGTAGTAATTATACTAAACACGTATACATTGTGTAGACAGACAGAGTTCTTAAATGTTAGAGCAGGTGTTTCGTTGATTCATCACTGTGCTTTAAACAGTTAGAATAATATTACATAAAACATCATTGTAGAGGCAGGGAACATTTTCAGTATCCTGTCAAGAAATTCTTTGCTTCCGTGAAACTGAAAGTATATAAACATTTTCACCGCAGCCAGTTCTATTTATGTTTTTCAAGGATCCATTTCAATAACTTCGTTCTATCTACGCAGAAAACTTCCCTTTGGTCTCCTCCTTTGATGTTTTCACACAAAGTCTGTTGTGTTCCATGCGTGCTAATTTTCTCTACAGTTTCACTGAATAATACTTTCGTATAGTGTATCCTATTTTGTTGTAGTGACGGTTAATTAGCAAAACCACATCAAACACTTCTACATTTACGGTTATTATAGGAACTTGTTGTGGGCCGGGTAGCTCAGTCGGTATAGCGACTGACTACGGGCTGGACGGTCCGGGATCGAATCCCAGTGAGGACGGGATTTTCCTCCCGTCCAGACCGGCCCTCGGGCCCACCCAGCCTCCTGTAAAATGGATACCCGGTCTTTCTCGGGGGTAAAGTGCGGCCGGGGCGTGCTGCTGACCACTCACCCCCTTATAATGCCGCGGTCATGGAAGAGTAGAGTTATACCTCTACCCATCCTCTGGGCCACACCAGGCCTGTAACGGGATGACTTTATCTTTTTTATATATGAACTTGTTAACAGTAAGCTTCTACTATTAAAAAGGTACTGTTATACAGTAAATGTGGTTGTGTTTGACCGTTGTTTTACTAATTAATATTACCAAATTATACTAATTTACTCTTAAAAACACTTTGAAGCTTCGTTTTGAGAGATTTGAGGTTCTCACGGACGTGAGCGTTACAATCACGCTATTATACTGTGTCATGCTTAGCCTTTTTCGCAGGACTATTGCTGCCTTTACATTCGTGGTGCATAAGAGTGGGATTTTTTTTAAATCTTTTATATTTTTTCTCTTTAATGCCGGAATATTTTTGAGTATTCATTAGTGACACAATTAACCTGATTGTCCCGCAGACGGAGGAAAAACTGTTACGCAGTTTATCAGTACAGCAGAACGTCACTTATCGGATGCTGGCTATCCGGATCGCCAATTATCCGGATAATTTTGACTCTTCGGGTAAATTTGTAGATAATTCTACAAAAATAAATTGCCTTGAAATTATCGGTTATCGGATCAAGTACAGTACAGTGTTATGGCTTCTAGAACTTAATATTAGGCGTGGTGGACGCAGGTACATACTGTAAATATTAACAGCCGGAGGAATTCCCGGATTAGAAAAAGAATTCCCAAAGTCCTCTTCAGCGATGAAAGTTGACGGTCAACACCAGAGAAATATTTTATTTGTACATAAATAAACACGTGGGTCATTTCAAAAGTTCTGCACACTGTACGTTTTATCTTTAAAAATGAATTTATTTTACAAAATATATTTCCAGGCCTTCAATGTAATATCCATTGTGCTGTATCACAGCGGTCCAACTTCAGGGCAAGTCTTGTATTCCTGTCAGGACGCCTTCGTTGTTGATGCGTCTGATTACTCGGGTCACCTCATTAGACGTATAAGTGATATATAACTTGTGTAGAAATATATGGTAGTACCAAGTTACCACTAAATATGATCAGCATTTGTGACTTGATATAATTTCCGAAGTTCACCCTTGTTATTGCTACAAAAGGGCATTTCCATTCAAAGAAATTTTGCTATTTTAGTCCTTCTGTGTGGGACTGCCGAACTTATTTCTGTCTAAAAATGATAGAAGTTAGATATATATAGATCGTAGCGTAATAATGCTACACCATTTTGTCTCTTTTGTTTCTTTATTAAGACAAAATGTACGGATTAGAAAGCTTTGTTGAATTAATACTTGCTGTATTTTTCTCTACGTCTTTACTTTGAAACAATTTTGGCTATGGTGAAATATTGGAAGAACTGCACTCCAGTTGTCCACAGAAAGGCATTTTGTGATTCATTTCAAGTGTCCACAGTTTTTCAGTTTTAACCAGTAATGACAAGTACAGACAAATTTACTGGAAACTCCTCCAGTATTAAATTTATAAAAAATTGCGCCGCCGTTGTCAGAATTTTAATGTTAGCAGACGGAGAAACGAAAACGAAAGACACTGATTTGCCTAATTTTGATGCTCCTCATTGTGAAAAAGACAGCAGAAATGATGCAAATTAACAGGTCTCTGGTACAGAGCACTTCTTCAGAGTTCACTAGCATCTCAGCTAGTCTATAAATTTCTAGACTGTTAAGAATTCGAATTACAGTGTAACAATATGTGCAGAATTTGGGGATACACTTCCTATGTCGACATGTTTCGATCCGCCTGCACATTAGCAAGCAGCCAGGTGCAGCAATACAACACGACGTAGCGGTGTTGTCACATTGCATGTGGTGACGTCATCGTTGGAAAATCTAACAAGACAGGAAATTGTACGTATGGCGTAACATGAGGGGCGGGTGAATAACCATTGTTGCAATGGAAAAACAATAAGCATTACATATTCTGAGTGTGTGTTTGTAGGCTTAGTCATCCGGCATGCCAATCGCATTTTCTCTGGCCTGTCAGGTTTATCATATTTTTTCTACGTTATCTCACAAACCTCACGATTTACGGAAAAAAAGTTATTGAATACAAAAAATGTGTTCCGATTTTCTGTAAAATGTTGTCTGAAACCCTTCCCATTCTCAGAAGAATGCAGTCAGATTCTATCATAAATGTACAGTACGTGGGGTTCCACCTGAGTTACTCACTATTCTTGTCAGAGTTTGAGAAAATCATGAAATGTTATTTTTTTTTAATCCGTCTATTCGGAGCCTAGTTGTTCTTTGCGGACGGACAGACTGACGTACGGACGGGCTGACAGACATGACGATGTTGATAGTTCCGTTTCGCAATTTTTCGAAAGTGCTTAAAAAATTTCCTGAAGTTTTGTCAAAATTGTGTATACTTTTTTTTCGATCAATATTCTTTATTTCAATACCATAATTCCGAAGCTTGCTTTAAATAGTTCTTTAAAACACGCAGCTGCCGTGACAGCAATCTGTGATGAGGCGCGAACATACTTTTTTGTGATAAAAATTTGACGTACTTAATTACATAAAAGGTAAAGCAGTCCCTTTACGGGCCCGAAGGAGCCCAGAGGGCTCCAGGAAGTTAAGGTTCTCAGATTTCGTGACAAACTTATGCACCGGTCGCCTTTACCTCCAGGAAATACTCCTGGTGGGGATCGCGGTAGCACAGTGGTTAAGGTGCTGTGCTACAAATCGGAAGGTCGCTGGTTCGATCTCAGCTGTTGTCGGTGAATTTTTCATTGAAAAAAAATTCTTCCGAGTCGACTCAGCCTCTAACAGAAATGAGTACCACGAGTATTTCGTGGGGATAAAGGAGGCCGGTGCGTAAGGCTGACAACCTACCTCCATCCTGTGCTGTTGTCACTAAATCTGGGAAACTTAACTTCCTGGAACCCTCTGGGCCACTCCAGGTCTGTAACGGGACTGCTTTACCTGTATTCATTTCTGTTAGAGGCTGAGTCGACCCCAGGGCCATAGTGCAATCGGAAGGATTTTATATCAATGAAAAATTCCAATGACACCAGCTGGGATCGAACCAGCGACTTTCCGATTTGTAGCACAGCACCTTAACCACTGTGCCACCGCAGTCCCCACTTAATTATATAGTTGTCAGTATTACACTCAAGATATGTACGTCGTGTCCAGACGCCCCCTGCACTTTGTCATAATTAAAATTAAACAATTGCAGAATATCAGAAGCGAGTTGCAGATTTGTTGCTCAAAAATGAAACAAATCTAAGTGGAATTCCGAAAGAGTTATGACGACTCAAATGATGCGACATTTGAGATTCTGTTAGCCGTCTTGATTAAGATTTAAAACCTTCTGGCTGTGACGCCACTAGCTCTTGTAATGCTGACACATATTTGTAGTGAAGTTTGGGCCACAATAATCATTTCATTCCCAGACGTCGCAATTCCTTAATGACTAGCAGCGTGTTATTGGCCGAAGCAGTCAACTGTTCAGGAGCTACAGCATTTTGCTGTGTTGTTGAATTGATACCAACACCGTAAATATTAAATTCTTAGGCGAAAATTCTGTACCACTGCCACTTTATCCGCAACAGATCCATTGTAAACTGGCCTGGGGTCGAAACCTGGCCTCGTGGTGATGAACCGGCAAATACCGTCTGGTTAAAAGTTTAAAGCTGCCATTGCCCTGTATTATTGAATGGAGGAGTGAAATTTTAAATCGATGTCTTCTTAACCTCGACATCAGTTAGGAGTCGTAGTTTGGCTTTACGCCTGACCGTTTGACCCTACCACTCGTCCCAGCAAGAGTCCCTATACCAATGGATAGGGGGAATTGATCGGTATCCCAGCCGGTGTGGGTAAGGTGGGGAAGGAAAACGTTGCTACAAATTGCAGAAACCTAACGCTGGTTGTCTAGCGAGCATTCGGGCACCACAATGACTTAGCTTTCCAATTATTATTGTATCTACGCTAAATTCGCCGTTTTAGACTATTACACTCATTTGCTGTTCAAAATCATATTTCTTACCTCACATTCTGTATTCTATCAGAGCCCGACAGTTCAGTCAGTGTAGTGTTTACATTACAAACCGTATATTCGGAATTCAGGTCCCGGAAGAGTCAGAGATGGTTCTGTTTTCCACAACGTTCCGACCGACCGCCTGTTCGTGAGTATTGAGGTTCACAGATCATAGGGGCATTATCCTTGGGGTTAAAGTGGTCGAAGCGTGATGCTTAATTCCTAAATTCATGTAGCTCCCATAGTTAAGAATCCTAAAGCTATACATTGACTCGTCTTTGTGTCTTCATGGCTTGCTGCTTTAAACAAGGGATCGTTCCACCGTCTTGTGTACTTAAGGTTACGCTTCCCTTCACAATGCAATCATGTTTGGGTCTCATAGTGAGAACCCCCACCCACGTACACTTCGAATAATTTGTGGGAATGTCATCATACGTCACGTAGGCTGTCATATCTTTCCTAGATGCCACATTCCTAAACTTAACAACACTTAAACGTGACTGCCGTGCGACTTTCTGAAGTTGATTGTATGATAATAATTTGTTTATACTCTGTAATATGTGGGCCGGGTAGCTCAGTCGGTATAGCGACTGACTACGGGCTGGACGGTCCGGGATCGAAATCCCGGTGGGGACGAGATTTTCCGCCCGTCCAGACCGGCCCTGAGGCCCACCCAGCCTCCTGTAAAATGGGTACCGGGTCTTTCCCGGGGGTAAATTGCGGCCGGGGCGTGCTGCTGACCATTCACCCCTTCTAGTGCCGCGGTCATGGAAGAGTAGAGCTATACCTCTACCCACCCTCTGGGCCACACCGGGCCTGTAACGGGATCATTTTACCTTTTACTCTGTAATATATCTATGCATTGTGTAAAAGTAACATACATGGAATCTGTTTAAATATGTAAGACAACGTGGGTGTGGTTCAAAATACACATTAGCTTTCTGTGTAATTGCTATATCTTATAACCTATTAGAGTTATGAGTGTGGAACTGTGTGTGTGTGTGTGTGCGCGCGTGCGTGTGTGTTTGGGTGTAGAGAGAGAGAGCGAGAGAGAGAGTTGACACGTTTACATGATACGTATAGTTGAGTAGTCACTGTGCACTGCAGGTCTAATTTTGTGATAATTTATACTAGTCTGTACTCTACACACAATTCATCAGGAACGAATAGTCAGTTTATTTTTTTGTTCCTTTGAGCTTCGTCATATACTTTGGATTATTAACAATATAGCCGTCAAGTTACTCGTATTTTTCCCAGCCTTAACTTCATTACGAAGCTGGCTAATGGCATCATCTGAACCGAATGTTAAAACGTCGGTAGTATCAACCACCGTTGTGTAGGATTATGAGCCAGATACAGCTTCCTCCACAATTCTGCAGTCTGTCTCTCTTATATACACGTAAATTCTTTCCTCCCATCTTGTATGTCAGCCTGTTGGAAATTGTCCACAATATTTTCCACAAAAATTCCATACGTACTTCTTGTTTCGTCCCTTCTAGCAACGTATCCAACTCATTTGCATGTCCTAACAATATTCTGCTGGAACTACTGTGTTTTTATCATATACAACAAAATTTATTGAATAATTATCACCTTTTACCTCACTACATTTTGCGACACTGTTTAGCCATTTCCTGTTCACAAACAGCTACAAGTACAGAACATTTGGGTTTGGCACCGCAAAGTTAAATTTAAAACTTGAAGCAACATTTCAAATAACATTAAAATATCATTAACATTATAAAATAATAAAATTTTAGATTCCATCAGATTTACGGGCCTTCTGCAGTGTATGTGTTGATATTTAACACTACGTTTCGGGGACAGGATTGGTCTCTGAATACAAGCAAGACGGAAACCGATCATGGAAAAGTCCATAAATTTAGTAAGCTGAGTTGCTCTGCAGTTGCAATAGTTTTTAAATAAGACGACAAATATTCATTTTAATGTGTAAGAACTGTGCCGAAACGTGTAGTGCATGATACCGTACTGGAGTTGCATGTCCCCGGAGATGTTACGCTGTGTCGTTGAGCGAGTATTTCCCGGTGTTTCGAATTATTATAATGACTTCATTTTCAGGGACATTCATTGCATAGCTTTACTTCCTAGAAGACTGAATCTTCAGCTACGCAGCTGAGAAAACCTCAAACCTCACACCGTAAATTATCATCTAAAATGTTGTTGTGTGCTTCATACTGATGTAAAGGTACAGGTAAAGCAGTCCCGTTACAGGCCTGGAGTGGCCCAGAGGGTGCCAGGAAGTTAAGGTTCCCAGATTTCATGACAACGGCACAGGATGGTTGTAAGGTTGTCAGCCTTACGCACCGGCCGCCTTTACCCCCAAGAAATGTTCCTGGTACTCATTTCTGTTAGAGGCTGAGTCGACCCCAGGACCATGGTGCGATCGGAAGGATTTTAAGGCAATGAAAAATTCCAATGACACCAGCTGGGATCGAATCAGCGACCTTCCGATTTGTAGCACAGCACCTTAACCACTGTGCTATCTCTCATACTGATGTAGCGGTATTAAATACGATAACATGACGCTCCAATATAAGACGCTGTCGCTCAGTACAGCTATACTCTCAGGATAACCTGCGTGTGCTTCTGCTAGCGTCTCTTGCGTGATTTAATTGTAACTTCAGTTGAAAAAGTTTGCAACGAAACTTCTGGAACAAAATAAAACGTGCTTTATTTTCCCGTAAGATTGTAATTACGAAAGTTTTATGGAAACAAAATGATTAATCCTGTGAGAGCACATGCGACATAATAGTTACGGCATGAGTGCATTTCCTAACTTCTTAACAAATAAATTTTTAATTAAGTGAATTTTTATGGTACTAAAATCCGGTTCAGTATTCTGGTTACCGTTAATGCATGACAGTGTAAAAATTATAGACACTTCCTTGTAGTTACATATCAGTAACCTTTGTCATAAAATATAAAAAAGTGTAAAAATTGTTATGAAACTGTTACGAGGTTATACCACTTGACAGCCGTATAACATTTCTGCAGAGATTATGGACTTCGAATTAAACGTCAGTCCGACAATGTGATCGTAGAACTAAATATTCTGACGTGCATACCTCTTTCAGATGCTCTGAACTTGTACAATACTTACTCCTTACTTACTCCATGGTGCAGAGTCCTTCTTGAGAAGCTAACTGGTTTGCAGCTAGTCAAGAAATTCCCCGCATTTCACAGAACCCGAAGGTTCATTACCGCACTCACAAGCGTCCGCCAC